>MDSV01041440.1_pt1 | contig 34201 bp, 30 predicted proteins | sample 810851 | NCBI WGS metagenome assembly MDSV01 (sample SAMN05326640, study PRJNA326480) | marine metagenome | isolation source: seawater | place: Atlantic Ocean: North East | collected 2012 | reverse complement strand
CGATGACAGAAGCAGCATAGCCACGCCGACAAGCCCGCCGAGCGCGGCGACAACGGCCAGCGGTCGGATCGGCGCGCCGATGAGGCCCCGCGCCAGGAACAGCACGATCAGCGGCTGTGTCGCGCCAAGCGTCGCGGCCACCCCGCCCGGCAGGCGGTAGGCGGCCACGAACAGCAGGCCCCAGAACAGGGTGAAATTCAGAAACCCGAGAATGAAGAGCTTCGGCAGCCATCCGGGCTTCGGCCATTGCCGGACAAGCAAGAGCAGGATGAGACCCGCCGGCAGAGCGCGCAGCAGACTGACGGTCAGCGGATATCCGTCCGGCAGCAACTGGGTGGTGACGATATAGGTCGTGCCCCAGATGGCCGGCGCCATTGCGGTCAACAGGAAATCGGATGGTTTCGGCATACGCGCCTCCATTTATCTCGACGTCAAACTATCTGGAATTAACTTGACGTCAAGATATTTTTCCGACAGGCTTCGGCCATGGATCATGTCGACAGTATTCTGGCCGAGTGGCAGGCGGAGCGCCCGGACCTCGACGCCATGCCGATGGGCGTCATGGGCCGGCTGAAGCGGCTGCAGGTGCATCTCGCGCGCAATCTGGAAGCGGTTTTCGCCCGCTACGGGCTGAATGCCGCCAGCTTCGACGTGCTGGCGACGCTCCGGCGTTCCGGCCCGCCCTATGCGCTTTCGCCCTCGGCGCTGATGGACCGGACCATGGTGACCTCGGGCACCATGACCAACCGTCTCGACAGGCTGGAAGCGGCCGGTTTCATCGCCCGCCGCCGCAACCCGGAAGACGGTCGCGGCTTCTCCGTGGCGCTCACCGACAAGGGCTTCTCGCTGATCGACGAGGCCGTGACCGCCCATGTTGAAAATCAGCACAAGCTGATCGCGGCCCTCGACCCGGCAGAGCGCGCGGCGCTCGACGCCCTGCTGGCGCGGTGGCTGGCCGCTTTCGAGTAGGGCTCTCTGCTTCAGGTAAAACCGAACGCTTTCTCAGTTTGCTGACAAACGTCTTCCGCATTCTGGGTCATCCTCGGGCTTGACCCGAGGATCCAAGTTGCCCGGCAAGGGTCTGCCATGAATCTTTGCAAATTCAGCAACTTAAACCACCTGGCCCTCGGCTCAAGCCTGAGCAAGAACGAAGGGCCGATGACACATGATGGTCAAAGATTGGTGCCTTGTCAGCGATCTGACGTTCCATTTGTCCTTGCGCGCACGTTTAATCCATATTATGCACGTTTCTGCACGATTTGGATTGACCCATGAACGATTATCTCATTCGCGAGCGGCAGGATATCATCCTCGGACGCCTCAAGGCCTCGGGGCGGGTGCTGGCGGCTGATCTGGCGGCGGAATTCAAGGTTTCGGAAGACACGATCCGGCGCGATCTGCGCGATCTCGCCGCCCGCGGCCTCTGCGAGCGGGTCTATGGCGGGGCCCTGCCGATTGCGCCGGCGCGCGGAACGCTCGGCCACCGCAAGAGCCGCGATGCGGGCGAGAAGGAGATGCTCGGACGGATGCTGGCCGCCCAGGTCGAAGAGGGCATGACGGTGTTTTTCGACGCCTCCAGCACCAATATCGCCGCCGCCCGCGCGCTTCCCGAGGATCGCGTGGTGACGGTCGTCACCAATGCGCCGGCGATCGCGACCGTCTTCGATGGGCGCGAAAGCCAGACGGTGATCATGATCGGCGGCATGATCCATCCCGAGGTCGGCGGCGCGATCGGGGCAAAAGCAATCGCCGAACTGGAGCGCTTCCACTTCGATCTCTGCCTTATCGGCGCCTGCGGCCTCGATATCGAGGCGGGGCTGACCTGCTTTCACTATGATGACGCGCTGTTCAAGCGCGAGATCGCGTTGCATGCGCGCCGGGTGATCACCGCGGTGACCGCCGACAAGCTTGAAACCCGCGCGCCCTGCAGCGTGATCGCTCTGGAAGCGCTGGATGGCCTTGTCACTAGCCTGGGCCTGAAGCCCGAAAGCCGCGCCGCGCTGCTGCAGGCCGGCGTGAACCTGATTGAAACGATAGACGGAATTGCCGCCAGATGACCATGTCCACCATCGCGCCGCGCCCGCGCTACATGTCGAAGCCGCGGCTTGCGACCTCGCTGCTGTTCCTGATGAACGGCTTCGTGATGGGTTCGTGGGCGCCTAAAATTCCGGTCTTTGCCGACCGTCTCGGCCTGTCCGAAAGCGAACTCGGCCTGATGATCCTGACCTTCGGCATCGGCTCGATTCTGGCGATGCCGTTTACCGGGGTGCTGATCGCGAAACTCGGTTCCGCCCAGACCGTCAAGATCGCCGCAGTGGTCTTCACGCCGACTTTGCTGCTGCTGACGCTGGTCGGCACCATCCCGCTATCCGTGCTTGCGTTGTTCCTCTTCGGTGGGCTGATGGCGGCGATGGATGTGGCGATGAACGGCAATGCCGTGGCGGTGGAAAAGGCCGAGGGCCGGGCGATCATGTCGTCCTGCCACGCGTTCTGGAGCCTGGGCGGGTTGCTGGGCGCAGGCCTTGGCGGACTGTTGCTCTCGGTCATCGGCCCGCTCGGCCACGCGCTGGCCGTCACCGTCATCGCGATCATCCTGCTCGCGATCGCCTTTCCGAAGATATTAGGCGACGCCCCGGAGGAGAGCGTCAGGCGGCAGAAGGTTCGCCTGCCGCGGTCGCCGCTACCCTGGCTGATCGGCATCATGGCGCTGTTTTCGATGATCCCGGAAGGCGCGGTGCTCGACTGGAGCGCGGTCTATCTGCGCGACGAGCTTGGCATCACCCTGTTCGCCTCCGGTTTCGGCTATGCCGCGTTCCAGCTCACCATGACGATCATGCGTTTTGCCGGCGACCATGTGCGCGACCGCTTCGGCGCGGTGAACACGGTGCGCTTCTGTTCCGCCGCCTCGGTTGCAGGCCTGCTCTGCGCGGGGCTTGCGCCCAACATGGCGGTGGTCATCATCGGCTTTGCGATCACGGGGGCGGGGATTTCCAACCTTGTGCCGGTGGCGTTTTCGGCGGCGGGCAACCTGCCGGGGCTGCAGCCCGGCATCGGCCTTTCGGTCACCACAATGCTCGGCTATTCCGGCATTCTGGCCGCCCCGTCGCTGATCGGCTTCATCGCCGAACATATCGGCTTCGCGCCGATCTTCACCGGCCTGTCATTGCTGCATGTCATCGTGTTCTTCATGGCGCCCCTGGCGCGCTATGCCGAGCGCGAGCGCGAGAGTTGACAAGCGCGCGGCATTGTACCACCTGAAGGGCAATGGAATATCCGGAGAAGACCATGTCGCTCGCCCGCCCGAATTACGACCCGCTGCCGCGCCGCGCTTCCGTGGCCGTCGACGTCGGCGGCGTGATTGTCGGCGGCGGCGCGCCGGTGGTGGTGCAGTCGATGACCAACACCGACACCGCCGATATCGACGCGACCGTGGCGCAGGTCGCCGCCCTCTCCAAGGCCGGGTCCGAACTGGTGCGCATCACCGTTGACCGTGACGAGGCGGCGGCCGCCGTGCCGAAGATCCGCGACCGGCTGGAGCATCTCGGCCTCGACGTCCCGCTCGTCGGCGACTTTCACTATATCGGCCACAAGCTGCTGGCCGATCACCCGGCCTGCGCCGAGGCGCTTGCTAAATACCGCATCAATCCGGGCAATGTCGGCTTCAAGGACAAGCGCGACAAGCAGTTCGCCGATATCATCGAGATGGCGATCCGCTACGACAAGCCCGTGCGCATTGGCGTCAACTGGGGCTCGCTCGACCAGGAACTGCTGACCCGGCTGATGGACGAAAACGCCGAAGCCGGCTCGCCGCTTTCGGCGCGCGACGTCACCCGCGAAGCGATCGTCCAGTCCGCGCTGCTGTCCGCCGAGCTTGCCGAGGAAATCGGCCTGCCGAGGAACCGCATCATTCTCTCGGCCAAGGTGAGCCAAGTGCAGGATCTGATCGCGGTCTATTCGATGATCGCCGAGCGCTCCGACCATGCGCTCCATCTCGGCCTCACCGAGGCCGGCATGGGCACCAAGGGCATCGTCGCCTCCGCCGCCTCCATGGGCTATGTGCTGCAGCACGGCATCGGTGACACCATCCGCGTGTCGCTAACGCCGGAGCCCGGCGGCGACCGCACCCGCGAGGTGCAGGTGGCGCAGGAGCTGCTGCAGGTCATGGGTTTCCGCCAGTTCGTGCCGGTGGTCGCCGCCTGTCCCGGCTGCGGCCGCACCACCTCGACCGTGTTCCAGGAGCTCGCCTCCAAGATCCAGTCCGATATTCGCAAGAACATGCCTGTCTGGCGCGAAAAATATCCGGGCGTCGAGGCGCTCAACGTCGCGGTGATGGGCTGCATCGTCAATGGACCGGGCGAAAGCAAGCATGCCGATATCGGCATTTCGCTGCCGGGCACCGGCGAGACCCCCGCCGCCCCCGTCTTCGTGGACGGCAAGAAGGCCAAGACGCTGCGCGGCCCCAACATCGCCGCCGATTTCGAGGCGATGGTCGCCGATTATATCGAGCAGCGTTTCGGCGCGGGCAAGCAGGCGGCTGAATAGCGGGAGTGGTTCCGCTGTTTGGGCGCTGGAACAGCCGGCATCAGGTCCATATCCGGTTCGAATTCCTGTCGCGTGACGGGAAACCTCTCAACCACAATCTCTCCCCTTGAGGGAGAGATGCCCTGACAGGGGCAGAGAGGGGTGAACCCTCTCCGATATCTCAGAGTCTGCGGCTCGTGCCCATACCCCTCTCTGTCGCTTTCGCGACATCTCCCCCTCAAAGGGGGAGATTGTTGGAGCCTGACCGTTCCTTCAACCTTAGCGCCTCCCACTCGTCTCCCGCACCATCAGCGTGACCGGCGACAGATGCCGTTCCGGCGGGCGGTCGCCGGTTTCCAGCCAGGCGAGCATGGTCGCCGCCGCATCGCGGCCGAAGGCGCCGATATCGCAATGGACGGAGGAGAGTTTGGGAAAGGCGAGGGCGCATTCCTCGATATCGTCGAAGCCGATCAATGCGATATCGCGGCCGACCGTGACCCCGGCCTCGGCAAAGCCCGCCATCATGCCAAGCGCCACCAGATCGTTGAAGCAGAGCACGGCGTCGATGCTCTGACGGTCGGCGGAAAGCTTCAGCGCGGCCTCGCGGCCGAAGGCGCGGGTCGGGCGGCCGAGGAGGGTTATGGGCTGGCGATCGCCGAGAACGGCCCGGTAGCCCGCCATGCGCTCCTGCGTCACCGCCCGGTCCGGCAGGCCGCCGACGAAGGCGATCTTCTGCGCGCCGCTCTGGATGAGATGGCGCGCGGCCTCGAGGCTTCCGGCCTCGTAATCGAGCGAGGCGAAGGGAAAGCGGGCGGTATCGGCAGACGCCATGCGCAGCACCTGCAGCGCCGGCAGCCCGGCGCGGTCGATCCGCTCGAACACCGCGCCCTCATCGCCATAGGCCGGCGAAATGATCAGCGCGGACACGCCGTGCTCCACCATGGAGGCGATCACCTGCGCCTGAATGCCGATATCCTCGTCGGTATTGGCAATCACGGTGGCAAAGCCGTGCTCGGCGAAGGTCATCTGGGCGCTCGCCGCGAACTCGGCGAAGAACGGGTTGCGCAGATCATTGATGACGAGGCCGATCAGACCGGCCTCCGCCCCGCGCAGGTTGGCGGCGGTGCGGTTATAGACATAGTTCAGCGCCTGCATCGATTCCTCGACGCGGGTCCGGGTTGCCTTCTTCACCAGCGGCGAATTCTGCAGCACGAGCGATACCGTCGATTTGGACACGCCCGCATGACGGGCCACATCGATGATCGTCGGTCGTTTCGCCATGTCCGGCCCTTTTTGTTTTGACTATACCCCGCCTCGAAGGTTTGCACCCAACAATCTCTCCCCCTGAGGGAGAGATGCCCCGACAGGGGCAGAGAGGGGTGAACCCCATCCGAGAGCACGGAGTATGCGGCGTATGCCCCTTACCCCTCTCTGTCGCTTTCGCGACATCTCCCCCTCAAGGGGGGAGATTGATGGCTGCGAGGCCTCCGGTTGGCGGCAGTCTATGCTAGACGGGTAAACCTTTCATTTCCAGACGCGAACACCGGCGTCCGGGATCACAACCCATGCTCGCGCGCAATCATGTCGGCGGCCTTTTCGCCGATCATGATGGCGGCGGCGTTGGTGTTGGAGGAAATCAGTGTCGGCATGATCGAGGCGTCGACCACGCGCAGGCCGTTGATGCCGTTGAATTTCAGCTCGGGATCGACCACGGCGCGCTCGTCCGCGCCCATGCGGCAGGTGCCGGCGGGGTGGTGGTCGGTCTTGGCGTGGCGGCAGGCGTAGGCGAAATAATCGTCATCCGTCTTCACCGCCGGCCCCGGCAGCATCTCGCGCTTGATGAACGGCTTCAATGCGTCCTGATGCATGATCTCCTGCGCAAGCTTCAGCCCGCGGATCGACATGTCCCGGTCATGAGGGTCGGTCCAGTAATTCGGGTCGATCAGCGGCGCATCGGCGGAATTGGCCGATTTCAGCCGCACCGAACCGCGCGAGCGGGGGCGGAGATAGGCGGAATTCAGCGTGACGCCGGGATTGACCATCTTCTCCACGCCCGCCTCGATGCCGGAGCCGAGGCCCAGATGAAACTGAATATCCGGCGAGCGCGCGTCCTGTTCCGCATACCAGAAGCCGCCGGTCTCGAACAGGCTGGAGGCGACAGGGCCCTTGCGGGTCAGCAGATATTGCAGGCCGGCCACCGCCGACCAGAAGGGTCGGGCATATTTGTCATAGGTGAAATCGCCGGCGCATTCGAGAATGGTGAAGAGATCAAGGTGATCCTGCAGGTTCTCGCCAACCTCCGGATGGTTGAAGACCGTCTCGATGCCGGCCGCGCGCAGATGGGCGGCCGGGCCGATGCCGGAGAGCATCAGCAGACGCGGCGAGCCGATCGCGCCCGAGGATAAGAGCACCTCACGGCCCGCCGTCAGCACCTCGCCGGCGGCGGTTTCCACGCCGGTCGCCCGGCCGTTCTCGATCCGGATGCGGCGGGTTTCGACGCCGGTGCGAATGGTGAGGTTTGCGCGATGGCGCGCCTGGCCAAGATAGGCCTTGGAGGCGGAGGAGCGTCGCGCATGTTTCTGGGTCAACTGGTAATAGCCGACGCCGTCCTGCTTCTCGCCGGTCATGTCCGGGTTGAAGGGTATGCCGAGTTCGCCGGCCGCGCGGAAATAGGCTTCGCAGATCGGCAGCGGCGCCGAAGGCTTCGAAACGCCAAGCGGCCCGCCCTTGCCGTGATAGTCGTTGTCGTAGGTGTCGTTGTCCTCGGCCTTGCGGAAGAACGGCAGCACATCGTCATAACCCCAGCCTGTGCAGCCCATTTGCCGCCATTCGTCGTAATCGAGCCGGTTGCCGCGGGTATAGATCTGGGCGTTGATGGTCGAGCCGCCGCCGATGACCTTGGCCTGGGTGAAACGGATCGACATGCCGTTCATGTGCCGCTGCGGCACGGTGTGCCAGCCCCAGCTTCCGATGCCCTTGGTCATCTTGGCGAAACCGGCCGGCAGCGTATAGAACGGATGCCGGTCCGCGCCGCCTGCTTCCAGCAGCAGAACCTTGACCTCCGGGTTTTTGGAAAGCCTTGCGGCCAGCACGCACCCGGCCGAACCGCCGCCAACAATGATGAAATCATAGGCCATGCAATGATCCTCCCGAGGGCGATTTAGCACAGGTTTAGGAACGTTCCAAATAAATTCCGCGGGCGGACGGGATGATCGATGGCTCTCGAAGTGCCGTGAATAACGCATGTGCGCATCCAACTGGGCGGGTCTTGCAAAATCACATTAAAAGATAACATATTATCTTCACAATGATTGATTATGAGAGATCACGATGTTAGTCACCGCTCATGAGATGCGAGGAGCCGTCCGTTGAAGCTTGATGATCGACGCCGGGATATTGTCGACCTGCTGGTCGAGGAGGGCACGGTTTCGCTTGACGATCTGGCGGCGCGCTTTGCCGTCTCGAAGATGACGATCCACCGCGATCTGGATGATCTCGAAGCCGAGGGCCTGCTGCGCAAGGTGCGCGGCGGGGCCACGATCGAGGCGAGCGGCCAGTTCGAAAGCGATTATCGCTATCGCGCGAAGATGGCGCCGGCGCTGAAAAGCGCGATCGCGCGGCGCGCCGCCGATTTCATCGAGCCGGGCATGAGCGTGATGGTCGATGACGGCTCGACGTCGGAAGCGGTCATCCCGTTCCTGATCGAGAAACGGCCGCTGACGGTGATCACCAACAATCTTTCGATCATCAACGGGCTTTCGGGGCAGGGCGGCATCAGCCTGATCGCGCTTGGCGGCGATTTCTCGAAAAAATTCAACGGCTTCTTCGGGGTGATCACAACCGCCACGCTTGCCGACCTGCGCGCCGATATCGCGCTGATCACCAGTTCCTCGATCCATGGCCGCATCGCCTGCCACCAGGACCAGGAGGTGTTGCAGGTCAAGCGGGCGATGATGGCGGTCGCGCAGAAGTCCTATCTGATGGCCGACCACAACAAGTTCGGCCGCACCGCCCTGCACCGGCTGGCGGATCTCGATGCCTTCGCCGGCGTGGTGACCAGCCGCGCGCTGCCCGAAGACCAGGCCGCGGAACTGACCAGCCAGGGCATAGAATTGTATTTCGCAGAGGAAGAGTGAGCGATGGCACGGTTTGACCGGTTCTTTGTCGGAACCAGCTGGAAGATGAACAAGACGCTGTCCGAGGCCGTCGCCTATGCCGATGCGCTGGCCGTCGCAAAGGGCGATGACCGGATCCAGCGCTTCGTCATCCCGCCCTTCACCGCCATCCGCGAGGTCAAGGCGCGGCTTTCGGATGCCGATGTGCTGGTCGGCGCGCAGAACATGCACTGGGACGATCACGGCGCGTGGACCGGCGAGATCTCCCCGGTGATGCTTGCCGATTGCGGCATGGATATCGTCGAGCTCGGCCATTCGGAGCGGCGCGCCAATTTTGGCGAGACCGACGACACCGTCGGCCTGAAGACCGAGGCGGCCGTGCGCCACGGCATGATCCCGCTGATCTGCATCGGCGAGACCGAGGCGGAAAAGGATGCCGGCCGCGCCGACGACGTGCTGCATGCCCAGGTCGAGGCCGCATTGTCGCGACTTGACGACAAGCAGAAGCAGGCCGAGATCATCTTCGCCTACGAGCCGGTCTGGGCGATCGGCGAGCGCGGGCACCCGGCCTCGCCCGAATACGCCGAGGCGCGGCAGGCCAAGATCATCGACACCACCCGGCTTGTGACCGGCCGCGAACTGCCCTGCCTTTACGGCGGCAGCGTCAACCCCGGAAACTGCGCCGAAATGATCGCCTGCGACCATGTCGACGGGCTGTTCATCGGCCGTTCCGCCTGGCATGTCGAGGGCTATCTCGACATTCTGGAGCGGGTCGCGAAGGTCATCTGAACCAATATTCTCTCGAAAGGAAAACACCATGAAGATTGCAGTCGCAGGAGACAGCGCCGGAGCCCCGCTCGCCAAGGTCATCGCCGAGCATCTGGCCGGCCGCGAAGGGTTCACCGTTTCCGAACTCAGCACCCCGCCCAACAATGGCAACGAATATTACGCCAACCTGTCCGATCGGGTCACCGCCGGTATTCTGGACGGCACCTATGACCGGGCAATTCTTTGCTGCGGCACGGGCATCGGCGTCGCGATCTCGGCCAACAAGGTTCCCGGCATCCGCGCCGCCCAGACCCACGACACCTATTCGGCGGAACGCGCGGCGCTCTCCAACAACGCCCAGGTCATCACCATGGGCGCGCGCGTGATCGGAACCGAACTCGCCAAGTCGATCGCCGACGCCTATCTGGCCTGCGAGTTCGACCCCAATGGCCGCTCCGCCGGCAATGTCCAGGCGATCAACGATCTGGACGCGAAGTATAACGCGAAGGGCTGATTTGGCGGAGGCCTCGCCTTCTCACTTGAAGGCGAGGCCGACTGCACAGGCCTTGCGTCTTGCTCCCAATATTCTCTCCCGCTTGCGGGAGAGATACCCCCGACAGGGGGAGTGAGGGTGAAGCAGCGCGTCGGATCGTGAGAGCGTTTGAGAGGAAAGTCTCCCCCCTCACTGTCGCTTTCGCGACATCTCTCCCCTCCGGGGCGAGAGGATTGGGGGCTATGCGACAGCCCTTGTCATGGACTGCAATCTTTGGCTGCGCCGTCTTCGGGTTGCCAAAGCGCGACTACAGCCGCACCCGGTTTACCGTCTGCAGATGCTCTTCCACCGCCGCGATTTCGGCCGCGCGGGTTTCCGCGCTCCAGCCGAGCACATCCCCGGCCACTTCCGCAATCCGCTCGATATCGCTCTTGTGCAGCCGTCCGGTGATCGCGAGCGTGGTGCGGCGCATCACGATATCGGCGAGGTGGGTGACGAATTCGTTGCTGACGATCCAGTCGATCTCGGCCACGGAATAGTCGCTGACCTGCGGCAGGCGCTCCTGATTGCCGAAACTCGCCTCATAGATTGCGATTGCGCGGGCGGTGGTGCCGTAGCGGGTCAGCAGTTCGTCGATCCGTTTTTCCGAAAGCCCGGTTTCGCCGGCCACATCGGCAATCCATGTCCGCCGCGCCGCAGCGTCGGTCGGGAAATCCCGGCCGCCGCCGATCGGGCTGTTCTCGGTGGAGATGCGCCGGTCGCGGCCGAGCCGTTTGAGAACGGTATCGGCGACCTCCTCGGCAAAACCGCGGAACGTCGTCCACTTCCCGCCGATCAGCGGGATGATCGCGAAATGGCGTGCCTCATCGGCCTCCAGAACCGGGGCGGAGTGATCGCGGCTGATGAGGCCCGGAATATCGGCATCGGAGGCCGGCAGCGGTCTTATACCGCTATAGGCGTAGACGATCTGCTCCTCGCCGATTTCGAGGCCCGGCAGCAGCGCCTTGAGGCTGTTGATGAAATAGGCGATCTCGTCATCCTCGCAGCGCACTTCATCGGGATTGTCGGCGGGAATATCGGTGGAACCGGCAAGGGCGAGGCCGAGATATTCGTAGACCAGGCAGATGCGCCCGTCATCGGCCTCGAAATAGATCATCCGGCCTGCAAGCCGCTTTACCAGTTCATCATTGCGCAGCAGCACATGGGAGCCCTTGGTGCCGCCGATCAGCTTTGTCTGAAGGCCAAGCATGGCGTTGACGTGATCGATCCAGGGGCCGGCGGCGTTGACCACCAGGCCGGGTTTGACCGCTAGGGTCTCGCCAGCCTCGGTTTCAAAGACGATCCGGTCGGCATCCGCCGCGCGAATGGTGGTGGCATTAAGCGCCGCCGAGCCGGGATTGGCGGCAAGCCCGTCGCGGATCAATTCCATGACGAGGCGTTCGGGCTGGGTGATGCGGGCATCATAATAGGTGCCGGCGGCGACGATCGTATCCGTCAGCCCCGGCATGTCGGACAGCGCCCGGCGTCTGCCGACCAGCTTGTGGCGCGGCATCACCCGGTGGCGCGCGCCGTAGAAATCATAGAGCCAGAGCCCGATTTTCACGAGGATTGCCCCGCGGCTGCGCGGCGCGCTGGTGGAGCCGAACAGGGTGCGAAGTGCGGCCCATATCCCCTTGGTCCAGGAAAAGATCGGGATCATGGTCGGCAGCGGCTCGACGCAATGGGGCGCGTTGCGCAGCAGCAGGTTGCGCTCCAGCGTCGATTGGGCGACGAGGCCGAATTCGCCGGTCTCGAGATATTTCAGCCCGCCATGGATCAGCCGCGAGGGGGCGGCGCTGGTGCCGGCGCCGAAATCTGCCTTTTCTGTGATCAGGCAGTTGACGCCCTGCAGCGAGAGGTCGCGGAACAGGCCGGCGCCATTGACGCCGGCGCCGATGATGACCACGTCGAAAGCGGTGTCGTCGCTCATTTGGAAGCGCCCTTCACGATCTGGAGATTGACGCCTGCCTTCCGCAGCCGCTCGATTTCGCCCGGATCGAGGCTGTCGGTCACGATCACGATGTCGAAGGTGGTGAGATCGCCGAATACATTGAGGGCGACCTTGCCGAACTTGGTGTGGTCGGCAAGCAGGATGGATTTGCTGGCGGAGGCGACCATGGTCTGCTTGACGCGCGCGACCTGCTGATCCTGGATGAAGGCGGTCGTGCCCTCGATCGCGGAGGCCGAGCAGATCAGGAGATCGGCCCGCAAGGCCTCGATCGCGCGCAGGCAGATATGGTCGATATAGGCATTGTAGGTGCGGTGATACTGGCCGCCGAGGCAGATGAAATCGACCACATCGGCATCGACCAGCGCGTTGGCGACCGCCACGCTGTTGGAGATCACGGTCAGCGGATCGATCTCGTTGAGAAACGGCGCGATTGCGCCGGCGGTGGTGGAGTCGTCGAGAAAGATCACCTGGCCGGGCTCGATATGCGCGAGCGCGGCTTTCGCCAGCGCCTGTTTCTCAGTGGTGGCGACGGTGGCGCGATAGCGGTGGAGGCTTTCATAGATCCCGGAGGGCTGTGCGGTCACCGCGCCATGCAGTTTGCGCAACACGCCCTTGGCGGCGAGCTGGTCGATATGGCGGTGAATGGTCATGCGCGATACGCCGAAATGCTCGACCAGCTTGTCGATGCGCACCTGGCCGTGGGCGATGACGTAGTCCGCGATTTCCTCGCGTCGGCTGTCTGCCGTGGTCATTGTCCGTTCTCCCTGTCGCCGAGCGCTTCGAGCGTTTTCCAGTGTGGCTTGAGCGCTTCCGAGATATCCCGGTAGACGGCGAAGCGGCGATCATAGGTCGCTGCCTTCCGGTCATCCGGCCGGAAGGTCCGGCTGATGGCATCGAGATCGCGGGGGTCGTCGGTCGGGCTGTTATAAAGGCCGACGGCCGCACCCGCGCAAAGGGCGGCCCCCCATGCGGCGGCCTCTTCGGTCGCGGTCACGGTGACCGGGTGAGCGAGAATGTCGGCGAACATCTGCGCAAAGGCGGGATTGCGCGAAATGCCGCCGGTGAGCCGCACCTGCTCATACGGAAACCCGTCTTCCAGCGCGTCGACATGTTCGCGGTGGTTGAAGGCAATGCCCTCCAGCACCGCTTTCAGCATATCGCCGCGATCATGCCAGCCGTGTAGCCCGATGAAGGAGCCGCTGCTTGCGCCCCCGTGCGGCGATCCGAACAGATAGGGGTGGAACAGCACGCTGGAGGGCCGCGCGATCGCGGCCTCGATGTCGCCGGCAAGGGCCTCATGGATCGGCGGCCCGCCGGAAGCGGCCTTCTCGTGCTCGCCCTGGCACAGCGTATCGAGGAACCAGTCGTAATTGGCGGCCGATGCCGGCGAAATCGACATCGCGTTCCACTGGCCGGGTTCGATGGCGTTGCGGCAGAACCAGCGCGGATCGGTGAGCGGCTTTTCCGATACGATCTCGTTGATCGAGTAGGTCCCGGCGACGACGCCCATGACGCCGCTTTTATGCGCGCCGATGCCGAGCGCGGAGGCCGTCACGTCATGCAGGCCGGCGGCCACCGGCGTTCCGGCGACAAGGCTGGTCGCCCGCGCCGCCTTATCGCTGACATGGCCGATGATTGCGGCGGAATGGGCGCTCGGCGCAAGCCTGTCGTAAATCCGCTCCAGCCCGTAGAGTTCGGCCGCTGCACTGGAATAATCCTGGGTGTTCACGTCGGTGAACGAGGTGCTGGCCTCGGTGCGGTCGGTGCCGACATGGCCGGTCAGGCAGAAGGTCAGCCAGTCCTTGCAGCCGAGCACCGCGCCGATCCGGGCGTAACGCTCCGGCGCGTGGCGTGCGAGCCAGGCAAGCAGCGCCGATGGGGCGGAGAGATGCGGCCTCTGTCCGGTCAGCGCCAGCGCCTTGTCGGCAGTGCCGTTCTTCTCCCAGTCAGCGATGATGTCGCCGGCGCGGCTGTCGAGCGAGAGAATGCCGGGGCCGAGCGGCTGGTTGTCCTCGCCGAGCAGATAAAGCCCGTCGCCATGGGCGGTTGCGGCAATGGCGGCGATATCGGAAGCAGGGCGGCCGCTGAGCGCAATGGCCTCGGCAATCGCTTCGGCGGTGGCGCGCCAGAGCCCGTCCATGTCGCGCTCGACAAAGCGCGGCGCGGGTATCGACTGCGGCACGCGGCGTCTTGCGACGGACAGCACTGTGCCATCCGTGTCGAACAGCACCGCCTTGGTGACGGTCAGACCGTTATCAATTCCTAGAAGGCTCGGCATGTCGCGCTCCGATGACCGTATCGGTCAAAATTAACGGAATAATTTGATAAGTTAATATCAAAGCACGTTACATCGAGTCAATTATATCATTTCATGTGTTTGTCGTGCTTGCGCGGAGCGACGACCACGTTGATGCCCTTGGCATGCATCCGTTTGATATGGGCCGGCGGCGTTGCGTCATCGACGATGACGACGTCGAAATCCGTCAGCGCGGCAAGGCTGTGGAGCGCGCGGCGCTCGAACTTGGTGTGGTCGGCGAGCAAAATGCGCTTCGAGGCGGCGTCCAGCATCGCGCGCTTGGCGTCGATCATTTCGGAGGACTGGTGAAACACCATGTCGTCGGTGATCGCCGCCATCGACAGAAACACGGTATCGGCGCGCAGATTGGCGATTTCATTGGTGGTCATGCGGCCGAGAAACGCGTTGCACCAGTTGCGGAACTCGCCGCCAAGCGCCAGCAGCGTGATGTCGCGCAGGCCGCGCAATTCGTTCATCATGGTCAGCGAGTTGGTGATCACCGTCAGCGGCGCATGGTCCTGCAGATGCGGCACCATGTGGAGAACCGTGGTGGAATCATCCACGAAGATCGCCTGGCCGGGCTCGATGAAGCCTGCGGCGGCGGCGGCGATCGCGGTCTTTTCCGGCGACTGGCGGCTGGAGCGGTAGACGTCGCTCGCCTCGATCAGGCTTGTCGGCGCGGCCGACACCGTGCCGCGCGTCTTTCGCAACAGGCCGCGGCTGACCAGGTCGTCGAGGTCGCGATGGGCCGTCATCAGGCTGATGCCGAAACGCTCGGTCAGGTCCTCGATCCGCATCGGCCCTTCCAGCATCACGGTTTCGGTGATCAGCTGGCGGCGGGCGAGTTGGCGGGCCTGTCTGGAATCGGAGGGCATCTCCTCCGACATCAGATGGTCCATGGCGTCGTTGCTCTGACTCGTCATTCCCGTTCCTGTCGGCGGCATTGGTCTCGCGGCTGAAGGATGTTGTTATAGGCGGCTCTTGCCTGCAGGTGAATGCCTTTCGCAGGCGGTAAGCGCGGAACCGTCGCGCTGGCTGAAGGGCGGTTTGCAAACGCCCCTCAGAGTATTGAAAAAGCCTGCCCCACACGCTTCCGTCACCCTCGGGACAAGCCCGAGGATGACGCCCGGAAAGGGGGTTGGCTTTGTAACCAAATTGGGGGGACGCCCCGAGAGCGTCCCTCCCGTCGCTACACTTTACTGTGCCAGAACGAACGGGCCGGTATAGTCGGCGACATTGTCCTTGGTGATCAGCAGGCAATCGAAGAGCTGCTTTTCGGCGTCGACGCCGGTGCTGCCGGTCCTGATGAAGGAGTCCGCCTGCTGGACGGCTTCCTTGGAGAAGATCGCGACCGGCTGGAGCACGGTGTATTCCAGTTCGCCGGCCTTGATCGCGTCAACGGCATCCGGAGAACCGTCGAACCCGCCGACCTTGATGTCTTCCAGACGGCCGGCTTCCTTCAGCGCCGCGATCGCGCCGAGCGCCATTTCATCATTGCCGCTGATCACGCCGATGATGTCGGGATGGGCCTGAAGCAGGCTCTGCATCTTGTTGTAGCCCTGGGTGCGGTCCCAGTTGGCGACATCCTGACCGACCTTGACCAGATCCGGATACTGGCTCAGCACGGTTTCATAACCGTTGGAGCGGGTCTGGGCATTGTTGTCCGACGGCGCGCCGAACAGTTCGACATAATTGCCGCTGTCGCCGACATCTTCCACCCACTGCATGGCGCCGAGCGCCGCGCCCTGGGCATTGTTGGAGACGAGCTGCGACTTGGCGAGGCCTTCCTGGTTGATTTCGGCGTTCACGAGGAACACCGGAATACCGGCATTGACGGCCTTGCGCACCGCGCCGACCGAGCCGTCGGCATTGGCCGGATCGAGGATGATCGCGACGGCCTTGTTGGTGATGGCGGTGTCGATCAGGTTGCTTTCGGTGTTGGTGTCGCCCTTGTGGGCGGCAACCGTCGCCGAATAACCGAGGCTCTCGGCTTCCGCCTTGGCCACTTCGCCTTCCGTGTACCAGTAGGGGTTCGACGGATCGTTGACGATGATCGAGATCAGGCCGTCGGCCATCGCCGCGCCCGCGCCGAGCGGAACCGCGATGATGGCAGCCGCCATGGACATCAGAAACTGTCTCTTGTTGAACATGGTATTCTCTCTCCCTTGGTTGAATAGCTCAATGCTTCTCATTGGCCGTTATCCGGCCGGTTTTCCGCGCTCTATCAAGCCGTTTTGGTCTTGGCCCCCGCGGCGGAAGGGGTATTGGTCGAGGCGTCGCCATCGGCCGGCTTTGCGGCCCGGCGGCGGCCGTACTGGATGCTGTTCAGCAGCACCGCGAGAATGATGACCGCGCCGGTGAACACGGTCTGCCAGTAGGACGACACGCCGATGATCACGAGACCGTCGGACAAAAAGCCGATGACGAAGGCGCCCAGCAGCGTGCCGCGGACATTGCCGCGCCCGCCGGTCAGCGCCGCGCCGCCGATCACCACGGCGGCGATCGCGGTCAGCTCATAGGTGGTGCCGGCGGTCGGGCCGGCCGAGGTCAGCTGCGAGGACAGAACGAGGCCGGCAATCGCGGCGCAGATGCCGGAAAGCACATAGACCGACACCGTCACCCGCTTGACCGGCACGCCCGAAAGCTCGGCCGCGCGGGCATTGCCGCCGGTGGAATAGACCCAGCGGCCGAAGGCAGTGCGGGTCAGAAGGATGCTGCAGATGATGGCGACGACGGCCAGCACCAGCACGCCGATCGGCACGTTGAACAGGCGGTTGAAGCCGAGCCAGTCGAAGCCGGTATTGCCAAGCTCCGGCTTGCCGCCGAGATTGTTGTAGGTCAGGCCGTTGGTCATCAACAGCGCGGCACCACGCGCGACATAGAGCAAGCCAAGCGTCGCCACGAAGGCGGGCACCTTGAAGAAGGCGATCAGCACGCCGTTGATGGTGCCGATCAGCGCGCCCACCAGGCAGGTCAGGATCACCACCACCCAGACCGGCGGGAACAACACGACGCCGAACATGTCCAACTGAACGCCCTGCATCAGGAAGCCGGCGATGCAGCCCGCAAGCCCGAGCGTCGAGCCGACCGAAAGGTCGATCCCGCCCGTCAGGATCACCAGCAGCATGCCGATCGCCAAGAGGCCGAAAATCGCCACATGCGAGGACATGATCAGGAAGTTGTTGGTGGAAAGGTAAACCGGCGACAGCAGCGAGAACACGACGATGATCGCGATCAGCGCGAAGAACGCCCGGCCTTCCAGCAGAATGCGCCCGAGGCTGAAGCCGCCGCGCCGGCCGGAGCTTGTGGATTTTTGAACTTGACGTGTGTCGGTCATTATTATGCTCCGAAATTTTACGCTGAAATCACGCGGCCACGGCTTCGCCGGATGCGGCCATGATTTCCTCTTTTGATACCGACGGGTCGAACTCGGCGACGATCTGCCCGCGCGCCATGACGATGATGCGATGGGCGACGCTGAAGCATTCGCCGACTTCCGAGGTCGAATAGATCACCGCAAGGCCGCGCGCGGCGCGTTCGCCGAGGAGCCTGAACACCTCCGCCTTGGCGCCGATATCGATGCCGCGCGAGGGCTCGTCCAGCAGCATCACGCCCGGATGGGTGGCGAGCATCTTGCCGATCACGACCTTCTGCTGGTTGCCGCCCGAAAGCGAGCCGATCGGCGCGCCGCCGCCATCGGTCTTGATATGCACGTCATCAATCGCGCCCTCGACGATCCCGCGCTCGGCCTTGCGGGAGGTGAAGACCCGGCGGGTGAAGGTCGGGATCGAGGCGAGCGAGAGATTGCGGCCGACCGTCATGGTCTGCACCAGCCCGTCGCGCTGCCGGTCTTCCGGCACCAGCACCAGCCCGGCCTCGATCCGCTGGGCAATGCTGAGGCCGGATACGTCCTCGCCGTTGAGCAGGATCTGGCCGCCGACGCTGCGGCTGCGCCCGGCAATGCATTCCAGCATTTCGGTGCGCCCGGCGCCCATCAGGCCGTAGATGCAGACAATCTCGCCGGCCCGCACGTCGAGCGACAGATGATCGACGGCCAGCCGGCCGGTGCCCGAGGCGTCCTCGACGCAGAGATCGCGCAGCGACAGTTTGATGTCGCCGAACTCATAGCCGGTCGGCGGCGAGCCGAGGTCGAAATTGTCGCCGACCATGTTGCGCACGATCCATTCGAGATCGATATCCTTGCGCTCGCCAAAGGCGGTCATGGTGCCGTCGCGCAGAACCACCGCATGGTCGGTGATTTGCAGCGCTTCTTCCAGATGATGCGAAATGTAGACGATCGAGACGCCCCGGCTTTTCAGGTCCGCGATCACTTTGAACAGCACCTCGACCTCCGAGGCGCTGAGCGCCGAGGTCGGTTCGTCCATGATCAGGATGCGGGAATTGACGGAGAGCGCGCGGGCGATCTCGACGATCTGCTGCTGGCCGAGGCGCAAATCCTCCACCGGCGTCAGCGGATCGATGTCCTCCTCCAGCTCCTCCATCAGGATGCGGGTCTGGCGCTCTTCCTCGGCGAAATCGACGCCTTTCGCGGTGCGGATCTCGCGGCCCATGAAGATATTGTCGCGCACATTCATATTGGGCGCGAGGCTGAGTTCCTGATGGATGATCGAGATGCCCTGCGACGTCGCATCGGCGGCCGAGCTGAAGGTCACCGGCGCGCCGTCGAGAATGATCTCGCCGGAGGTGGGACGCACGATGCCGGAAAGCACCTTCATCAGCGTCGACTTGCCGGCGCCATTCTCGCCAAAAAGCGTGGTGACGCTGCCGTAATGCACGTCGAAATTGACGCCCTTCAGCGCGTGGATATTGCCGTAGGACTTGGCGATGTTGCGGGCGGCGAGGACAACCTCGTCCCTGCTGCGGGGGTTTTCGGCGGTCCTGGTCATTTCACGCTCATCTCCACCGGCGTGACCAGCCAGTTCTTCGGATTGATCAGCTTGAAGACGCCGGTGACGGTGATCGTCTTGCCGGAAAGGTTCGCGGTGTCGATATCGGCGAGCACTTCCTTCTTCATCTCGTTATTCAGCGCGGAACCGGCATCCTGATATTCGATCTGGTTCTTGAACTGGCCAAACGCGATCGTGCCGGTGGCATCGCGCAGATCGGTGCCGTTGATCGCCGGGCCGGTCTGGACGCGGATGGTGATCTCCTCCGGCACGCCGTCCGCGGCAACGGGGTAGATGCCGCCCTTGGCCTCGCCCGCAACGCCGGTGAAGCTGACCGGCATGACAGCGCCGATCCCGGCCTTGACGCCGTATTTCTCGATCGCCGCATCCTTGTCGGCGGCGATGTCGCTCGCAAGCGTTGCCGCATCGACGGCCCGGTCCTCGACGCTTTTCTGGACAATGGGGAAGTTCTCGGCGCCGAAGGCCTCCGGCGAGAAACCGTCTTCCGTCACATGCTCGGCGGTGCCGATGCGCACGACTTTGGTGTCGAAGGCCATCGCGGCAATAACGACCACGATCGTGAGCGTGCCGATGATCATCGGCAGTTTCGAGCCGCGCGGACGGGCGGAATGACCGGAAGAAGGGTTTGTGGCTTGTGCACTCATCAGGAGGTGACCTTCAGACGCTGGAATTTTGAACATGAAAGCGTGCCGCCGGCCCCGTGGGCAGCAGGCGACGCCGGAAGGCGGACACGGCAGATTGATGGCAGTGTTGGCATCAGGTCGCTCCTCCCTTGCGGCCTCCTTGATGGCGCGCCTCCGCAACGTCCTCTCGCTGCTTTGGAACGGCCGGCTGAACCGGCGGCCACGGATAACAGTTCGTGTTATCGCTATGTTATCTATTCGGCAAACTATGTTATAATTAAACTTGGCTGTCAATCGCCGGGATCAAAATCCGGTCGTCGGGCATTTGATCGCCGCCGGATTCCGGCCTTTCCTGAAACGCTATTCCCTAGGGCTTTAGCGATTAAAGGGCGTTTATGCGGCGTGCCGCCTCATGCGTGACCATGTTGGCTTCATTGACAGAATACGGTTCTGATGAAATAAATTGCCATAAATATAAAAAATTACAAAAAGGGAGAGAGCATGGCGCGAGCGGGTCGACGGCGCGATTTTGACGAGAGCATGGCGCTGCGCGCCGCGTGGCTTCATTACGGCGGCGGGCTGACGCAGGCCGAAGTTGCCGCGCGTCTGGATATCTCCACCGTCAAGGCCCACCGGTTGATCGCCTGGGCCAATCAGAGCGGCGCGGTGAAGGTATCGATCGATGGCGATGTCGCCGAATGCGTCGCGCTCGAAACCCGGCTTGCCGAAGAATTCGGCCTCACCCATTGCGAGGTCGTGCCCGATCTCGGCGAACGCGGCATGCCGCTCCGAGCGCTCGGCATTGCCGGCGCGCGCTTCATCCGCCAGGAAATCGAATCCGAGCGCTCCGACGTGATCGGCGTCGGCCATGGCCGGACGCTGGCGAGCGCGGTTGACGCGCTGCCGCGCATCGCGGCCAATGGCGTGCGCTTCGTGTCGTTGATGGGCGGGCTGACCCGCAACTACGCCGCCAATCCGCATGACGTGATCCACCGGCTTGCCGAAAAGACCGGCGCCTCGGCCTATGTGATGCCGATCCCGTTCTTCGCCAACACGGCCGCCGACCGCGAGGTGTTTCTCGCCCAGCGCGGCGTGTCGCAGGTGATCGATCTGGCCGCCCGCTCCGATATGATGCTGGTCGGCATCGGCACGGCCAATCCCGGCGCGCAGCTTGTCGCGTCCCACATGATCGACGTCGCCGAGATCGGCGAGGTGCAGGAGCGCGGCGGCGCGGGCGAGGTGCTCGGTCACTTCTTCGATCGTGACGGTCAGCTTGTCGAGACCTCGCTTTCGGCGCGCACCGTGTCGCTTGATATCAGGGCGCTGGGCAAGCGCCGGATCGTCGCGATCGCGGGCGGTGAGGAGAAGCTCAATGCCATGGCCGCGGTGCTGCGCAGCGGCACGATCAGCGGCCTGATCACCGACGAGGCGACCGCCGCCGCGCTTGCGGATGGCAGGACCGGGTAGGGAGGCAGTGGATATGGCCAGTCACAATGGACGCGGCGACATTCTGATCGGCATCGATGCCGGCACCTCGGTCATCAAGGCCGTCGCCTTCGACCTTGGCGGCAGGCAGGTCGCCGAGGCTGCGGTGAAAAACCGCTACCGGACCGGCGACGATGGCTCGGCGACCCAGTCGATGGAAGAAACCTGGGATGACTGCGCGGAAGCGCTCCGGCATCTCGGCGACAAGGTCGAGGGGCTGGCCGCGCGCACGGCGGCGATTGCCGTGACGGGGCAGGGCGACGGCACCTGGCTTGCCGATGGCGACCACAGGCCGGTCGGCGATGCCTGGCTGTGGCTCGATGCCCGCGCAGCCCCCACGGTCGACCGCCTGGAGAAGGAAGCCGGCGCGCGCGCGCGTTTCGAGGCGACAGGCACCGGGCTTAACACCTGCCAGCAGGGCGCGCAGATGGCGCATATGGCGGCGACGCGGCCGGAGCTTCTGGCCAATGCCGCCGTGGCGCTGCATTGCAAGGACTGGCTCTATCTCAACCTCACCGGCGCGCGGGCGACCGACCCCTCCGAGGCGAGCTTCACCTTCGGCAATTTCCGCAACCGCGCCTATGACGATGCCGTCATCGAGACACTTGGCCTGACGGACTTCCGGCATCTTCTGCCGGAGATCGTCGATGGCACCAAGACCACGCATCCGCTGAGCCCGGACGCGGCACGGCAGACCGGTCTTCTGGCGGGAACGCCGGTCAGCCTCGGCTTTGTCGACATGGTGATGACCGCGCTTGGCGCCGGCGTCTATACCGGCGACGCGGGCACGGCCTGTTCCACCATCGGTTCGACCGGCGTGCATATGCGCGCCGTCCACGCATCAGAGGTCCGGCTCAACGACGACAATACCGGCTATGTCATCGCGCTGCCGGTCCCGGACATGGTCACCCAGGTCCAGACCAATATGGCGGCGACGCTGAACATTGACTGGGTGCTGGAGGTGGGCCGTGGCCTGCTGGCCGATATGGGCGTCGAGGTCTCCCACCGCGATCTGGTTGCGAAGATCGACGACTGGCTTTCGCGGGCAAGGCCGGGATCGCTGCTCTACCACCCCTATATTTCCGAGGCCGGCGAGCGCGGTCCGTTCATCAATGCCGATGCACGGGCGGGGTTCATCGGCCTTTCCGCCGGCCATCGCTATCCCGATGTCGTTCGCGCGGTGGTCGAAGGCCTCGCGATGGCGGCGCGTGATTGCTACGCCGAAATGGGCGACATGCCGGGCGAGTTGCGCCTGACCGGCGGGGCTGCGCGGTCTCGCGGCCTGCGCGGCGTGTTGTCGGCAACGATCGGCGCGCCGGTCAGGGTTTCCGCGCGCGAGGAAGCCGGCGCTGCGGGCGCAGCGATGATGGCGGCGGTCGCGATCGGCGTCTATCCCGATATGGAGCGCTGCATCGGCGAATGGGTGACGCCGCTTCTGGGCGAGGCCGAGCGCCCCGACCCGGCGCTGAGCGCACTCTATCAGCGGCGCTATCCGACCTATGCCGCCGCGCGCCGCGCGCTGGAACCGATCTGGAATGCAATGGCGAAGGATCGCCGCGCCGAACGTGATGGCGCGGCCGAGCCCGCCGTCGATGAAAGGACTACGAAATGAGGGAAGCCGGGATGATCGATCTGTTTGTGATTGGCGGCGGGATCAACGGCGCGGGCATTGCCCGCGATGCCGCAGGCCGGGGCCTTTCCGTGGTGCTCTGCGAAAAGGACGATCTCGCCGAGGGCACCTCGTCGCGTTCCGGCAAGCTGGTCCATGGCGGCTTGCGCTATCTCGAATATTACGAGTTCCGGCTGGTGCGCGAGGCGCTGATCGAGCGCGAGGTGCTGATGAACAACGCGCCGCACATCATCTGGCCGTTGCGCTTCGTGCTGCCGCATTCGCCGGACGATCGGCCGGCCTGGCTGGTGCGGCTCGGACTGTTTCTCTATGACCATCTCGGCGGCCGCAAGAAACTGCCCGGCACCCGCGTGCTCGACCTGAAGCGCGACCCTGTCGGCGCGCCGCTGCTCGACAAGTACACGCGCGGTTTCGAGTATTCCGACTGTTGGGTGGATGACGCCCGCCTCGTGGTGCTGAATGCGGTTGATGCCGCCCGCAAGGGCGCCACCGTGCTGACCCGCACGCCCTGTCTTTCGGCGCGGCGCGAGGATGGCGGCTGGACCATCGAGACCAAGGACATGATGACCGGCGAGGCGAAGACCTTCCGGGCGAAAGTCCTGGTCAACGCGGCAGGCCCCTGGGTGAACGATGTCGTGCGCCGCGTTGCCGGTTCCAACTCAAGCCGCAATGTCCGCCTGGTCAAGGGCAGCCATATCATCACCGAGAAATTTTGGGAGGGGCCGCACAGCTACCTCGTCCAGAACCACGACAAGCGGGTGATCTTCATCAATGCCTATGAGGGCAACAAGGCGCTGATCGGCACCACCGACATCGCCTATGAGGGGCGCGCCGAGGATGTCGAGGCCGACGAGGGCGAAATCCAGTACCTGCTCGATGTGGTCAACCGCTACTTCAAGCAGAAACTTCGGCGCGATGACGTCGAGGAAACCTTCTCCGGCGTCCGCCCGCTGTTCGATGACGGCCAGGGCAACCCTTCCGCCGTGACCCGCGATTATGTCTTCGATCTCGACGAGACCGGCGGCGTGCCGATACTCAATGTCTTCGGCGGCAAGATCACCACCTTCCGCGAGCTTGCCGAGCGCGGCATGCACAAATTGCAGAAATTCTTCCCCGGCATGGGCAGCGACTGGACCGACAGCGCGCCGCTGCCCGGCGGCGACATGGAAAACGCCGATTACGAGACCTTCCACAACCGGATGAAGACCGACTATCCATGGATGCCGGCCGCACTGCGCCGCCATTACGGCCGGCTCTATGGCACGGCGATTGCCGATATCGTCGGGTCGGCGGACAGCCTTGAGGGACTGGGCCGTCATTTCGGCGGCGATCTCTACGAGGCCGAGGCGCGTTACCTTGTCGAACATGAATGGGCCCGCACCGCCGAGGATGTGCTGTGGCGGCGGACAAAGCACCGCCTGCATCTGAGCGATGCCGAGCAGGCCGCCTTCACCGCCTGGTTCGATGCCGAACTGAAGTGAATTCCAACGAAAGGCCGGAGCGATGCCGCTGACGCTTTCCCTGAACACCAATCCGCTCGTCAACCGCTTCGCCGACCCGGTGGACCTGATCGAGACCACGGCGCGCGACCTGAAGTTGCGCGACCTTCAGCTCACCCATGAATTCATCAATCCGTCCTGGCCGGCCCCCGTCATCCGCCGGCTGACGCGGGCGATGGACGGCGCGCTCCAGCGCACCGGCGTCCGGGTCACATCCGGCATGACGGGCCCCTATGGCCGGCTCAACCATTTCGGCCATCCCGACCGCGACGTGCGGCGCTATTATGTCGACTGGTTCAAGACCTTCGCCGACATTATCGGCGATCTCGGCGGCGCTTCGATCGGCACCCAGTTCGCGATTCTTACCTATGCCGATTACGACGATCCGAAGCGCCGCGAGGAACTGATCACGATTGCCATAGACTGCTGGGCCGAAGTGGCCGAGCATGCGAAGGCCGCCGGTCTTTCCTATGTGTTCTGGGAGCCGATGTCGGTCGGCCGCGAATTCGGCCACACGATTGCAGACTGTATGGCGCTGCAGGATCGCCTCGCGGCCGCCGACATGGCGGTGCCGATGTGGATGATGGCCGATATCGATCATGGCGACGTCACATCCGACAATCCCGACGACTACGATCCCTATGCCTGGGCGCGGGCGGTGCCGAAGGTCTCGCCGATCATCCACATCAAGCAGAGCCTGATGGACAAGGGCGGCCATCGCCCGTTCACCGCCGCGTTCAACGCCAAGGGCCGGATCCAGCCGGAGCCGCTGCTTGCCGCCTTCGCCGAGGGCGGCGCGCGCGACAACGAAATCTGCCTCGAGCTCAGCTTCAAGGAGCGCGAGCCCAATGACCGCGAGGTGATCCCGCAGATCGCCGAAAGCATCGCCTTCTGGGCGCCCCATATCGATACCGGTGCCGGTGATCTGAAAATCTGAAGATCGCGGTTTCGGCAAGCCCCTGGCATTCCGGCGCCCTGGCGGAGCGTTGCGCCAGTTTGTCGCAATTGAGGGCATGCCGGTTTGGCCGAGGGCCCCTTTGATATTCTACGCCAATTCCGGCGGCGTTCTGATGAACGTCAAAATCCCCGTGAACCCGCGACGGCGAGATTAATAATTCAAATTTAAAATATATACGCGGCATTCTTGTAATTTCGTGGCGTCGATTATATCGTTTCTCCATCAAGCATCAAAAGGCAGATTTTAAACTGTTCCCGCCTTTGCCAACGCCGCCGTCCGGCGGGAAAATTTTAAATTTGGAGGAAACCATGAGCGCTAAAGTCGTACCCGTCGTCACCCGCAGCAGCGAGCTTGGCGAACAGACCCTGCAATCGGGCGAATGCGTCCGCAAGTCCGGGGTCAGCCCGCAGCACACGCCCGCCACCAAGATCTGGTTCGGCCGGGTCAGCAACGAGCCGGGCCATCGTTCGCCGCCGCATCATCACGAGGAAGCCGAGACCGGCGGCTATGTGCTCTCCGGCCACGGCCGCATCTATTTCGGCGAGGACTACAAGGAATATACCGACATGTATCCGGGCGATTTTGTGTTCGTTCCGCCGTTCATGCCGCATGTCGAGGTCAATATGAGCACCACGGAAGAACTGGTCTGGCTCACCTGCCGCACGCCCGACAATCTGGTCACCAACCTGCCGGATGTTCCCGACGAGCAGCTTGAAGGCTATCGTCGCGCCTGAACAAAACGGAGCAGAGCATGAAACTGGTACGATACGGTGAAAAGGGCACCGAAAAGCCCGGCGTCCTCGATGCAGACGGTGCGATCCGCGATCTTTCGGGCGTGATCGGGGATATCTCCTCCGAAACGCTGTCGCCGGAGCTGCTTGTCCGGCTTTCCGGCCTCGATCCCGAAATCCTGCCGCTTGTCGACGGTAGTCCGCGCTACGGCGCGCCGGTCGGAAAGATCGGCAAGTTCATCTGCGTCGGCCTCAATTATGCCGATCACGCTGCCGAAACCGGCAAGGCGCCGCCGCCCGAGCCGGTGCTGTTTGCCAAGGCGACCACGGCGGTCTGCGGCCCGAATGACGATGTCGAAATCCCGCGCGGCTCGACCCGCACCGACTGGGAGGTTGAACTCGGCATCGTCATCGGCAGCCGTGCGAAATATGTCTCCGAGGAAGACGCGCTTTCCCATGTGGCCGGCTACGTCCTCGTCAATGATGTCTCCGAACGGGAATTCCAGTCGGAGCGCGCCGGCCAGTGGATCAAGGGCAAGAGCCATGACACGTTCGGCCCGACCGGCCCGTGGCTGGTGACGCCCGAGGAATTCGAGGATATTCAGAATATCGATCTCTGGCTCGATGTCGACGGCGAGCGCCGCCAGACCGGCAACACCCGCACCATGATCTTCTCGGTCAAGCACCTCGTCAGCTACATTTCGCAGTTCATGACGCTGGAGCCCGGCGATGTCATCTCCACCGGCACGCCCCCCGGCGTCGGCCTCGGCATGAAGCCGCCGACCTTCCTGAAGGAAGGCCAGGTCGTTACGCTTGGCGCTGCCGGGCTGGGCGAACAGCGTCAGAAAATGGTGCAGGCATGAGCATGGCAAAGGCAAAGGCGGCGCTGAACGATCTCTCCGGCAAGACCGCGATCGTCACCGGCGCGGGCCGCGGGCAGGGGGCTGTCGAAGCGGCCCTTCTCGCCGAGGCCGGCGCGCGGGTGATGCTGTGCGACGTGCTCACCGAGGAAGGCGAGGGCGAAGCCGAAAAGCTGCGGGCGGCAGGCCATGACGCGCGCTTCCTGAAGCTCGACGTCACCTCCGAGGCGGACTGGCAGGCGGTGATCGACGCCGTGCGTGACTGGACCGGCAGCCTCGACATCCTCGTTAACAATGCCGGCATCATCAATCGCAAGACGATCGCCGACATGACGGTTGCCGAATGGCGCAAGGTTATGGATGTCAACGCCACCGGCGCATTTGCAGGCCTCAAGGCGGCGCTGCCGCTGATGGCGGAAACCGGCGGCGGCTCGGTCATCAACATCTCGTCCAACAGCGGCTTTTCGGGCCATTACGACCCGGCCTATACCGCCAGCAAATGGGCGCTGCGTGGCCTGACCCGCACGGCGGCGATGGAATATGCCGAAAAGGGCGTCCGCGTGAACGCGATCTGCCCGGGCCTGATCGTCACCGATCTCAACCGCAATTCGCCGCATCTGAAGCCGATGATCGAGATGACGCCGATGGGCCGCAGCGGCGAAGCCGAGGAAGTGGCCCAACTCGTGCTGTTCCTCGCCTCCGACGCCTCCGCCTTCATCACCGGCGAGGACTTCGTCATCGACGGCGGTTTCACCGGCGGCGCGGCCTATCGCCGCGTGGCGCGGGAGACGGGGATTTACTGAGGGGCTGTGTCGCGGGAGGGGTCGTTCCCCTCATCCGGCGCATGCTCTCCATGCGTGGAGGCGCTGCTTCCCCTCATCCGGCCTTCGGCCACCTTCTCCCCGGCGGGGAGAAGGGGAAGACGGCGCGGCTCTGCCTTCCCGCTTGCTCCGAAAACGCAGCATGGTCCCCCTCTCCCCAGAGGGGAGAGGGTGGCGCGTATGCGCCGGGTGAGGGCAGCAGCCTTTCCTCTGATGAAGAGCGAGTGATTCCAAGCGAGGCCCGTCCGCCGCTCAACTATGCGGCTTGTGGCGGATATCCATCATGATCGAGATTGCACGGGCGATGTCCGGTTCGGCGATTTCGGCGAAGATCTCGTCGATCCAGCCGCGGTGGACGGCGGTGGCCTCGTCCATCAGCGCCTTGCCCTTGTCGGTGATGCGCACCAGGAAGGCGCGGCGGTCGGTTTCCTGGTTCTCGCGCTCGACCAGGCCGTCGGCAACCAGCTTCTCGATCACGCCGGTGACATTGCCGTTGGAGACCACGAGCTGTTTGGAAAGCTCGCTCATGCGCATGCCCTCGGGCACCGCGTGCAGCGCCGCCATCACGTCGAAACGCGGCAGCGTCATCGCGTAATTCTCGCGCAGCCGCTCCCGCAGATTGCCCTCCACATGGCGTACCGCCTTCAGCATCTGCAGCCAGAGGCGCACGCGCTGGGTGGCAAGGGCCGGGTCTTTGACTTCATGGGCGGTCATGGCGGATTCTCTCTTCTTCCGTAACCGCTCTAGCCGCATTTGCTTCAAACCTCAACCAGATTACGGCACGTCTTACCCGGCGGGGATTACCGCGGTCGCCTCGATCTCCACCTTGGCGGCGTCTTCCATCAGGGTGACGACCTGAACCACGGCCATGGCCGGGAAATGGCGGCCCATCACCTTGCGATAGGCCAGGCCAAGTTCCTTGAGGTTGTCGAGATATTCGCGCTTGTCGGTGATGTACCAGGTCAGTCGCACCACGTGTTCCGGCCGGGCGCCGGCTTCGGCGAGCACGGCGACGATATTGCGCAGTGTCTGTTCGAACTGGCCGACGAGATCGGCATGTTCGAATTCCTGTCGTGCATTCCAGCCGATCAGACCGCCGGTGAAGGCCATCCGGCCTGTGGCGGCCATGCCGTTGGCGTAGCCGCGGGCGGGAACCCAGCCTTCGGGTTCGAGAAACTGGTGCGGCGATTGCGAGAAGGATGTCATGCCTGAACTTTCAAATACAAACCTGATGGGCGGCTTTTCCGCGTTGCTTGTGGAGGCGGCGGGCGAATTCATACCTCGCCCCCCGAAATCGAGATCGCCTGTCCGGTGACCATGGCGGCGCGATCGGAGGCAAGCCAGAGCACGGCCTCGGCCACGTCTTCCGGCGGCACCAGCCGCTTCATCGGATTGGTGGCCTCAAGGGCAGCCCGTGCCTCCTCGGTGCTGCGGCCCGTGGTCTCGACGATGCGGGTGATCGAGCGTTCGGTCATCTCGGTGTCGAGAAAGCCGGGGCAGATGGCGTTCACCGTGATGTCCTTGCGGGCATATTCGAGCGCGGCCGATCTGACCAGCCCGACGACGCCATGTTTCGCCGCCGCATAGGGCGCGACATAGGCGTAGCCCTTGAGCCCGGCGGTCGACGCGATCGCGATCAGCCGGCCCTTGCGGCCCGCCATCGCCTTCGCGCCTTCGCGCAGCGTCAGGAAGGTGCCGGTCAGGTTGACGGCCACCATCGCGTTGAAGCCTTCGAGCGTGGTCGCGGCAAAGGGCGCGCTTTCCGACGCGCCGGCATTGGCGACCACGATGTCGAGCGGGCCGGCGGCGGCAAACAGCGCGGTCACCTGCGCCTCGTCGGTGATGTCGCAGGTCATCGCCGAGATCGCCTTGTGGCTTTCGGCAACGGTCTCCAGGGCCTCGCGCCTGCGTCCGCAGATGATCACCTCGGCGCCGGCATCGGCGAGCGCCCGGGCAATCACCGCGCCAACGCCCGAGCCGCCGCCGGTGACCAGCGCCTTTTTGCCGGAAAGGCTCATAACATCGCCTTCGCGCGTTCGGCAAGCGTATTGGCCTGCCGGCGGCCACCCTCATAGGGGGCCGGCCATGCCTGTTCGGTGTCGCCGAGTTCGACGGCGGCATGCAGCGTCCAGTAGGGATCCGCCAGATGCGGGCGGGCCAGCAGCACCAGATCGGCGCGGCCGGCCATCAGGATCGAGTTGACGTGATCGGCCTCGTAGATATTGCCGGCGACCATTGTCGGCAGGTGGATGTCGTTGCGCACCCGGTCGGAGAACGGCACCTGGAACATGCGGCCATAAACCGGCTGCTCGTCCTTGGTGGTCTGGCCGGAGGAAACGTTGATGGCATCGGCGCCGGCCTGCTTGAAGGCTTCGGCGATCTTTAGCGCCTCGTCCGGTTCGACGCCGGCCTCGCCCACCCAGTCATGGGCGGAGATGCGCACCGTCATCGGCTTTTCGGCCGGCCAGGCCGCGCGCATGGCGGCGAAGACTTCGAGCGGGAAGCGCATCCGGTTTTCCAGGCTGCCGCCATATTCATCCTCGCGCCGATTGGTAACCGGCGAGATGAAGGAGGCGAGCAGATAGCCGTGGGCGGCGTGCATTTCCACCATGTCGAAACCGGCGCGATCGGCGGCGCGCACGGCGGCGACGAACTGGTCACGCACCATGTCCATATCCGCCCGGTCCATCGCCTTCGGCGTCTGGCTTTCGGGTGTGTAGGGAATGGCGGAGGCCGAGATCAGCGGCCAGTTGCCGTCAATAAGCGGCTTGTCCATGCCTTCCCAGGCGACCCGGGTGGAACCCTTGCGCCCGGCATGGCCGATCTGGGCGCAGATCTTGGCGTCGGTCTCTGCATGGACGAAGTCGGTCAGCCGGGTCCAGGCCGGCACCTGTTCGTCGGTGATGCAGGGGCAGCCGGAGGTGATCCGGCCTTCCGGCGAAACGCAGAGCATTTCGGTGAACACCAGGCCGGCGCCACCCTTGGCGCGCTCGGCGTAATGGACGAAATGCCAGTCGGTCGGCATGCTGTCCTTCGCCTTGTATTGCGCCATTGGCGAGACCACGACGCGGTTCTTGAGCTCCATGTCGCGCAGTTTGAACGGGGCGAACATCGGCCGCCGTGTCGACTGGCTGCCGGCCTTTTTCTGGAACCAGGCTTCCGCAGTCGCCAGCCATTCCGGATCGCGCAGGCGCAGGTTTTCATGGCCGATGCGCTGCGAGCGGGTCAGCAGCGAATAGTTGAACTGCATCATGTCGAGGTCGAGATAACGCTCGACCTCCTCGAACCATTCGGTGGAGTTGCGGGCGGCCGAGGTAACCCGCAGCACCTGCAGCTTGCGCTCAGCCTCGTAATCATCGAGCGCCTTCTCCAGCGGCTTGCCGGAATTGAGCTCGTCGGCAAGGGCGGCCGCGCTCTCCATGCCGAGCTTGCTGCCGGAGCCGATCGAGAAATGCGCGGTCGCCGAGGCATCGCCGAGCAGCACGACATTGTCGAAATGCCAGTTCTCGCAAACAACGCGCGGGAACCGGATCCAGGCCGAACCGCGAATGTGGTTGGCATTGGTCATCAGGCTATGACCGCCGAGATGACGGGCGAAGATCTTTTCGCAGGTGGCGATGCTTTCCTGCTGGCTCATTTCGCCGAAGCCATAGGCCTCGAAAACCTCCGGCCCGCACTCGACGATAAAGGTCGCGGTATCGTCGTCGAACTGGTAGGCATGCGCCCAAATCCAGCCCTTGTCGGTCTTCTCGAAGATGAAGGTGAAGGCGTCGTCGAATTTCTGTCTGGTGCCGAGCCAGACGAAATGATTGCGGCGCATGTCGATCGACGGCTGGAAATGTTCTTCATAGAGCTTGCGGGTGCGCGAGTTCAGGCCGTCGGCGGCGATCACGAGGTCGTTTTCGGCGCGCAGTCTTTCGATGGCGGCGTCATCGATCTCGGCCTCGAATTCCAGATTGACGCCGAGTTCGCGGGCGCGTTCCTGCAGCAGGACCAGAAGCCGCATCCGCCCGATGCCGCAAAAGCCGTGGCCGCCGGAGGTCATGCTCTCCTCGCCGCGCACCACCTTAACATCGTCCCAATAGGCGAAATTGTCGCGGATCGACTGGACGACAACCGGGTCGTTGCCCTTGAAATTTTCCAGCGTCTCGTCGGAAAACACCACGCCCCAGCCGAACGTGTCGTCATGGCGGTTGCGCTCGTAGACGGTAATGTCGTGGCCGCTATCGCGCAGCTTCATCGAGATGGCGAAGTAAAGGCCCGAGGGCCCGCCTCCCAGAACGGCGATTTTCATATCCGGCTTCCCCTGTCGCTGCGTGTGGCGCTTGATGCGAAAATTAATTTGAATTTAAAATAAATTGGGTTTGGGGGTGGTGTCAAGCGCGGGTTTCGCCGGCAAGGACGACCGGTGCCTTCTTGCTGATCGTTGGAAGACGTCCGGCGGCCCGAGATCCCTCACCGGCGTCATCTTCGGGCTTGACCCGAGGATCTAAGCACATTGCACTACGAGCGGAGTGAACGGCTTGGCATGGTCGCGGCGCCAACTCGGAAAAAAACCGCCAACGCATCTCGCGACATAAGTGGTTGGATCCTCGGGTCAAGCCCGAGGATGACGCAGAGCGTTGGGATAGGCTGGGTCATCAACGCCAAGTCGATTATTTCAATATTGAACTAATAATCCGTCTCCTCTATGTTTTCCCTATAACCGGAAAACGCGGCCGATATCAGCCACAATACCAAGGGAGCCCGCCATTGCCGTTTGAAACCTCTCAAGCCCTGCGCTTCGGCGACTGCGATCTCACGGGCATTGCCTATCACCCGGCCTATTTCTCCATGCTGGTCGAAGTCAACCGCGCCATGTTCGCCTCCTTCGGGGTTTCCTGGGAGGAGATGATGCTGGAGCGCAACCTCGGCATGCCGGTGCTGAAGATGGATATCGGCTTCGAAAAGCCCGCGCGGTTCGGCGATGTGCTGGATTTTTCCATGCATGTGCGGCGCATCGGCAATTCCTCGCTCGATCTTGAAACCTTCGCCCGCGTCAGGGGGGAGGTGATCTGGTCGGTGCGCCAGCGCATCGTGCTCACCTCCACCGAGGATCACCGGTCGCGGCCATGGCCGGACGATGTCCGCGCCGGGCTGGAGACCTACATGGATCCGCCGGCCTGACAGACAAGAAGCAGGCAGCGTTCACTCATAAAAACAACGGGAACAGACCATGCCTCAGCAATTCCGGCCTTCGGGCCACACCGACAGCTTCGCCCGCGATAACCTGCCGCCCTTCGAAGCCTGGCCCGATCTTCTGCTGGACGGTTTCGAATATCCCGACCGGCTCAACGCGGCCGTCGAACTGACCGATGCCATGGTCGCAAAAGGGTTCGGCGACCGCGTTGCGCTGATCGGCAATGGCAGGCGGCGCACCTACAAGGAAATGGCCGACTGGACCAACCGGCTCGCCCATGTGCTGGTCGATGATCTCGGCGTCAAGCCCGGCAACCGGGTGCTGATCCGCTCGGCCAACAATCCCGCCATGGTCGCCTGCTGGCTGGCCGCCACCAAGGCCGGCGCGGTGGTGGTCAACACCATGCCGATGCTGAGGGCCGGGGAACTCTCCAAATATGTCGACAAGGCCGAGATCGAATTCGCGCTCTGCGACACCCGGCTGATGGAAGAACTGGTTATTTGCGCCAAGGAAAGCCGTTTCCTGAAAAAGGTGATCGGTTTCGATGGCACCGCCAATCACGATGCCGAGCTTGATCGTCTGGCGCTGGAAAAATCCGTGCAGTTCGACGCCGTCGACACTGCTTCGGACGATGTCGCGCTTCTGGGTTTCACCTCCGGCTCGACCGGCGATCCCAAGGCGACCATGCATTTTCACCGCGACCTGCTGATCATCGCAGACGGCTATGCCAAGGAAGTGCTGAACGTGACGCCGGAGGATGTGTTTATCGGCTCGCCGCCGCTCGCCTTCACCTTCGGCCTTGGCGGACTTGCGGTGTTTCCGCTGCGGTTCGGGGCGGCGGCCACCCTGCTCGAGGTCGCTTCGCCGGCGAACATGATCGAGATCATCGAGAAATACCGCGCCACCGTCTGCTTCACCGCGCCGACGGCCTATCGCGTCATGCTGCAGGCGATGGAGGAGGGGGCCGATCTTTCGAGCCTCAGGGCCGCGGTCTCCGCCGGTGAAACCCTGCCGGCGCCGGTCTACGAGGCGTGGATGGAAAAGACCGGCAAGCCGATGCTGGACGGCATCGGCTCCACCGAGATGCTGCACATCTTCATCACCAACCGGTTCGATGATCACCGACCCGCCTGCACCGGCCGGCCGGTCGGGGGTTACGAGGCCAAGGTGCTGGACGAGGATGGCACGGAAGCGCCGCGCGGCACGATGGGCCGGCTTGCAGTGCGCAAGCTCACCCGCTAGGCGGCGACCATCTCCCAGCTTTCCGGTGAGCTGGCCGTCCTCGGTGCGCCCCCCCTCCTCGG
>MDSV01105633.1_pt1 | contig 34202 bp, 37 predicted proteins | sample 810851 | NCBI WGS metagenome assembly MDSV01 (sample SAMN05326640, study PRJNA326480) | marine metagenome | isolation source: seawater | place: Atlantic Ocean: North East | collected 2012 | reverse complement strand
TGGCTGAGTGGCAGAGTGGTTATGCAGCGGCCTGCAAAGCCGTGGACGCCGGTTCGATTCCGACCTCAGCCTCCATATTACACAGGTATAAAACAATGCCCGGGTGGTGGAATTGGTAGACACAAGGGACTTAAAATCCCTCGACTTAACGGTCGTGCCGGTTCGATTCCGGCCCCGGGCACCATTTAAGCGGTGCAAATGCTCTAAAACTTATCAAAATGTTATCTACATCCGAACATTCTCGTGAGAGAGCAGGGTTTAAGTATATTTATCCTGTCATTTCTCGTCGCTCAGGGGGTCTTTCTGTTGGGATCAACTTAAATACAAATAATGCCTGTAATTGGCGTTGTATCTACTGTCAGGTGCCTCAATTAACGCGAGGAAGCGCTCCCCCAGTCAATCTAGAATTACTAGAGAATGAATTGAATCTATTCCTGGATTCCGTTTTAAATGGAGATTTCTATGATTTAGAGGAAATACCAAAAGAAATGCGACAAATTAAAGATATAGCCATATCTGGTAACGGGGAGCCAACTACTGCCGATGAATTCGAGCAAACGGTAGATACAATAGAAAGGGTGATAACTGAACTATCATTATTAAATCGAATTAAATGTGTCTTAATAAGTAATGGTAGTCTCATAAATCGCGATTATGTCCAAAAGGGATTAAGCAAATTAGCCCAAATAAACGGTGAGGTATGGTTTAAAATTGACAGCGCTACATCTGAGGGCATGGAAAAAATAAACCAAATCAGCGGCAATGAGCTATCAACAATTAAAAGATTGGCTATTTCTGCGGACCTTTGCCCAACATATATTCAAACCTGCATGTTTAAATTTAAGAATAATATCCCTAGTAATACTGAAATTGATGCGTACCTTGAGCTCTTAGAAAAAATTATAAAAAAGAAAATAGAAATTAAGGGGGTTTTATTATACGGAGTGGAAAGACCGTCGCTCCTACCGGAAGCCTCAGGGAAAATTGAAAAGCTCTCAGAAGACTGGCTTATTGAGCTTGGAAATAAAATACAATCTATCGGTCTTAGTGTAAAAGTAAGCGTATAGCATCCAATAAAAAAGCGTAAAACCTGAAAGGGCGCCCAAATAGAGCGCTTCTTTCAGGTTTTGTTATATCTTAGTGCTTATATCTTTTAGGAAATGGTGTCGTTTAGCTTGTTCGCAGCCATTGCAAAAACGCAACCGAGAACAATCGAAACAACCACCGTTACCAACGGATTGGATGCATCCATATTAGCGAGCATTCCTCCGCTACTTGTGTGTATTGCCAAACCTGCGGTTGCAGCATAAGTGTAGACTGCTGTCGTTGCACTAGTGAACATTGGCATTGAAGTAAGCCAAACTAACGCAAATACCGTCACACCAACTGAGACAGGCACCACCCATTCAGCTGAGCCTAATTTACCCATCAAGACAAAGGCTACTGCAGCTAAAACTGCGCCCATGACGCCCGATTGAACAGTGGTTTTCATGCAATTGTTATTCGCTAAAAATGCTGCCCAGGCAATAAATCCAATCCAGACAGAATAGTAGTCGAAAACGCCCGATACATATGTTGCAATTGCGCCCATTACGGCAATGCTTACAGATAGAGACATATGTGCTGACATAATTTCACACCCCCAAAGTTTTTTTATGTGTACTACATATTGTAGTGTCTGGCTTTATAGACCACAAAATGTGCAATGTCCAGTATTTTCGCACCATTTCTATGCATTTATATTTAAGCAAGTAAATGGCATTTTTTTTTGCAAAACACGCAAAAAACATCCTATTTCAGTGTTATTATGCGCTTAATTAATTACTTACGGATTTAATTTAAAGTTCTATCTAAATATGGTTACGCGTACTAAAAAAAATAAAACACTTTCTTGTCCGACATGTACTTTGTTGTCTAATGAAAAAGATTCCCCAAAATTTGATCTTTCGCATCTTGAGCATCATTCATTAAAGGGATTTATAAAGCACCCGGAGAGCTTTTTTTTAAAAAGTCGCTATATGTCGTTCTTTAGTGAAATTGCACCAGACAAAAAAGAAACGTCAGGCCTTCTAGGGTTTTCATTTAGTTCTAAGTCATATCGTGTTACAGGCTCAATAATCGAGGTTTCTTTAAATACTGTAAATGAGACTCACCAAATTTTAGGAAAAGTTATTGTTTCAATACAAACACCCATGGGTTATGAAATAGGGATGCTTTTAATGAACGCTGAAGATTATCGTAAAATTAGTTACATTGAACAGATATGCTATATCGATAATCAACTTATAAGTTCAATAATTTAATATAAAACAGAAACTTATATAATTTATATAATCCATAACCTTATAATAATAAATATCTATATATATGCGCATAATATATATTATGTTAAATAAGATAAAGATTGCTGCAGAGAGGAATTTAGGATGACAGAAGGTGCTGCCCCATCGAGCAAAAAGAAGTTAGTCAAGAAGCACTATGAAACTGAGCTTCAGAGATTACAGATTGAGCTGGTTAAACTGCAAGAGTGGATTAAACATAAGAAGCTTAAAGTTCTTGTAATCTTTGAAGGAAGGGATGCCGCTGGAAAAGGTGGCGCTATTAAGCGAATCACAGAGCCACTTAGTCCGAGAATCTGCAAAGTCGTTGCCCTGCCCGCACCAACAGAGCGTGAGAAAACACAGTGGTATTTTCAACGTTATATTCAGCATTTACCGTCTGGCGGTGAAATGGTGCTTTTTGATCGAAGTTGGTATAACCGCGCGGGTGTAGAGCGAGTAATGGATTTCTGTAGCAAGGCTCAATATAAAGAATTTCTTAAAAGCTGCCCTGTTTTTGAGCGAATGCTTGTACGTTCAAAAACCATAGTAATTAAATATTGGTTTTCTGTAAGTGATGAAGAGCAAGAGCGTCGATTTCAGGGGCGTATACATCATCCAACTAAACACTGGAAGCTTAGCCCCATGGACCTACAGTCTCGTTCGAAATGGATGGAATATTCCAAAGCAAAGGATAAGATGTTTAAGTATACCGATATTAAGCAGGCACCCTGGTATGTGGTAAATGGCGATGATAAAAAGAGAGCGAGGCTAAACGTTATAAATCACCTATTAAGCTTAATTGATTATAAAGACTTATCACCCGAACCCGTCGAATTACCCCCAAGACAGGATGAAGATGAAATGTATGTAAGGAGCCCGCTTGAAGATCAGAATTTTATTCCCGAAATATATTAACAATGAAAAGTATTCTATATTCGGTCCTTCTTTTATTATCAGTCAACGTTTTTTCTGGTTACCCAGAAGATGATGCAGAACGTGGCGATGCTATCGCTCAATGGGCACTAGGGATGAAATTTGTACGCGGTGATGGTGTAGCGCAAGACTACAAAGCTGCTCTAAAATGGTTTCAGTTATCTGCCGAACAGGGATTTTCAGATGCGCAATTTACTCTAGGGACAATGCATCATAATGGAGATGGAGTTAAACAAGATATTGTTATTGCGCATATGTGGTTTAATATCGCATCAGCAAATGGCCATAAAAGTGCTAAAAAAAAGCGAGACTCGCTTGAGAAAAGTAAAATGACAAAAGAACAGATTGCAGAAGCTTGGAAGATCGCTCGTGAATGTGTTAAAAATAATTATAAAGATTGTAGCTAAACTATGAAAAACATCCTCTACTACTCTGAATTAACTGTATTTATTAAACCCGCACTTAATATCATTACTATCCCAATAAACTGAATAACAGTTATAAGTTCATTTGCAAGCATCACAGCTGATACGGCACCCACAATAATCTCGAATAAAAATAAAACTGAGGATAAATAAATCGGTAAATTTGAAACAGCATATTGTGCCGTCCATGTCATAATCATCATAAGCGGAAACCCTAAGACACCTATCAATAAGAAATTGTTTAAAGTAATTATTGGAAAGCTATCCTGAGTTAAAAGAATTCCGCATCCAGCAATCAATATAACCCCAAGCCATGAGGAACACATTTTAACTGCATGAGTCAGCCCCCCTATTTTTCTAACTAAGATATTAGTAATTGCAAAGGCAAAACCAGAGCTAATTGCATAGAGATCAGCTCGATTAAAACTCTTCATGAATTCTATTTCAGGATGCCAGGAGATTAAAAAGACACCGGCCACAGCAAGAAATAAGGCGAAGATATTACGTTTTTTGAGGCGTTCTTTAAGGATAAAAAAAGCGAGAAGTGTTGCCCAAACAGGTGAGAGATAAAAGAGAATCATTACTCGAACGACCTCCCCTTCTAATAAGGCGAGTACAAATCCGAGATTTGTCCAGCCGGCAAATAACGCGAGGAGCGTATAAAGGGTCTTTGAGGCATAAAAATCGGCACGAAGAGTATAAAATCTCGGGAAAATGAACAAAAACGACACAAAATAGATTAAAACACTCGCCCAGAGGCCCGATATACCGGATTTTTCCAGAAATCTGAGTGGAATCCAGTAAAGTCCCCACAAGGTTGCTGCGACTAAACAGGCAAAGATCGCACTTAAATTAGTAGTATTTTTCAAAAAAAATTAGGCGCCTAAAATTAGAAAGATATTAGAAAGTTATTATAAATTATTTATTTTATTGAATTTTTCTTCGTAATTTTTTGTGGTATTCAATGCAATATTCTCAAGAGTTTCTTCTTTTAGCTCAGCTAAAAATTCAGCTACATATCTGACATATGCTGGCTGATTTACCTTTCCTCGAAGTGGAGTCGGGGCTAAATAGGGTGAATCTGTCTCAATTAGCATGTTTTTGAGGGATATTTGCCTTGCGACCTCCTGTAATGGCTTAGCATTTTTAAATGTTACGATTCCAGAAAATGAAATTAGGAAGTCTAAATCAATTGCCGCTTTTGCTGTTTCTAAATCATCGACAAAACAATGCATTACACCGCCTACTTTATCTGCTTTCTCTTCTTTCAATATCTGAATCACATCGACCTTAGCTTCGCGTGAATGAATGATTAATGGTTTTTTGAGTTCTTTGGCAGCAGTAATGTGTGTTCTGAATTGGTCACGCTGCCACTCCAGGTCGCCCTCACTTCTAAAGTAATCAAGACCCGTCTCGCCAATGGCAACAACGTTATCATTGCCAGCCAAGCTAGTAATATCATCAACAACAAGCCCATTTTCATGCTGGGTATTGGGATGAACTCCCACAGACGCTGAAACCATCTCATATTGCTTTGCTAATGCGATAATTTCAGGAGAACCCTCCAAATCGACCGCCACACATAGCATGTGAATAATATTGTTATTTTTTGCTTCATCTAGGATTGAATCGACTTCCATTTCATCACTCAGAAGCGGAATATGGCAGTGTGAATCAACTAAACCGGACATATTTTGAAATTATCTTGTGATTGAGGTTTTAGAGCGTATGGGAAGGACGTTCTGATGAGAGTGCCCCTGCAAGCATTTTCTCGATTTTTGTTTTTGTTGCACCTTTATCTAACTCGCTAAATTGAATACCTATACCCTCTGTTTTTTTACCATGCGCTCCTTTTGGGGTAATCCATGAGACTTTACCAGCGATTGGAATTTTATCCTTACTTCCATCAATAGTTAGTAAAACAAAGATGTCGTCGCCCAACGCATAATCGTCTGACTTATTACTTGGGATAAAAATGCCGCCATTTTTTATAAAGGGCATATAAGAGACATAAAGCGCACTTTTGCCCTTAATATTTAGCGATAATATTCCTTTGTTGTTTTCAGTTGCCATAGATATAGGAGCTTAATGCTTATTTATGTTATTTCATAATCATTGAATGGTTATAATTTTTCCAAAACAATGCTATTTCCTCAAGAATAGCCAGTGAGTTATAGTTCATTGGCCCTACTAATTCTTTATATTTCAATAATATAAAGTCATAACTTCTAATCAGTTTTAATAAGTCTAATGTATTTGAGATTCCATGCAAGTCTTCAATCAAATCGATATTCACAATATTTTCCATCTTTGGGCATAATTTTAATCGAACTAAGTCGTTTATTAACTGCATTAAACAAAAAATTGTTGTTTCAGCTGATTTAATTTTATCTTTACTAAATTCATTCCAATTTTTAGCAATATCCACAGGATTGGTGTTTCTTTTATTCAAGGAGTCCAAATCCTTAAGTAGATTAACTCGGTAATCCAGATAATCTTCTTCTAGAAGTTTTTTAACCTTCAAAGGGCCGCCGCCAGCAAGACGTAATAACAAATCAGATGAAAAATTAGAATTATTGAAAGCTCCATCAACCCATTCGATAGATTCATTCTCGTAAGTAGGATTAAAATTTATTTTCTGACATCGACTTCGAATCGTTACTAAGAGTTGTGAAGGACGATGACTTAACAAAATAAACATAGATTGTGATGATGGTTCTTCAAGTACTTTTAAAAGTGAATTTGCAGCTGACCTATTCATAGCGTCAGCCTGACTAATAATAATAATTTTCATATTATTATTCAAAAAAGATTTAAGTGAAGCATAACTAACTACCTCACGAATAGTATCAATTTTAATTTGTCCACCTTCCTTCTCAGGTTCTATTAATTTTATATCTGGATTTGATCTCCCTAGAAACAATTGACAACTTTGACACTCTCCGCAAGGAGGTTGTTGCATTTCATTAATCAAGCACAATCTATTTGCAGCAACAAACAACGCGAATTTTTTCAATCCGATACCATCGGGTCCTGAAAGGAGCAAAGCATGCGGTAGACGTTTTTGCTTAGACATTTCTATAATTTGCTGTATTTGTGTTTTTTGCCAAGGGAATAATTTAATCACAGTATATCCTTTAACACATTACGAACTTGTTCTTCTACATTTTTAAGCGGTAATGCTGAATCAATAATTTGAAATCTTACGGGTTCACTTTCAGCTCGCTCTAAATAAGATTCTCTTACTTTCTCAAAAAAATATAAATCTTCACTCTCAAAACGATCTACGTCACTACGTTTCTTTATACGCTCCAAGGCGATGTTAACATCCAGATCAAAAAGTAATGTTAAGTCAGGCTTTAAATCCGGCATCACCCATTTTTCTAATAAATTTATTTTTGAATATTCAATACCTCTACCACCACCTTGATAGGCATAACTAGCATCAATAAATCGATCGCATAATACGACTTTACCGCTAGATAAGGCTGGTAGAATTACTTCACTGATATGTTGTGCTCTGGCAGCGAACATTAAAAGTAATTCTGAATCACTTGTTAATTTTTGGTTTTCATTCTTGAGTAATACATCTCTTACTTGTTCGCCTATTTTTGTTCCACCTGGTTCCCTTGTTTTTTTTACATCACGCCCTTCATCAACAAAAAACTTTTCAATAAAGTCGATGAAAGTGCTTTTTCCTGCACCTTCAATTCCCTCCAATGTTATAAATAGATTCTTCTTCATAATTAATCTCTATTTAACTGGTACTTTCTAACCGCCTTATTGTGCTCCTCCAGTGTCTTAGAAAAATAATGTGAACCGTCTTTTTTTGCAACAAAATATAGACTTTCACCTTTTTCTGGATGTAATGCAGCATGTATAGCCTCTCTCCCAATTAACGCAATAGGACTAGGCGGTAATCCAAAATATCGGTAAGTATTATAGGGAGAATCGATACTAAGATCCTTTTTTCTAATATTGCCTTTATACTCGTCTCCCATCGCATAAATTACCGTCGGGTCTGTTTGTAGTCTCATTTTATTCTCTAATCTTCGTATAAAAACCCCTGCTATTATTGACCTTTCAGATGGGAGAGCAGTTTCTTTCTCAATAATTGAAGCCATAATTAATGCTTCATATTCATTTGAATAGGGTAAATTCTCAGACCTACCCCTCCACTCTTCTTTAAGAATCATATTTTGACGTTCGTATGCACGTTTCAGTAGCTCTATATCTGTTGTGCCTCTTACGAAATAATATGTATCTGGAAAAAAAAGCCCTTCGGGATTTGATCGGTTGATGTCAAGTTGACTCAATAGAGATTGTGAAGAGTGATTTTTGAGTCTTTGTTTGAGTATGTTATTTGAAGATATTGCGCTAAGCATTTTGGTGATATTCCAACCTTCTAGTAAGGTTATTGAGTGCTGCACAACATCACCTGAAACAAAAATGTTCACTAACTCAATAGGACTTAATCCTGGCGTAAGATAATACTCACCAGATTTAATTTCTTTAGAATAACCAGTAACCCGTCCATAGAAATTCAAATAATACGTTTTATCTATTATATGATATGACTTTAATTTCTTGGATAGATCATTAAAATTACTGCCTTTCTCAATTGAAAAATAAATATCTGTGCTTATATTTAATGGTGTGCCTAAAAAACTTTTGTATTCACTGTATATGAAAAAAAATACAATCAACAGCAAAACTGTAGATAAAAAAACGATTTTCATTTTTTTAATTTTCATAAAACAGGAATGTAATTATGCTTCTCTAATATTTCAATTATGTTATTAGTCACATTATGAGTCGTGAATTTTTTTCCATCAATTTCTTTAACAGGCCATATACCAATAATACTATTGCACATAAATATTTCTTCCATACTCAATAAAGAATCAAGTGTTATATTTTTTACTTCGATATCTAAATTAAGATCTTCGGCCAAAGCTATTATTTTAGACCTGACTACACCATCAATACCACTGTATGTTAAATCAGGGGTGTATAATTTTTTCTTTGACAAGCAAAAAAGATTGCTCATCGTTCCTTCTATAATAAAATTATCTGTATCCATTACAATTCCTTCTGCTATTTCATTGTCATTCCATTCAGATCTAGCAATTACTTGTTCGAGTCGATTTAAATGCTTTATCCCAGCTAATCTTGAATTTTTAGCATAACGATATTCACATACTCTAAGAGTAATTCCGGAGCGAGGGTGTTTATTTGCATGTTTTGCCCATGGAGATACAGAAATAATTCGCGTAGGTTTAATGTTTTCAGGTATTTTATAGCCACGGTTACCGGTACCACGTGTGATGATAATCTTTATAATCATCTTTTTATCTGTATCAACTAAAGATAACGCTTCTTTTTCTAAAACTTTTTTATCGACAGAAGCAATATTTAATTTATTACATCCGATCTCAAGACGCTTTGTGTGTTCGTCCCAGCATAATAATTTTCTTTTAACGACAGCAATAGTTTCGAATAACCCGTCACCATAGTTTAAGCCACGATCAAGAGTAGTTATTTCGCTTAATGCTTCGCCATTGATTAAACACTTAGCTGTCATTTGTTTTGACGGCCTTTTGTATAATTTAATTTAACGCCTTGAATACAAGCGACCCATTAGTACCACCAAAACCAAATGAGTTGGATAATGCAGTAGTAATTTTCATTTCTCTTGCCTCTTTTGGAATATAATCCAAATCACATTCTGGATCTTGGTTGTCTAAATTAATTGTTGGCGGTGCAATTTGATCCTGTATAGCTAATACAGAGAATATTGCTTCAACCCCACCTGCAGCCCCCAATAAGTGACCAATCATTGATTTAGTCGAGCTTATTGCCATTTTTTTAGCTTCATTTTGAAATACATTTTTTATTGCTACAGTTTCTGCAATATCCCCGGCAGGAGTTGATGTGCCGTGTGCATTAATATAATCAACCTCACTGGAACCGATTTTTGCATTTTTAAGTGCATTATTCATGCACAACGTTGCTCCTTCTCCATTTTGAGATGGCGCTGTCATATGAAATGCATCTGCACTCATTCCATAACCAATTAATTCGGCGTAGATTTTTGCACCCCTTTTCTTAGCAAATTCCAGTTCTTCCAAAACCATCACCCCTGCGCCATCACTTAGAACAAATCCGTCTCTATCTATATCCCACGGTCGACTTGCGGATTCAGGCGCATCATTTCTGGTTGATAATGCACGTGCTGAAGCAAAACCGGCTAATCCTGTTTTCGATGTTGCCATTTCAGCTCCACCGGTAATCATGACGTCGGCATCTCCGTATTCAATAAGCCTCGCGGCATCACCAATGTTGTGGGTGCCCGTTGTACAGGCTGTAACTATTGCAAAATTTGGACCTTTCAAGCCGTACATAATAGATAGATGCCCCGAAATCATATTAATAATATTACTTGGAACGTAGAAAGGAGATATTTTTCTAGGGCCGCCGGATAATAATGATTCAGTTCCTTTTTCAATGCCGGGCAATCCCCCAATACCTGAACCAATGGCAACACCAATACGATTCATGTCTTCTTGACTAAAATCAATTCCTGAGTCATTAATGGCCTGAATGCCAGCAACTAGACCATAATGAATGAAAGGATCCATTTTTTTTTGCTCTTTCCTTGGGATATAGTCATCTAAAGGTAGATTTTTTATTGAACCCCCAATCCGAACACTAAAATTTGACGTATCAAAATGCTGAATGGCAGTTATTCCGCTTTTTCCATCGAGGATATTAGTCCAGGTTTCGTCAACTGTATTGCCAACTGGTGTAACCATGCCCAGTCCAGTTACAACAACACGTCTTTTACTCACTCTTATTTCTCCTGGTAATTAAAAATAAAAAAGCCGCGTATTGAATATTTTCATAACGCGGCCTTCTATGATCTCTTGATGATATCGTTATTTCAAATGGGCATTTATATAATCAATTGCCTGATTAACCGTATTAATATTTTCGGCCTCTTCATCTGGAATTTCAGTTTTAAACTCCTCCTCTAGCGCCATCACCAATTCGACGGTATCAAGGGAATCCGCACCCAAATCATCAACAAATGATGCTTCGCTTGTGACCTCCTCTTCCTTGACTCCTAGTTGTTCTACGACGATTTTTTTTACACGTTCTTCAACACTACTCATGTCGATAATTCCTCCGTTATGGCTTCAGAGCCAATTCGCGAATGCTAAGTTTAGAGAAAACAAATCTTCTTGCAACTTAGATTATTATAATAATAATATTTACATATATATCAATAGTTTATATTAATAATTTAATTTGAATTATATATTTATCCCATGTACATTCCCCCATTGACACTGATTGTTTGACCAGTTATGTAATTCGCCCTGTTTGATGCCAAAAAATCAACAACAGATGCAATTTCTTCGGGTTCACCTAATCTTTCTAATACAATTTGCTTGATAACAGCTTCATGAATTTCATCACTAAGTCCGTTTGTCATATCTGTTTTTATAAACCCGGGTGCGACTGCATTAACCGTAATCCCTCTAGAGCCGACCTCTTTAGCTAGAGAGCGAGTAAAACCAATCATTCCTGCCTTAGTTGCTGAATAATTGGTTTGACCAGCGTTTCCCGTCAAACCCACAACCGAGGTAATATTTATAATTCTACCGTATCTTGCTTTCATCATAGCTCTAAGGCATAGCCTTGTTAGACGAAACATACCCGTCAAATTAGCGTTAATAACATCTTCCCATTCATCATCTTTCATTCTCATTAATAAGTTATCCCGCGTAATTCCCGCGTTGTTAATGAGGATATTTGGCGCGCTCATATCTTCAATATTTTTAGCAAATTCATCAACAGATACTTTATCTGCGACATTTAATACCAAGCCAACACCAGAAAAGTTTTCCTTTTTAAAGCTATTTGTAATCTGTTCAGCAGATTCCTCAGTTGTAGCAGTCCCAAGAACATGCGCACCCTGCGATGCGAACTTAATAGCGATAGCTTTTCCAATACCTCTACTAGCACCAGTCACTAAAATAACTTTATTTTCATATGTATTATTCATTTTGCTTCATCAATTATGTTATTAGGAAAGTTCATCATCTATTGAGAATAATTCAAATGAATTTTCAATCCTTTTGATTAGTCCAGTTAGAACTTTACCAGGTCCACATTCTATAATTTTAGTTGCACGTAGTTTATGTATAGCTTCTATAGTTTCAACCCATCGAACAGGTTCATATAATTGCTTTATAAGTGCTGGTTTAATTTGTTCAGGTTTAGTTTTCATTTTAGCGTCTACATTTTGTACTATCGGTATTTCAGCTGTTTTAAATTCTATCTGATCAACTAGTGCTGAAAAATTTTCAGCGGCATCTTTCATTAAGGCACAATGAGAAGGAACACTTACAGGAAGGAGTATAGCTCTTTTAGCTCCTGATTTTTTTGAAATTTCAATTAATCTGGTAACAGCACTTTTGTGTCCGGATACAACAATTTGTTTAGGAGAATTATAATTAGCTGCAGAGAGAACTTCACCTTCAGAAACCTCAGCACAAATTTTCTCAATTTGCTTATCATTTAACCCAAGCACAGCTGCCATTGCTCCAACATCAGTTGGCACTGCTTGCTGCATATATTTACCTCGTTCTGAGACTAAATGCACAGCATCCTCTAGACTAATAACTCCTGCACAGAGTAATGCTGTATATTCCCCTAAGCTATGACCAGCTAAAGCAATTGGATTAGAATTGGATTTCATTTTCCATAAAAGCCATGCCGCATAAGAAGTCAAAAGAATAGCTGGTTGCGTAACTTCGGTTGAATTTAGCTTTTCTTGAGGTCCATCAGTAATTATTTCCAAAATATCATAGCCCAAGATTTTAGATGAGATGTTAAATATATCTTTCACCTTACTGTCAAGCTTGATGAAACTATCCATCATTCCAATTGTTTGTGAACCTTGCCCTGGAAATACAATAGCTAAGTTTGAATTATCCATATGTTAATTTAATATTTTAAAAGTACAGAGCCCCAAGTAAAACCGCCTCCAAAGGCTGGTAATAATAAGGTATCATTTTCTTTAATTCTTCCATCATTCACTGCAACATCTAATGCTAAAGGAATCGAAGCAGCAGAGGTATTCCCATGTTTATCTACGGTAACAACTACTCTATCCATAGGCATATCTAGCTTCTTTGCCATTGCAGAAATGATTCTTGTGTTAGCTTGATGAGGGACTAGCCAATCAATTTCAGTGTTTTCCATAGAATTCGATTTTAATGTTTCATCAACTATTGAGCCAAGGGTATTGACTGCAACTTTAAAAACTTCATTTCCTTGCATCTTGATAAAAGCTTTATTAGATTTAACTAAATTATAATCAGAAGAAATACCAGCTGGCACCGATAAAAGTTCTTGGTATGCGCCATCTGCGTGTATGTGAGTCGATATAATCCCGGGTTTTTTACTTTCTTCTAAAATAACAGCACCAGCCCCATCACCAAATAAAACACATGTATTTCTATCTTTCCAATCAACAATGCGAGTCATCGTCTCAGCACCAATAACTAGTGCGCATTTTGAGTTACCAGTCTTTATAAATAAATCAGCGACATGTAGTGCATAAACAAACCCTGTGCACACAGCTTGAAGATCAAACGCAGGGCAACCATGTATTCCCAATCTCTGTTGTAATAAGCATGCAGTACTGGGGAAAATAAGATCGGGGGTTGTCGTAGCTAATATAATTAAATCTATATCTGACTCATTTTTTTGAGCAGCTTTAATTGCTCCTCTTGCTGCTTTTTCAGCAAGATCACAAGTAGTTTCATCATTTCGCGCAACGTGTCTCTTTTCAATACCTGTACGAGATCGTATCCATTCATCACTTGTATCAACCATTTCCTCAAGATCACTGTTAGTTAATACTTGATCTGGCAGGTATGAGCCTGTTCCCGTAATTTTTGAGTAGATCAATTATCTTTACCTATTAATAAGTAGTTGTTCTAATTTTGTATTTATTTTTTCAGGTATATTATTTTCAACCTCTATCATCGCTTCATCAATAGCCCTCGAAAAAGATATTCTTTTGGCACTACCGTGACTTTTTACTACGATTCCACGCAAACCAAGTAACGATGCGCCATTATATCTCTTTGGGTCGATTTTATGTTGTAAAGATTTCAATATTGGCATAGCAATAAGTGCCGCAAATTTTGAATACATACTACTTTTAAATTCATTTTTCACATTATGTAGCAAAAAGTCGGCAACACCCTCACTAGCCTTTATCGCTACATTGCCTACAAACCCATCACAAACGATAAGATCTACATTGCCGGTATATAAATTATTGCCTTCGACATATCCAACATAATTCAAAGAACTTTCTTCTAGTAATTTAGCAGCCTGCTTAACTCTGTCATTGCCTTTAATTTCTTCTTCGCCAATATTTAATAAAGCAACGGTTGGGTCATCCTTGTTTTTAACTGCACTCGTTAATTGAGCGCCCATAATTGCAAATTGAAATAATTGTTCAGAGCTCGAGTCAACATTGGCACCCAAATCCAGTATATGTGAAGTACCATTAATTCCTGGTAAAGTAGTGCAAATCGCAGGCCTATCCATACCAGGCAACATTTTTAGTATAAACCTAGATGTTGCCATAAGAGCGCCTGTATTTCCGGCACTAACACACGCTTTGGCACTGCCATCTCGGACTAACTCAATCGCGATTCTCATTGAAGATTCTTTTTTATTACGTAAAGCCTGAGATGGTGATTCATCCATTTCCACTATCTCAGAGGCATGTGAAATAGTAATTCTTTCGCTATTCTCTATATTATATTTTTTTAATTGACTTAATATAACGTCTTTTTTTCCAACTAAAATAACATTAAGTTGGGTGTATTTTTTTAATGAATAATCGACGGCAGGAATTATTTCTGTGGGCCCAAAATCACCACCCATCGCATCAATAGCTATTGTTATATCTGATGACATACAACAACCCAAAAATATTTAGGCCAGAGAATTTCTTTTGATATAAACAGATCAATTACCCTGAATCTTCTTCTGACTCAGACTCAGGCTCAGGCTTAGACTTAGGCTTAGTTTCAATAATTTTATTGCCTTTGTAGTATCCGTCAGGAGTAATATTATGTCTCAAATGTAGCTCTCCTGAAGTTGGATCTGATGACAGTGTGCTAGATTTCAGAGCATCGTGTGATCTGCGCATGCCACGTCTTGATGGTGATTTTTTTGATTTTTGAACTGCCATTATTATATTGCTCCTACATTTTCACTTTTTTAGCTTTAAAGAATTTTATGCTTTATTATTTTTCAATTTTTTTAATACAGAAAAAGGATTTTCTTTAATATTCTTAGTCGACCTTTTAGTAGTATTTTTATCTTTACATTTGTTGTCATTATGAAGAGGAGCTATCGGCATTGCCAATAATAATTCATCTTCAATTAACATATCTAATGAAATCGTCTCTTCATCAAGTTCAAAAGGCTCATATTCATTGTCTAGTCTATCAAGCTCTTCAGAATTACTAAAAATTCCGAGAATCGAATTTCTTTCAATATCAATACTTATTGGCTTCAAGCATCTCTGGCATATAACTGAAATTCTAGTATCAACATATGCTTTAATTATGCAAATTTCATCCTGGTCAATATCAAAAGAAAAACTATATTGAACTTGGCCTTCGCTCTTCGCCACAATATCTTTTAGGCGGGGTAATAAACCAAGGCCAATAGACCCCTTGATATGCTCTCTATTTCTGGCTAAGAGCAAGGGGCTTATAGTTTGCGGTTGCTCAGATACCATTAGGCGGCGAATTTTAGCTATAGACCCACAAACTGTCAAAATTTTATGGCGTATTTATACTTAAATTTATGAATTGTCTGATATTTATTCTACAATTGAGAAAATAAATTCAACATAGAGGTTTGATTATTAACCCCCAAACTATCAAAATCGTTCTTGCATCGACATCGCCATACAGGAAAGAGCTGCTTAAAAGACTTGGTATTAAGTTTACTGCAGCTAGTCCCAAAATTAATGAGGATCATATTCAAGGTGAAAAAATCGATGAATATGTAAAAAGATTGTCAAAATCAAAAGTTCTAAATATTATTAATGATCATGAAAAATCGATAATAATTGGCTCCGATCAAGCATTAGTGTGCGATGAAAAAATTCTCGGCAAACCCGGTAATTATGAAAATGCAAAAATACAGCTAGATTTTATGAATAATAAGACTGTATCTTTTTATACAGGACTATATGTGGTCAATACGGAAACAAAGACATCAAAAGTAGATGTTATTCAGTATAATGTTGAATTCAGAAAACTAACCAATCTGGAAATTAATAACTATTTGATTAGAGAAAAACCATATGATTGTGCTGGTAGCTTTAAGTCTGAAAAACTTGGTATTAGCTTACTAAAATCAATGCATGGAGATGATGTAACTGCATTAATAGGATTACCCTTGATTCGATTAAGTGAATTATTAAGGGATGAAGGAGTCAGTATTCCATAACTCTATTAATTAGTGTTTAAACGATTGAAATTATAAAATAATGAAGCACCCACCTGCTTTGCAAACCTATCAAAATAATTCTCACGTTTAGTAAAATTTACAATAAATTCTGTGCCAATAAAATCTCTTGCAACTTGATTAGTGCTTGCAAGATCATCAACTAAGCCTAATTCTAATGAGCGTTTACCGGACCAAACAAGTCCTGAAAAAATTTCCTCATCATCTGCAAGAAAATCTCCTCTACCTTCTTTAACTATAGATATGAATTGCTGGTGAATTTCATCAACTAAACCCTGCATATGTGATTGCTCTGAATAATCAAGAGGAGTAAATGGGTCCATTAATGCTTTATGTTCCCCGCTATGTAATAAACGTCTTTCAATACCAAGCTTGTCAATTGCATCAACAAAACCAAAACCAGAAATAATTACACCAATTGATCCTATTATACTTGCCTTGTCAGCAAAAATTTTATCAGCGGCAACAGCAATGTAATAGCCTCCGGAGGCGCACATATCTGTTATAACAGCATACAACGGCACGTCTGGATAAGTACCTTTTAACCGATTTATTTCATCATTTATGTAGCCAGCCTGAACTGGGCTGCCACCAGGACTGTTGATTCTCAATATAATTCCTGCTGTATTTTTATTGCTATAAGCTTTTTCTAAACTTGAAATAATAATATCAGCATTAGCATCAGCATCAGCCGATATAACTCCATTTATTTCAATGAGAGCGGTGTGTTTATGATCGCCAAATTGCCCGCTACCTATATTTTCATACCCATAAAAAAATAGAATAGCTGTAAGGTATGCAAAAAAAAGTAACTTAAAAAATATCCCCCATCTACGACCACGACGTTGTTCTTTTAATACTTCTTTAGCAATTTCTGTGTTTATTGAGTTTTCTTGCATATTATTTGATCTTTTATTAAAAAATTCATTTTAATTGATTTAAGAAAGAAATTAGTTTTTTATCTAAGGCGGCCTCTATTGTAACTATTTTTTTTGACAAAGGTGACATAAAACTCAATGATTTTGCATGTAAAAACATTCTTTCCAAACCGAGCTTTCTAATCTGACTATTAGTCTTTTTGTCTCCATATTTTCTATCTCCCAATACAAAATGCCCGATTGAGGAACTATGAACTCTTATTTGATGAGTTCGTCCGGTATGTATTTCAATTTCTGCTAATGTTGCATTATCAAATAAAACTTTACGAAAAAAAACAGTTTTAGCAGGTTTTCCTTGGGCATCTACTGTTACAACCCTCTCACCTGAGCGAATTATATTTTTTTGTAGCGGTGTATCAACAATAAGTTTTTTTTCATTGAGCCGGCCATTCAGTAATGCAAGATATCTTTTAACGCTTTTTTCATGATTTATTGCTTCCTGTATCAATCTTAACGCCGGAATATCTTTTGCTAATACTAAACAACCAGAAGTATCTTTATCGAGTCTGTGCACAAGCTCTAGAGTAGAATATTTATTATTTGCCCTTAATGCCTCTATAACTCCATATGACTGACCACTCCCACTATGAACAACAATGCCTGACGGTTTATTTATAACAATTGAAAGCTCATCCTCATGGATAATGGAATTCTCTATTATGTTTCTAATAGTCTCGCTAGGCTCAGGAGTGTATTTTTCCTCGATATATACAGGCGGAACTCTTACGATATCATCAAGCCTAAGCCTGTATGTCTGCTTGATTCTTCCGCTATTAACTCTAACCTCTCCTTTTCTTAACATTTGATATATTCGAGAATTAGGAATACCAGCAAAATATCGAATCAGAAAATTGTCAATTCGCTGACCACTATGATTATTTGTTATAACTAGCTGTTTTGAATCAATTTTTTTTTTACTATTTTCTTTCATTTCTCACTATCTTTATTGCTGCTACTAGATAACATTGTTATATTAGGGCTTAGGTATTTAAATGTGTTTTAAATATGCTAGAACATCGCGATTATTAATGCACTAAAATAGTGCAACTTGTCTAAGTTTACTCGTGCACATAACGCTGTACAAAGACAATTTGACGATATCTTCAAAGGATATCGATATTAAAAGAACAAAAAATTAATAGCGAATATTTAAACGATAAAGAATTTTTAAGAAAATCTGAGTTACAAATAGTTGATAAAATGACATTAAAGCATTTTATTCAAAAAAGATAAAAACATTGGCCGTAATAGTCAAAAAAAAATCTATTACGCCTTAAATAAAATAATAGTATTTGTGCTCCTTTGCGTAAGCATTGACGTGTAAATAAACATAATTTGCGCGTAATTAAAATGAGCAGAATACAAGGACAATAAGACAATGAAACGTATGCTGATAAACGCAACTCAGCCGGAAGAGGTGCGTGTCGCACTTGTTGATGGGCAGAGATTATATGATCTCGATATAGAATCGACTGCATATAAACAAAAAAAATCAAATGTGTATAAAGCTCGTGTTTCAAGAATTGAACCCAGTCTAGAAGCAGCATTTTTAGATTATGGTTCGGAACGCCACGGCTTTCTTCCATTCAAAGAAATTTCTCGAAAACTATTCAAAGCAAAGTCTCCAACTGATGAGAAAGGATCTCGCCCGTCCATTAAGGATGTAATTGAAGAGGGTCAAGAACTAATAGTCCAAGTTGAAAAAGAAGAGCGCGGTAATAAAGGTGCAGCTCTAACAACTCACATCAGTCTCGCCGGTAGATATCTGGTGGCGATGCCAAATAATCCTCGTGTCGGTGGTGTTTCCAGACAGATAGAAGGTGATGATCGAACTGAAGCACGCAATGTTATGGGCGAATTAAAAATCCCAGCAAATATGGGAATAATCCTAAGAACCGCTGGTATCGGCAAATCAAAAGATGAGCTTCAATGGGATCTTGATTATTTGGGACAACTTTGGGATGCAATTAAAGAGGCATCGAAGAAACAAAATGCGCCATTTTTAATATATCAGGAGAGCGATGTCATTATTCGAGCCATTCGTGATTACTTAAGAACGGATATTGAAGAGATTTGGATTGATGACAGCGAAGTTCATAAAAGATGTCATGAATTCATGAGCCAAGTAATGCCTCATAATTTACCTAAACTGCAATCTTACGAAGGAAGCGATCCTTTATTCACTAGATATCAAATAGAAAATCAAATTGAATCAGCATTTTCCAGAGAAGTTCACTTACCTTCTGGTGGCGCACTAATTATTGATCATACAGAAGCCCTAATTTCAATAGATATAAATTCTGCAAAATCTACCAAAGGGAGCGATATTGAGGAAACAGCTCTTAATACAAATATTGAGGCAGCAGAGGAAATTTCACGACAATTAAGGCTTAGAGATATAGGTGGTCTTATTGTAATAGATTTTATCGACATGCTTAATTTACACAACAAAAGAAAAGTGGAAAATACACTTCGCGATCACCTTCAGGCCGATCGAGCTAGAGTTCAATTAGGTAAAATATCTCGATTTGGTTTATTTGAGATGTCTCGTCAAAGATTGAGACCATCTCTAGATGACTCTAATCATTCTCCTTGTCCGCGCTGTGATGGTCAAGGAACGATAAGAAATGTTAAATCTTTATCATTATCAATATTAAGAATTATTGAAGAAGAAGCAATGAAGGAAATGACAAATAAACTGATATTGCATGCACCTGTAGATACAACATCATTTTTATTAAATGAAAAACGAGCAATAATTTCTGAAATTCAAAGTCGACTTAAAGTTGAAATAATAATTATCCCGGACTCAAATTTAGTAAATCCACAATATTCACTTGAAAGACTAAAAAACTCTGATTTAACTTCAAATATAAATGGCAAAGCAAGTTATCAACTAAAGAGAGAGGGAAATAATAATATAAATAGCCCCCAATACAATCAAAGGAATCATACAATTGAAAAGCCGCTAGTTGAGCAAATTATACCGACAAAGCGAGCACCTAAACCAAAAAATAAAAATAATATATTTAGTCTTATTGGTAATATTTTAAAAAAAATATTTAGTACAAATAAAAATAAATCAAGAAGAAGAAAACCTAATAATTACCGTGGTAAAAATTATCGTAAAAATTACCATGCAAAAAAATCATACAATAAAAACAGACACAAGCGCAGTAACAGGAATCAATCTCATAATAAAAGAAATAATAATTATGTAAAAAATAATACGCCTAATAAAAACGCGTCAAATGAAAAAAATAAAATTGCTTCGAGTGACTCAAGTAATGAGGCAATTACAAGTAGCGATGTAAAAATTAAATCTGATCTAGATACAAATAAGAAAGAAAATCAGGAAAATACTAATATAGCTAGTTAAAGTATTTTTTAATGCTCTCTTGTTTTTTTAAATATTACATCAGGCCATCTTTCAACTGCTAAATTAAGATTAACAAGTGAAGGTGCCATATATGTTAAATACCCACCTCCATCTAACGCTAAGTTAACATCGTTTTTCTTTTTAAATTCTTCCAGGATTTTATTGTCTTCACAGCTTACCCATCTAGCTGTTGAGGTTGAGGTGTTTTCATATGTGCACTCTACGCCATATTCTTCTTTTAATCGCCAAGCCACAACGTCAAACTGAAGTACTCCAACTGCACCTAATATAAGGTCGTTGCTAATTAGTGGTTTGAAGACCTGAGTTGCACCTTCTTCCCCTAATTGCATTAAACCTTTTTGCAATGCTTTAAACTTAAGTGGATCTTTTAATCTTACGATTCTAAAGAGCTCAGGAGCAAAATATGGAATTCCAGAAAAGTTGAGTTTTTCTCCTTGTGTGAATGTATCGCCTACCTGAATCGTTCCATGATTATGTAAACCAATGACATCACCAGCCCAAGCTTCCTCTGCTTGCTCTCTATTACCTGCCATAAATGTTAGTGCATTTGATATTTGGACATCTCTCTTAAGCCTAACATGCCTCATTTTCATGCCTCTAGTATATTTCCCAGAGCAGATTCTAAGAAAGGCTATCCTATCACGATGTGCTGGATCCATATTAGCTTGTATTTTAAATACAAATCCACTTAGAAGATTTTCATTTGGATCTATTTTCCTTTGCTCAGCAATTCTAGCTTGCGGCTCGGGCGCATGCTCAGCTAAACAGCCTAGGAATTCTGAAATTCCAAAATTATGTAGAGCTGTGCCAAAAAAAACGGGGGTATGAGTCCCTGATAAATATTTATTTTTATCAAATTCTTCATACACACCTTTTATTAATTCAATTTCTTCGATAAACGTATCATATGTATCTTTTAATTTTTCTTTTGCTTCGTCTGATTTAATATCTTTAATAATAACTGAATGATCTAATTTATCATCTTTATTATATATTCTGATTGAATTATCCATTAAATTATAAATACCAATAAGCCTTGCTCCCATGCCAATAGGCCATGTTAGCGGAACACATTTTATTTTTAACTCTGTTTCAATTTCATCGAGCAAATCTATTGCTTCTTTTCCTTCACGATCGAGTTTATTAATAAAAGTAATTATTGGTGTAGTTCTTAATCGACATACATCCATTAACTTCAATGTTCTCTCCTCAACTCCTTTTGCTACATCAATTACCATTAAAGCTGAATCAACAGCAGTTAGTGTACGATAAGTATCTTCTGAAAAATCAGCATGCCCTGGCGTATCTAATAAATTAATAAATTTTTGATCATACTCAAACTGCATTACTGAGCTTGTAACAGAAATACCTCTTTCTTTTTCCATTTCCATCCAGTCTGATGTTGCGTGTTTAGATGATTTTCTTGCTTTGACAGTACCCGCCATTTGAATTGCCCCACCAAATAAGAGTAATTGTTCTGTTACAGTAGTTTTACCTGCATCAGGATGTGAGATAATTGCAAAGGTTCTTCTGTTTGCTATATGATTAGATATTTCTGGCATATGATTTTATAAATTTACTAAACTATATATTAGTTATATTAATTACAGGATTATCAATTAATGCTTTCATTTCTTTAATAGCAGCTGATAGCCCGACGATTACAGCACGCGAAATAATACTATGTCCTATATTTAATTCTTCTATTCCTGAAATAGCAGCGATTTCTTTAACATTCTCATAATTTAAACCATGTCCAGCATTAACTTTTAAATCCAAAGAAGATGCTAAATTTATAGATTTTTTTATATTTTCTAGTTCTTTTTTCTTAGTATTATTATCATGAGTATCCGCATAATTTCCTGTATGAATTTCAATGCATGGAGCCAATATTTCCGAGGCTGCGATAATTTGCTCTTCATTTGGATCTATAAATAATGAAGCTCTAACTCCATTCTCTTTTAACATTTCGACTGAATCCTGAATTTTAGATTTTTGCGCTATAACATCAAGACCGCCCTCAGTTGTTAATTCCATTCTTTTTTCTGGGACTAAACAGCAGAATTTTGGCTTAATTTTTTTTGCTAAAATCAACATTTCTTTAGTTACAGCCATCTCTAAGTTTAAAGGTAGTATTAAATTTTCTTTTAATTCATATACATCGAGATCTTGTATATGTCTTCGGTCTTCTCTTAAATGAACTGTAATTGAGTTTGCACCTGCTTTTTCAGCTATTGATGCTGCTTCAATAGGACTGGGATAGCTTGTGCCCCTTGTTTGACGCAAGGTAGCTACATGATCAATATTTACACCGAGTAACATGAGAGTGATGATTAATTATTTAAATTGATTTTTTATTTGCGCATAAGATTTATAGAGTTTTTTGCTTTCTAACGGCTTGTCTATATATTTCTCTATAATCATGGTTAGTAAATTTTTAGCTTCAGTAATATGCATTGAACCCAGCAACGACTCGTCATTAAGTTGCAGCAACGTTTTACCAGATATTTTCATGCCATGTCCAGATGCTGAAAGTTCTGATGATGGACCAGAGTCGATTTTGTAATAATAATTTCGATCCGATAATATCGGTTCACCAGTCTGGATATCATAATCTAATGTAATTCCATAACCAAGTAGCTGCAACAGATTCTTTTCGAAATAACGTAAAATAGTTTTTTCATTTTCATTATTAATTAAACGTTTGAGTGTCAATTCATAGATATCGAATAACTCTGGGTAAGGTTCATGTTTATGTAATAATTTCAGTATAATCTCATTTAAATAAAAACCAATCATAGTCTTTTCTGATGCTAATTTAATCATTTCTGAATACGATTCAATTTCTAGAAGAATTCCTAAATCAATTTTATTAATCCAGGAAATATTATATTTTTGATATGGGTCAAAGTTTATACTTGTATATTTTTTATTCTTTTTTGCTCCCTTCGCAATTAAATTTACACGACCATAATTACGTGAAAATATTTCTAAAATTAAACTTGATTCACTATAATTACGACTATGTAAAATATAACATGGTGTATAATCAACTCTCATATCTTATGAATAACCAAATTCTTTTAATACAACTTTAGAATCAAACCATTTACTTTTAATTTTAACCCATGTTTTAAGATTAACTTTTTTAGAATATAGGTCTTCCAATTCCTTTCTTGCATTTATTCCTATTTCTTTTAGAACTTGGCCATTTTTTCCTACTACAATATTTTTTTGTCCCTGTTTTTCAACCCAGATACATGCGCTTATATGAATTACATTTTTTGTATCTCTGAATTCATCGATAGTAACAGATAATTGATGTGGGACTTCTTTGTTTAATCTTTCAATTAATTTTTCACGTATAAATTCAGCTGCAAAAAAACGTTCATTTCGATCTGTAATTTGCTCAATTGGATAGAAGGGTTTTGATGCAGGTAAATTTTTAACAACAAGTAATTCAAGCTTATCTACACTAGAGCCTTTCAGCGCAGATATAGGAATTATTTCATCGAAACCCATATGTTCAGATAGTTCGTTAATATTAGACAGTAGTTCTTTTTTGTCTCTTATTTTATCGATCTTATTTATTATTAAAAATAGTTTAGTATTCTTAATCTTGCTCAATATTTTTACTACATTTTCATCGAATTTATTCCAATTTAGGGCCTCAACAACAAATAAAACAATATCGACATATACTAATGCATTACTCACTTCTTTATTCATATAGCGATTTAGAGTGTATTTTGGATTTAACTGTAGTCCTGGGGTATCAATGAATATAATTTGATATTCAGAATTACTTTTTATGCCATTAATATTAAAACGTGTTGTTTGGGGTTTTCTGCTAACAATACTAATTTTTTGATTAATTAATCGATTCAAAAGCGTTGATTTACCTACATTTGGCTTTCCAATAATACTTACGTGCCCCGCTCTATATTCACTCATTTTTTTATTTTTTTCGCATCAAGTAAATGAAGTATTTTTGCCGCAACTTCCTGTTCTGCTTTTCGCTTACTATTTCCAGTTGCTGTAACTATTTCATCTAGTAATTCTATTTTAGATCCAATAGTAAATTCTGGATTATGTGATGAACCTTTTTCTTTTATTACTTCATAAATAGGCGTAGATTTTTTTCTAGATTGGAGGTATTCCTGAAGTAGAGATTTTGGATCTTTTCTTACATCTTTTGGGTCAATTAATTTAAAATGATCCTCATATAATTTATTTATAATAACTCGGCACTCTTCAATGTTGGAATCTAAATATATAGCTCCTATAATCGCCTCTAAGGTATTAGCTAATATAGAATCACGTCGCCAACCGCCGCTTTTTAATTCACCAGTACCAAGTCGTATTTTTTTATCGAGTGAATTTTCTCTTGCAATCAAAGCGAGAGTTTCCTTTTTGACTAACATAGCCCTGAGTCTAGTTAGATCACCTTCTGCCGCTTCAGTAAAATTAATATATAAGTATTCTGCAATAATAAAACCTAGTATGGCATCACCAAGATACTCTAGTCTTTCATTATTATCGCTTCCGACACTTCGATGCGTGAGAGCAATATCTAATAATTTTTTATTAGTGAAAGTATAGTTACTAAAACTACTTATTTTCTTTACTCCCAGTCAATTCGACTTTTTCATCAATTTCAATTGTTAAATATAACTTATCAAATAGTTTTTCTGCTTTTGAGTATTTTATGTAAAGGAATCTCTTTGAACCTTCTTTTTTAACTTTAGTTACTTCTTTTAATTTCTTATCAGTAAATCCATATACACCATTTATATCAAGATTTTTCTGAAGAACATTTCTTACTTTTTGGATAGTATTTCTGTCTTGATAATTTTGATTAGCGACACTACCCATTGCTTGTTTTACTGAAAAATACTCGGTGTACAATGGAAATGCACGTAGGCCAAAAAGAAAGAATGCGCCCAACATTGAAAGAATCATAAGAATTCCTATGAAGCTCATTCCTCTTTGATGATTTAATTGTATGTTCATAATTTCTCTCACTCAATTGAATTACCAATTCTTTTGTAATTAATAATATTTTTACTCTTACCGTCCCAATTCATCCATATCATAAATGCACGTCCTACTAAATTTGCTTCGGGAACAAATCCCCAATAACGACTATCTTTGCTATTATCCCTGTTATCTCCTAGAACGAAATAGTGTAAATCTGGTACTTTAGTGACAAATTCTAGTGAATTTCGCTTCGGGTCAATTAAAATATCATGATTGATATCCCCTAATTGCTCCGTCACCAGCAAAGAGCCCCTCATGCTTAACCCTGCACCAAATGCAGGATAGGGGCCATTTGTTATTTGCTCAACAATTTTATCATTTATATATATCGTTTTATTGTAATAAGCAATTTTATCACCTGGAAGTCCTATAATCCTCTTAATATATGGAATTTTTGGATTTTCAGGGTAACGAAAAACAACAACATCACCTCTTTTAGGTAAATTATTTTCTAGAAACTTATTATGAGTTACAGGCAGCCTTAAACCATAATCATATTTATTCACCAATATGAAATCACCAATCAAAAGTGTTGGCATCATTGACGCGGAAGGTATTCTGAATGGCTCAAAGATAAATGAACGTAGAATAAGAACTATCAAAAAAATAGGAAATAATGATTTTGATTGTTCAACAATCCAGAAGCTCTCTTTTTTATTATTATTCTTATCAGTACTATCTAAAGAATTATTATTTAACTTTAGTAAAAAATAGTGTACAAGAATTACCAATCCTGTGATTGCCATTAAACAAACCAGTACCAACTCAAAATCAAAGCTCATTTATTTTTTCCAACATGTAAAATCGCCATAAAGGCTGCTTGAGGTATTTCAACAGTACCAAATTGTTTCATTCTCTTCTTTCCTTCTTTTTGTTTCTCTAGAAGTTTACGTTTTCTTGTTATATCTCCACCATAACATTTAGCAGTAACATTTTTTCTCATTGCTTTAACAGTTTGCCTTGAAAGAATTTTCGATCCAATTGCAGCTTGTATTGCAACATCATACATTTGGCGCGGAATAAATTCTTTTATTCTTTCAGTTAGCTCTCTTCCTTTATTTTGTGAAAAGTCTTTATGCACAATAAATGATAGAGCATCTACATAGTCATTATTAATTAAAATTTCAAGTTTAACTAGATCTGCTTGCTGATATCTTGAAAATGTATAATCAAATGACGCAAATCCCCTACTCACAGATTTAAGTCTATCAAAAAAATCTAACACGACCTCACTCATGGGCATTTCAAATGCAATAGAGACTTGATTGCCTAAATACTGTAATTTCTTTTGAATACCTCTTTTTTCTATGCATAAAGTTATTACGTTACCTAAATATTTTTGAGGAACTAGAATGTCAGCAATAATTATAGGCTCTCTTATTTCTAGGATCTTATTAGTAGGAGGTAATTTAGCAGGATTATCAATATTAATAACTTTTTCATCTGAAGTAAGCACTTCATATACAACAGTTGGTGAGGTTATAATTAATTCTAGATTATATTCTCTCTCCAATCGCTCCTGAATAATTTCCATATGTAACATTCCAAGAAATCCACAACGAAAACCAAATCCTAATGCCTGAGAAGTTTCAGGCTCAAAGTGTAATGCTGAATCATTTAGTCTTAATTTCGCTAATGCCTCCCTAAATGATTCATAATCTGATGAATCTATTGGAAAAAGTCCTGAAAATACTCTGGGCTTTATTGTTTGAAATCCTGGTAAGGAATCAGTAGCTGCTGCCTTTGCCAGTGTTAACGTATCACCAACCGGTGCACCATCGATTTCTTTAATGCCTGCTACAATATAACCTACTTCGCCCGTTAATAAAGCCTGTTTGGGTTTCCGCTTTGGTGTAAATATGCCTAATTGATCTACAATAAAATCTCTCGATGATGACATTACTCTTATTTTGTCTCCAACCCTAAGTTCGCCATCGACTATTCTTACTAAAGAGACAACTCCAAGATAATTATCAAACCATGAATCAATAATTAATGCTTTTAATAAAGCTTCTTTTTTTCCTTCTGGAGGCGGAATGTCCTCAATAAGTTGCTCTAGAAGCTCAGTGATTCCTATACCAGATTTTGCGCTAACTTTTAATATATTTTGTGTATCAATACCGATGATTTCTTCAATTTCTGATTGTACTCGTTCTGGCTCTGCAGAGGGCAGATCAATTTTATTTAACACAGGTATTACTTTTAGATTATTATTGATAGCTGTAATGCAATTAGCGACACTTTGTGCCTCAACACCCTGAGCTGCATCAATGACAAGTAATGCTCCCTCGCAAGCTGCTAAGGAACGAGACACTTCATAACTGAAATCTACATGCCCTGGCGTATCGATAATATTTAATTGATATTTTTCACCAGAGTTTTTTTCATAATATAGAGTTACGCTTTGCGATTTTATTGTTATTCCGCGCTCTCGTTCGATATCCATTGAATCTAAAACTTGTTCTTCCATTTCTCGTTCACTTAAGGCTCCGCATATCTGAATGAAACGATCAGCTAATGTAGATTTACCGTGATCAATGTGTGCGATAATTGAAAAATTTCGTATATGTTCTAGAGACGACATCAGTTAATTTACCGTAAAGAGTTGATCAAATGGCGCGATTCTATACGATATCAGCCATGCTATAAACGAAATACAAAAGAAATAGCAAAAAAGATGGCTATATCGTCAAATAGTACGATACTAATTAATAATATTTAAATTTTATCTGTCTATTCCTCTAGTTTCATAGCGAGGAAAACTGGACCATCTCTTCTTTGGATCAGGACGGATATAGAACGATCTTTTGGTAATTCTTTCACTAATTTATTAAAGTGGTCTAGGTTTTTTACTTTAATATTATCCAAAAGCAAAATAATATCACCTCTTCTAATACCTGATTTCTGTGCTGGTCCTTCAGATATTTGTTCAACGATTATACCATGATCATAAATATCAATATCTTCTTTCTGCTTATTCGTTAGATCTTTTGCAACAATATTTAGTGGGTTTTCCAATAGCTTGGATTTCTCATTGGTCCTTTTCGCTGCTACTTGATCATCCGTTGGTAACTCGAGTATCTTAACTTTAATCGATTTTGATTCTGAACGTCTTATTATATCGACTGGAACAACACTTCCTATGGCAGTACTTCCAACTAGTGGGGGGAGATCAGATGAAAATGTAACTTTTTTTCCATTAAATTTAACGATTATATCACCCACTTCAATCCCACCCTGTTCAGCTGGACCATCTGGCAAAACTTTTGCAATTAGAGCTCCATGAGGATGGTCCATGTTAAAAGATTCTGCTAATTCACGTGTTACATCTTGTATTAATACGCCCAACCAACCTCTTGAAACACGTCCTTTAGTTCTTAGTTGCTGATAAACATTTTCTACAACATTAACTGGAACTGCAAATGACAAACCCATAAAACCACCAGTCCTACTATATATCTGAGAATTAACACCGATAACTTCTCCATCAAGATTAAATAATGGACCGCCTGAATTACCAGGATTAATAGCAACATCAGTTTGAATAAATGGGACATAATTTTCGTTTGGTAAACTTCGTCCAATAGCACTAATAATTCCAGCAGTTACGGAATAATCAAAACCAAAAGGCGAACCAATTGCTAACACCCACTCTCCAACAGTAACTTTATTTGAATCTCCTAGTTTTAAATATGGTAATTTTTTTCCGTCAAGCTTAAGTACAGCAATATCACTCCTTGCATCTGAACCAATCAGTTCAGCAACAAATTCTCTTCTATCATTTAATCTGACAATAATTTCATCGGCATCTTTTACAACATGATGGTTAGTAATAACGTATCCATCTTTTGAAATAATGAATCCAGAGCCTAATGATGAACGCTCTTGTGATGGACCATGACCCTGTGGCACATCTCCAAAATATTTTTTAAAGAACTCATAAAATGGGCTATTCTCGGGAATATCGGGCATATTATATCCTGGAGAAATACCACTAGGAGCTTTTGTGCTTGTACTTATATTAACAACTGCAGCAGAATTTTTTTGAACAAGCGATGTAAAATCTGGAAGTCCGGCTGCATTTACACTGCTATAACTAAAATATAACGAGATGATTAGAAGAGACTTAATTATTTTTTGATACATTTTACAATATTCCTTTTTTCTAATTTGATGCTTTAACAGAGTTTGCTATTAACTTTACGGTTGTCTTTGGAACTTCACCAACGGCAGTAATTTGATGCCCATCAGTTTGTTTAGAATATGTATTCACACCGCCAAAACTAGTTATTTTTGGAGAGGTATTATTTATATTTGTATGAATTATTTTTTCAACAAATATCGATATAGTAGCAAGACCGTCTGAGTAGATATAATGTTCAACAGGTACACTATTGGTTGATATTGGATTCTTAGAGTACTTGCTCATTGAGAAACCTACTGGCATCCATGATGTAGTCCATTTCTTTTTATGATTTTTTTGGCTTGGTACTTTAACTTTATCATTAACATGATATATCTGCTTAAAACCCTCAGTGGAAATGGACGGTTCCAATAGGCTATCATTGATATCAGACATCACTTGCATTTGTACAAACATAACGTCCTCTAGTGTCATGCCTTGATAATTTTTTAATTTAGACTTAAGTAATAATTTTGATTGTTTATCAATCCAGAGCTGGTATCCGTAACGATACTTATCTATAGGTTTTATATTTATAATCCATGCGTCTAATCCTGCGACTCTGCTATTACCGGCGATTTCAAATCTATAAAAATTTGTAATTTTCTTAATTTGGCTAGGAATATGAGTAGGAATTAATTGCTTTGAGCTATCTTCTTCTACTAGAATAATTTTCTTATCTGGAAAAAGGTATTTAACTGTATTTTTTTTTCTTATTATCTCTCTTTCATTATCAGACAATGAAATTAAACGTTCCGAAACATCTCCATTCATATTTTTTTTATGAATAATTCTCATTGTGTCCATTTTATTATCATGTCTATATATAAATATACCATCATAATTTAAATCAATTGTTGCGCTAGACATCTCATCGATTAAGTTATTTGGGTCTGGATATAGTTCGTTCGAGGTTACAAACTTAGAATTAAGTAGTATGAGCAGAAAAATGAAATGTAAAACTCTATGATTCAAAAGATGCTAGTCCTCAGTTTCAATATTAACAATTCTTGCGTATGGTAAAACAGTGTTCATTTTTAAATCATTTCTATATTGGCTATGATTAATTAAGTAGTTGTTTAGCCTTTGATTAGAGAGAAAATCATACTCATTTATCTCTTCAACATTTGCTGGGGCAACATAATTGTCAGGAAAAGAAAACGTATCTAATTTTGAATCTACGATTTCTTTTTTCATGTGCACTGTAGAAGCAGTGGTTTCTATAGGTGAAATATCAGCACGTTGAATCCCTAATACTGCAAATATTGCAACTGAAGCTGCGATAGCAAAACCGATAATGGGTTCCTTTACTAATTTATAATTTTTATTCGGAAAAAATAACGATGGTTCGTTTGCTATTATTTTTTTAAGATTAGATGAAAAATTACGGTCAATTTTTTTTGGTAGATTGCCTCGAAGACAATCCCCAATTAGATGAAACCTTGCCCATGTGTCTTTCATTTCTTCATTAGAAATAAGGTTATCAAGAATCTCCTTATTATTAGTAAGTTCGTCATCTATTAATGTCGATAGGATTTCTTGCTTTTGTTTTTTCATTTGTATTTACCTTTTTCCACTTAATTTTCTAACAACGGTTTAATTTTACTATCAATTGTCTCGCGCGCCCTAAATATTCTCGATCTAACAGTACCAACAGGACAGTTCATAACTACAGCTATTTCTTCATAGCTTAAGCCATCTATTTCTCTAAGCATAATTGCTGATTTCAAGTCTTCTGGTAGATTTTCTATACATTTCAACACCGTTTCTTGCAATTCATCTCTTATGAGTAGATTCTCAGGAGTTGTTTGCTCGGTTAGACTCATATTGCCATCAATTTGTTCAATTTCAGATACGTCATAATCACTTTTTGTGAATCTTCTGGACTGAACCGTTAGGTGATTTTTTGCTGTATTGACTGCAATCCTATAAAGCCACGTGTAAAAAGCGCTATCACCTCGAAAATTTGGTAATGCCCTGTATGCTTTTATGAAGGTTTCTTGTGAGACATCTAGCGCATCACTATGATTCTTAACGAATCTAGATATAAGATTGACTACACGTTGCTGGTATTTAAGCACGAGAAGATCATAGGCATTTTTATCGCCATTTTTTACACGATCTATAATTTCATTATCTGTTATATTTTCGGCCATTAGGGCCTTCCTCATATGCTAAAATAAAAACAAACGGTAAATACAATACTTTGATATATAATATTATTATTAATACTATATAATCAATAAGTTAGATGGAAAAAACACTATATTACCTTAACATTTATGTATAACCAACTAGAATACGATATTTTAATAATAGGTAGTGGCGCAGCCGGTTTGAGCTTAGCCTTAAAGTTAGCTGATCATTCAAAAGTTGCCGTTTTGTCAAAAGAAGCGCTTATTGAAGGTGCTACATTCTATGCGCAAGGCGGTGTTTCAGCTGTACTCGATAAACATGACTCAATTGAGTCGCATATGCAAGACACTTTAACAACTGGTAGCGGACTATGTGATCCTGGAATTGTTAAATATGTTGTCGAGCGCGCGCAAGAAAGTGTTGATTGGTTAATCAATATAGGTGTTGATTTTACTCGCTCGGATAGTAATTTGAAAAATAGTTCCCCCTTTCATTTACATAAAGAAGGCGGGCATAGTCATAGAAGAATTATCCATGCTGCAGATATTACTGGTAAAGTCATAGAAATGACTCTTGAATCCCGAGTTAGGCAGCATAAAAATATTGAATTATTTGAACATCATATTGCGGTTGATTTAATAACAACAAATAAATTAGTTAAAAATAAAAATCGTTGTATTGGGGCCTATGTGCTGGATGTTACTAAGCAAAACGTCAAAGTATTTAAGGCTAAGAATACAGTGCTAGCAACAGGTGGCGCGGGTAAAGTTTATCTTTATACGAGTAACCCAGATAGTTGCACAGGTGATGGTATCGCTATGGCATATCGTGCTGGTTGCCGTATAGCTAATATGGAGTTTATTCAATTTCATCCAACCTGTCTTTATCATCCTTCGGCTAAATCATTTTTAATCTCTGAAGCATTGAGAGGAGAAGGAGCAAAATTAATTTTAAAAAATGGCAGTAGTTTTATGGAACGGTATGACGAACGTCGAGAATTAGCTCCCAGAGATATTGTTGCAAGAGCAATCGATCATGAAATGAAAAGATTGGGCCATGATTGTGTGTATTTAGATATATCTCATAAATCAAAGAATTTCATAAATAAGCATTTTCCAAATATTTATAAATATTGTTCAGATTTAAATATTGATATTTCAGTAGAAGCGATACCAGTAGTACCAGCCGCACATTATACATGTGGAGGTATAATGATTAATAAAAATGGTCAAACTGATATTGCTGGTCTCTATGCAATTGGCGAAGTTAGTTATTCTGGCTTACATGGAGCAAATAGGATGGCTAGTAACTCGTTATTAGAATGTTTTGTTTTTGCGCATTCAGCTTTTAAAGACATAATAAAAACATCTACTAAAGACTATAAGCCAGTCACAATAGCAGATTGGGATGAAAGTAGAGTAACAAACTCTGATGAAGAAGTAGTTGTAAGTCATAACTGGGATGAAATCAGAAGGTTTATGTGGGATTATGTGGGGATTGTTAGAACAACTAAAAGACTCCATAGGGCTCATCACAGAATAAAATTATTACAATCAGAAATTAATGAATATTATGGAAATTTTAGAATAACAAAAGATTTAATTGAGCTGAGAAACTTGGCTGGTGTTGCAGAAATTATCATAGAATCAGCGCTCTTAAGAAAAGAAAGTCGAGGATTGCACTACTCTACAGATTTCCCTATAACTGATAATGATGATACCCCTAAAAATACAATTATAAAAACAAATAATGCAAGCAAGGATTATGCTGCCTGATTAAATATAATGGAAACAAACGAAGTAATATCTACAGAAGAATTATTAAAAGTTATGCAAGTGCTGCAGACAACTCTTGATATCAATTTTCTTATTGAAAATTTTAGCAAAGAGCTGCAATCAATCACTTCTCATAATTACCTAAATTACAAAAATATTGACCAGAATATTAATATCAAGATAGGCGATCAAACAGCAAATAAGATAGTTATTGAGCTTGACTTAGATAAAAGGAAACTTGGCAAGTTAGTTATATCGAGAAAAACTGAATTTAGTGATAATGAAAAAGAAAAAATAAACCGTTTAGCAATTTTATTGTTATTCCCAATAAATAATATACTTAATTATAGACAAGCAATAGCTAATGCAAATATTGATCCAATAACAAAATTAAATAATCGTATGTTATTTAATAAAATTCTTGAGCAAGAAATTGATTTTGCTCAAAGATACAATCAAAAACTCTTAATGA
>MDSV01119734.1_pt1 | contig 34203 bp, 31 predicted proteins | sample 810851 | NCBI WGS metagenome assembly MDSV01 (sample SAMN05326640, study PRJNA326480) | marine metagenome | isolation source: seawater | place: Atlantic Ocean: North East | collected 2012 | reverse complement strand
TGAGATATATCTTCAAGCTCATCTCTAATTCTATTTAAGAGATCTAGACCAAGGTTGCTATTTAAAATTTCTCTTCCTCTAAATCGGACAGTTATTTTAGTCTTATCTCCTTCAAGAATAAAGCTTTTAATTTTTTTTAATTTAATGTTGTAATCGCCTATATCTGTAGAAGGTCTAAATTTAATTTCTTTTATAGTATTTCTTTTGACTTTAACCTTAGATGAAGAGATATTTTTTTTCTTTGTAAAAACATGCTTTCCATAGTCTAAAATCTTACAAACTACTGGTTTAGCATCTGACGGAGAAACTTGAACTAGATCAAGTGTTTCTAATTTAGCTGCATTCAATGCATCTTCAATCAAAACTACACCTTTTTTATCACCATTTTGATCAATAAGCATAACTTCAGAAGCTCTGATATTTTCATTGATTGGTGTAGTATTTTTCTTAGATGAAGCTATGAGGATAACCTATAGAGAGAAATGAACATTAATGAATTAGCAAGATGATGCCTTTGATTTATATTTACTTATATTTTTATTCATAATTAAATGGTGATTTTAAACTAATTGATTGATTACGCAAATCTTTTTCTTAAGATTAGGGCTGAAGGATGCTATGAATCCAGTCTTTCCCGTTAAGCTCATAGACATCTCTTTTATTTAATCTTGATTCATGTCCCTCCCAAAACTCAAAATAGTATGGAGTAAATGAATAACCTCCCCAAAACTCTGGACATTTTTTTAAATCATCATTCTTTAAAGAATTATTATAATTTTCTTTAACTTGGCTATAAGAGTCTATTGACTGTGATTGGTTGGATGAAATAGCTAATGCATTTTTTTTCTCTGATCTATCAAAAAAATATTTTTGGTTGTATTCATTTGGAGTTTTTTTTATTTTAGCCTTTATTCTAATCTGAACATTAATACTAGACCAGTATACTAATACAGCTATTTGGTTGTGAGAATTAAAAGAAGATGCTTTTGGAGAGTTATAATTGCTAAAAAAAATAAACTCATCATTTTTAATAAATTTAAGATTTACATATCTAGAATCAACTTCATTGGTTTTACTCTCGTAAGTTGAAATTGAAATAGCCTCAATGCTTTTTTGCCCTAAATTTAAAGCCTGATCATATTTGGCTTTAAAAAGTACATAAGGTGTTTCTTGATTTAAGTTATTAAATTGAATCATTGTATTAAAATTTTAGATTAATTATATATGTCTTATTATTAATAAAGAACTTTAAGAAAAAAACCTATAAACAAAAAAAGCTACATTACGCAGCTTTTTTGAATCTATTTGTTGCTTAAAAGTTAGTCAATAAAATTTAGTACCTGCTTTAACTCTGCTGGAGGCTCTGGTAAATCCTTAAAAACTCTCCATGCTATTTTTGTACTTGGAATAAGGACGGTCCATGCTGTAACGAAAATCGCCATAAAATAAATATACATACTATTATTCGCGACAAACCACTCCTCAATTGTGCCCTTGTAAGGAGCTATTACGTTCGCGTAGAAATCAACAGAAGCAGTTGCACCTTGCATTATCTCTTCCTCATCACGAAATATTATAGAACCTACCCCTGAGAGACCAGGCCGAACTTGCTTTATAAGGTCCTGAGTACTCTTCGAATAAACCCCAAATGTTTGAGCAGTTAGTGGCCTTGGGCCGATAACACTCATATCACCAAAAAATATATTCAGTAGCTGAGGTAGTTCATTTATCTTGGTTTTACGCAAAAATTTACCTACTGGAAGCACTCTGGGATCATCTCTCATAGTAACCGTACCTGTACCAATATTTGGGCTATTTTTTAACATAGTCGCAAACTTAAACAACATGAATTTATCACCACTCTTACCGATGCGTTCCTGTAAAAAAAATACCTCACCTTCACCGCTAAGTTTCAGTGTTATTAATATAGGCATCAATAAAGGAAAAAGCAGGAATAATGCTATACCAGAAAATAAAATATCAAAAAAACGCTTCATACTTACATCTTTTGGTCTAAATACTTACCAGTCTCTTTATGAGCAAATTTAGGCAGGAGTCCGAGATACAATTTAACAATATCATCTTTGGTCCAAGCGCCTTTACCCCTAAGAGCTTCAATCCCGTTTATAAAATTATTTAACTTAGCATCATCAAAATCAGGTTGATTTTTGATAACCCCAATCATCTCAAACTGCTTCATATCTAAATTTTCGTTATCAGTAAAAAATTCTTCAAAGTCCTTTTCACCGGTTGTATCACTCTTGAAGAAATAACAAGGCCATCTTTTTTTAGCAAGCAACTCTTTGGTCCTTTCACGGGCTTCGTCTTCAGAATCACATTCATAAGGTTCGAAGCCACGGTCTCTCAAGTAACGAACAGCAATTTCAGAAAAGGTAATCAGATGTAATTTTTCACTGAGTTTAGGAAAGAATATATCCCTATTTTGCCCAAGTAGGCCTGATAACAAACACAATTCTCCAGATTCTTGAGGTGTTACAAAATAACGTCGGACATCATTTGGAGCAGAGAACGGTTGTTTTTTTGCGAAGCGTTGGTTAAAACCATGTAATAAAGAACCGTCTGAAAAAGCTACATTAGCGAAACGAGCCATTGAAATATCTTGGGTCAAGCTCTCACGCATTAGAAACATTTCCATGATGCGCTTACTAGCACCCATCATATTGACCGGATTTGCAGCTTTATCCGTTGAAACACAAAAGTATTTTTTAGCTCCCATTTCTTTTGCCAATCGAAGGGTCTTAACCGTGTTAAATACATTAACCATTATCATGCGCATTAATGTGTATGGATCTTTTTCACTTCTAACATGCTTTAGAGCTGAAAGGTTAAAAACATAGTCGTAAGGACCTTCTTTTTTAACAAGAGCATCAAATTCAACAGAGCCGCAGTCAAGCGCAAAAGTCTTAAATTCACCATTGCCATAGCCAATAGTACTTCGTAGATCTCTTACAAGTTCAACCATATTGTTTTCGGAAATATCCACAACATGAAGTGCTTTAGGATCGCGTTTAAAAATTTCTCGGGTAACTGCTTGACCGATGGATCCAGCTGCACCAATTACAAGAAACCTTGCTTTCACTACTTCTTCACCAAGTTTTACTTCAAGATTGAATACATCGTCATGAAATAATGCACTATTCCTTCCAATTAAATTTAGGATACTCAAGACTCCTCCTTATCAGTAAAATAATCATTCGCTTGCTTGTCAGTCATAAACTTATGCGCCTAAGATTTAATATAGTCTTTTGATAACAATATCCAAAGCTTGTGAGATATAGTAAAGATTTTTGGGTCATTCATTCCTTGAATATTTGGCTATTAACTCCAACTGGCGTCTTATAACTTCGTCCTCATCATACAACTTCATTGCTCGGTTTCTTCCGCTCTGCCCCATTCTAGCTCTTATATTAGGATTATTTACTAAATATTCAAGCTTCTCATAAAGTAGATTAACATCCCTAACCGGAGTAAGAAAACCAGTTTCACCATCAATAACCTCTTCGCGTGATCCTCGAATATTAGTTGCAATAACAGGCAATTCCATCATCATCGCTTCTATAATAGACCTAGGCATACCTTCCCGCCATGACGGTAAACAAAAAATATCCATGTTAGCTAACAAAGCTGGAATATCCTCACGCTCTCCAGCAAGAACTAATCGCGAGCCTAAAACATTTTTTGCATCCGTTATAGCAACATCAACACTTAAATCATAATCAGAAGGCAGGCGAGAACCTACGAGTAAAAACATCACATTAGGGTAATTTAAAGCAAGCGTTAATGCTGCCTCAAGAAATTCTACTATACCTTTTTCTTGAACAAGTCGACTGACCATACCGATAACAAGTTTGTCATTAGGAAGATCAAGATCATTTACCTGATAAACAATAGAGGGGTTAAATCGATTAGTATCTACTCCATTCCCAATGTCAAATATTCGTTGCTTATTCATAATATTGAGTGAGGCCGCATTTGATGCATCTTCGCTACTTTGAGTAAAAAGTAGATCGGTCAGGGGACGCATCATGACCTCTGCTAAAATAAAAATTAATCTCTTTAAAAATGGCATTTCATCATGAAAATAAAAGCCATGGGCGGTGTAAACGACGAAAGGAACTCTTGCAAAAAAGGCTGCAATCCTCGCTAAAAATGCAGCTATAGGAGTATGTACATGGACTACATCAAATGACTCCTCCCGAAAAAAGCAAAAAAGGCGCCAGATAGTTACTAAACCCTTAACCGGCGAAAGACTTCTAGCAATAAAAACTGTTTCAATGTTATACCCATCTCGCCTTAGATCATCTACATACTCACCAGGTGAGCATACTGACTTGACTGAATAACCTTGAGCCAACTGAGCATCGATCAAAGGCATAATTAATCGCTTAAGCGTAAAATCAACTGCACAAACATGGCATATTTTCATAAATAATTCCTAATACAAAACCTGGATAAGCATAGAAGTAATACTAGATTTGGAACAAAATTAGACTTACAAGAAAAGACATGAAGCTAGTCTAAAATCTATCCAAGTTATCAAATAATGCTTGAGGATAATAAATTTGAATACAATTATTCTCTCAGTTTTTTAAGTGTTTCGTTTATGAGCGTACTAGAGGTACTTTGATTGTATGGGAAGTATATTACTTTGCAGCTATGCTTCAATAGGCTCGCCTCCATTTGAACCCAAGATTCATTGCCGTACCAATCATCGCCAACAAACAATAAAGATGCGCCATGTTTTTGCACTGCTGCGACTTTATCGATCGAATATTGTGGAACAGCTACATCAACATATTTGCATGCTCTTACAACTTCAATTCTATCGGTAAAAGAAATCACTGCACGCTTCCCTTTATATAAAACTAATTCGTCAACAGTGACACCAACGATCAGCTTATCACACAGAGCCTTAGCATTTCTTAATAAATCTACGTGACCAACATGGAACAAATCATACACACCTGCTGTATACCCAATAATCATAAAATCCTCTCTAGGTTAGAATCACACCATACCGAATAATTTTCAAATCGATCCTTCGACTTATTATTGAAAATAATATTCTTAATATCAATAGGAAAACCAACTTTCTGTCTAAACGCAAATTCATCATTAATCAAGCCACTGACTATAGAACGAAGCGGAAATTTACCTAGAGACCGACTAAATAAATCACTTGGGTCAAACTTTAAGGCAAGCTTGTACATTTCAGTAGAGGCCAGAGGCTCTCTGCCCTCAATTCCAGCAAACATAAGAGCAAAATCAAGTCGTCTAAATAAAACAGGAAGATGTTTCTTAACAAAAAATTGCCGCACTTTTTCAAACGGAGAAAGTCCATCAAGTGATGAAAAAAAGTCATTCAATCGATCCTTAATATCTTTATTTATATTTTCTACTGGCGCGTAAGCGTAAAAACTTAGAAAAGTATCCACATCAAACTTAGTTGTATTTAAAGCCCAGCCATATATTCTCTCATAGCCCGCAAACAATTCGTCCGCCGCCTCGCCAGAAAGTAAAACTCTACCCCCTTGTTCTCGCCATGACTCGGCGATGAAAGAAAGCACCACTTCATTAGGTACAGATAGAGGCTCTTTTCTTAACGCTATCATTTGTTCAAGTCTAGTCAAAAAACTTTCGTTATTAATAACTGTAAAGTTCGAATTAGAAGAGGCAGCACTCTTTGCAAATTCAAGATCATAGTCACCACTAAACCCTCCAGTGAAACATTTGAATTCAACATCAGTGCTATGCTTTATTAAGTTACTATCAATACCACCACTATAGAGCAGGCCAACGGGTACATCAGCAACCAATCTTGAATCAATTGATTCAGAAATACAATGTTTAAGTTCAGGAATCAATACTTCTAAACTTCCATACACCTCGGGAATAAAAGACAAACTATTAAAATATTCACCGCCTATCAGACACGAACCTGGTAGCACACTAGCTACACCTTGAAAGTAAGACTCGCTAAAAATAGGAGACCTAAAAACTCTGTACTCATCAAGTGCAACATTGCTATATGGAAGGCTATAAATATCAGATAAAATAGATGCCTCGCTAGAAATAGCAATATAATCTTTAAACTTATAATATACCAACGGCTTGACACCAAATCGATCTCGAACACAGTTAATTAATTCCCCACTTTTATTTATGAGTACAAATGCAAAAAAGCCTTCCAACTCATTTAGGTCAAATAAATCTCGCTCTAATAGTTCAGCTAAAACTTGGGTATCAGAAACGGCATCGGAAATATTATATGTTTTAGCTAATTCGCAATAATTTAGAATTTCGCCGTTAAAGACCAGAACACCACCATTCTTGGTAAGATAAGGTTGGGAAAACTTTTCATCCGTTGCAATAATAGATAATCTTGCATGATAAACAGACCATCCTTTATGTCTTACAATAGCCGATTGATAGTCAGGGCCACGAAATGAGAGCCTTGAATTTATAGCTGTCAATTGACCATCACTTATATTGGGGTCATTGGTTATAAAAAAACCACACATACATTCAACTCCTTATAAAATTAAAAAAATATTTCTAAAGATCATTTCCGATTTAAAAGCGCTTGTTGATAAAGTGTCTGATGTAAATCAAGATACTTATTCCAAGAAAATTCTTTTGCCCGACTCTCAGCAAACACACTTAACTGTCGCTGCATTGAGGTATCATTTATCAGAGAGATAATAGCCTGAATAAAAGAGTCGCTATCATCAGGTTTGATCAACAATCCACAGTTACCCAGAACTCGCGCACAATCACCAACATCAAAGCTAACACAAGCAGACTTTGCACACATAGCTTCAAGTAGTACTTTGGGTAATCCTTCGGTAACCGACGATAATGCAAAAATTTTAGCCCTAGATAGCTCTCTAGTGAGCTTATCTCTTCCCATTGCACCCATAAGAACAACATTTCGCTGGAGATCAAGAGATGTTATAAGTTGCTGAAGTAGCTCTTTATCCGGTCCATCTCCAATGATTTTTAAAACCCACTCAGGATGGATTTTTACGATTGAAGAAAACATAATAATCAATTTATCAAAGCCTTTATGCCAACGCAATGTACCAACAGCAACTACTGTATTGTCGGTATTGTAATCGGATACAGTTAAAAATTCGTCGGCATCTACTCCATTTGAAACAAGGTTGATACTTGCATCAGGAAAAATATTTTTGAGTTCATCTCTATTTAACCCAGAGACACAACAAATATTTTGAATGCCAGTTAATAAAAATCTATACACAAGAGATCCTTTTATTCTTACGAAATCGGTCCCATGAAACGTAAGAAAAGTCTCTATATTTCTTTGACGAGCCCACTGTATTATTAAAAAATGCAGTGGTGAATGAACATGTAAAATATCTGGCCTTTTAATAGAAATTACTCGGATAGCCTTATAAGAAAAATACAGTATTGCCCATAATCTTTTAACCTGCAGTAAATAAAAGATCAATCCCTTTCTGCTTTTAGGCATCGTAGGATTTGGAAATTTAAAGAAAAAAACTTTGCTTTCTACTTTATGGTCAAGAATATAATCTTCATTGTTCTTATATGAGATGAGCTTGGTTTCAAATTTCTCTATAGCCATAAGCTTTGATACCGCAAGTCCTTGGCCAGGTCTCTGAATAGTAGGGTAGCTACCAATTCTTATAACCAGAGGCTTACTATTTTTTTTTGAAAGTTTCATAAAAATGATCAATATATAAATCTTTTACATTTGGGATTTTATAAATCCTCTTAACTTTAAAAAGTATAAAGTCAAAAAAGTAAATGCGTAAAAAAGTGCTACGTATAGCTGAAGTTCCGGAAGCTCTAACATTACTATTAAAACAACGGTCAAGACATATCCTTCTAATCCAAGAGCATTTTTAATTAATATCTCAACGAGAGTAAATTTTCTGGTGCTTTGCTTTCCAGAGAAATAGTTCCTGCTAAAAAAATAGTACAAATAGAAAGAAATAATAAGAAAGGCTATAACCAAATGGTTCTCAAGATGCTGATTAGTCACAATTAAAAGACAGGTATTAATAACAATGTGATTACTTCGATCAAATCCTACAGCTGACTTGGAAAAGATCTGCGTTGCCCGAGCCAGTGATCCATCAGCCATATCAATTATTATATGCAATCGCCAACAGAGGTAAGCAAGAATTGGCATACCCATATTTAAGGCAAGGGAGGTACACATGCCTACTATTAGAAACAGAAACGTAACCATATTCGGAGTTGCGTTTAGTTTATAAAAAAAGTATGCGAAACCGCCAGCGAAGTTTCGTGCAAAAAAATGAGTAACATCATTTTCAACTGCATCGGCTCTTTGCGCTTTGGTTATAAATTTCTTGTAGTTCAAATCATCTCCTTATCGTGATAAATATTTAAGATCACATAATTTATTTTTTTACCAACTTCCTCATACCCCTAAATCCTCGGACAAGGGATCGAGTGATATTTTGCGAAATATTTTGCGGTATATACACGGGAGGAACTATGTCAATAGCCTGTTGAAAAGGAATGACTTCATAATGATTTAGTCTATGAGCTATTAACTCCATTTGCTGCAGACTTAAACCATCTAAATGAAGGCAAGTAGTAAATACACCAGAGCCAAATCCATGAGGTGATGAAAACAATTGTGGTATAAATTTGAGTCCGTTTACCGAATAAGGCCAGATATTATAACCATCTGTAATATATTTAAAGCCAAGTTCTTTTAAGCAATTAACAGTAGTTAAATCAAAAGAGTGGCCCGGAGCCATGAAAGTATCAATTGAGAACCCCTTTTCTTCTAAAAGTTTTTTTCCATAAGAAAGTCTATTTATTTGCTTCTCATATGAGAGTCCAGCAAATTCGCTTCTAGTATTTCCTAGCAACATAGTATCTCCACTGGAGTCATAAACATGGCGAAAGCCATGTTGTGAAATCTTAAATCCTGCCGATGCAAGTGATGTAATGTGAGGCCAAAATTCCTCAGCAGGTTCAGAGACTATCAGTTTGGGATCTTCACATTTTGGAATAACGCCCAAAATAGCAGTCAAGCCACGTTTTAACAATAAATCAGTAAAAAACTGAAAATTATCCCAATTCATTCTTTCATGAACATCGTCAATTCTTACAATTAACTTAACCATAAATAGCTTTCAAACAATCATTAATTTCTTCAAAAATTTTGTATGCCTCTTTAGGAGTCTCAAACTCAGGATCTTTAATATCAAAAGCTTTATTCTTTGCAATTCTTGAGAGTAAAAATACTTTCTTATTAGAGAAAGATTTTTTAACATGTCGAATATGAGCTCTCTCAAATACAACAACTTGAGTACTATTAATTAAGTCATCTTTAATAAATTTTGATTGATGTGTAGTTCCATCAATACCGTGTGATGTCAAAAAGTCTTCGGCATTCTGGCTAATTTTTCGACCAGGCTTGCTAATAAATCCACAAGAGTCTACAGCAATATTTGAATTTTTTGCTAGAAGCCTCTCGCTCACAATGCTGCGATTAATATTTCCTTTGCAAACAAAAATTACTGGTTTAGTTGGATCAAAATTATCATCTGAATTAATAAACAAAAATTTATTTTTAAGCCTATTTCCCAAATTGTTAAAGGGTCTCTGCAATTGGGCAAATGCTGGTAGAATATCGCTTAATCGCTCTATATCGAAACGCTCTTTTCCAAGAAAAAAATGTCTAAAAGAGCTAAGCCAGTTCAAAAATGACATTGGGTTCCTCATCAGCCATTTCAAATCTTTTGCAAAATTTCGAGCACGATAATCAGGCTTCGCTACGACAATCTTAGTTGTACTGTGAGCATCTCCATACAGCAATTTAGGCATATCAACGCCGCTATATATTGTCAGCGGCAATGAACCATATGGACGTGGATTTATTTCTATCAGAAAAAGATCATTATCTTTCACAATACACTCAATCATCATAAATCCAGTCCATTGGACTCGATTAACAATTTCCAATGCAATATTATTATATTTATCAGAAACTTTTTCGCTTATGCGATACGAACTTCCTCCTCCATCCTTTGGCTGATGGAGCCTCCTAGTACAAGCAATACCAAGTATTTTTCCATTCAAAGCTACCACATTGATACCAACACTCTGACCATTTTTTATGACTGGCTGATATAAACATTGTACAGGCCAGCTATCTCTTACATGTCGAATTAAATCAACATTATTTTTAATTCGTTTTACTCCAAAACTTCTAACACATCGACCTATTACCGAAGTTGATACCCTTGGTTTAGAATAAATTGGAAAGTCAGAGTCTGTCCATATTTTCTTATCATTTTTTATATATAAATCATTAAGACTAATTTTGGAGAGCGCAAATAGATCATAAAATTCTTTATGGATTAAAAACTTATCACTTACTAATCGATAGTTTTTTTCCTCCGGTAGATGCTTAAATTGAGACTTTGTAGCAAGATGTTTTAACTTAAATGATAATTCATATGCTGCATCATTTACAGGAATAACTATATCAAAGTTATCTAATATCTCAGACAAACCAGAGAAAACTCCATTAAAATCTGAAAAGATATCTCCTAAATAAATACTTTTTGAAATCGAATTAGAATAATCTATTTCAGTTTTATTTTTTGTACTGCGGACATTGTGAACTTCAGCACCAATTTCTGAAATTGATCGCGCAATAGACAATCCTGCTCTGGAATTACCAAAAATTAGTAAGACACGTTTCGAATTTAAAGATAGTTTCTTATAGTCCATTTAGCTTCAATCACTCTCAGTCTTTTCGAGGGATAAAAATGTATTTAAATACTCTTGGCATATAAGGTCCATTGATAATTGCTCTTTAATGGTATTACAAATATTCTCACCTTTAATTAAGTTCGATTCCCTAATTGCTTGGGCTAAGCCATTCACATCACCAAAGTCTACAAGGCATCCATTATTTTTATCGATATAGTCAGGAAGCCCACCAGAAGTATTGAAACCAAAAACAGGAAGCCCGAGACCTAGAGCTTCAAGAGCAGCATTTGGAAGCCCTTCAAACTCTGATGTTATTAAATAATAATCTCCTGAGGATATAAGTGGAAAGGGATTCATCTGAAAGGGAACGAAAACTACTTTATCATCAAGATTTTTACGTTTAGCAAAATCAATATTATTATTTTTGAGGGGGCCATCTCCCAAAATCACAAGCTCATAATCACTTCCCAAAAAACCAAGTATTTCAATTGCTAGATCAAACCTTTTTTGCGACACATGACGACCTACCGTGATGATTCTATACTTTGCTCTTTTTTCTATTATATTATATCCATTCGATAATTCTTTAATTTTACGAAAATCTACTGGATTTCCAATTACTCTCAGCATATCCGGTAGCACACTGAAATTAGCGACTAGATCATCAGCCATTAACTTAGACTGCGCTATTACTATATCGAACTTTTTATATAAAAACTTATACATAAGCGTTAGCAATCTTCTGAAGCGCTGATCCAACAACCTCTTAGAAACTGTATTGCTCTCTCTTGCAATATATTTAGGCCCAGATTTCACAAAAGGTTTAACAATTGCTAGCACGATGTTTAGATGACCCATAGTTGACATCACAAAATCAGGCTCAAGTCTATTAAGTAACTTTCTCAACCTAAAAAAACAAAATAATGCTCTTGAAACATTTAGCCTTTCAATGACTACTCCTTTTGGAAGTGCTGGCTCATTATAATCATTACCAAGAACAATTATCGTTACTACAATACCTTGATTGGCCATCTGGGATGCTAAGTTTAGGATAACTCTAGCAGCACCCCCTCCTTGACGCAGAGTAGGAATAAACAAACAAACTTTAGTAATTTTCATAAATTAAGAGTGTCTTTAATTTTTAACATTTATATCTAGAGTGGCTTATAGAAAGATTATAGAAAATAATAATAATTTGCTAAAAGACAGTGAAACATAACTGCTGTCAAATATAAAATTCTAGCGTCTTTTGACCAATCAGATATCGAAAAAATACTAAGTAAAAGAAAAATTGAAAAAAAACGAACCCCGGAAATGTTATTTAAAATACATAATACAAAAGCAAAACCAAAAGCATAAGACAAAAGTGAAAATAAGCTATCATTTTTGCAACTAAATATAACTGTGCAAGATACATATACCATGAACAATGTTAATGTTGAAGCAGTATATAGTGCATTTGCATTCCAAGGCTCACCACCAATAAAGCCGGCATTGACCATGAAGGAAAATAAAATGATGAAGCCTAAGATTAAAAGCAATCTTATAGCACTATGATTTAACCGACTACGCAGAATCCTCTCACTAAGGACAAAAAGCATCAAAAAGATGGTTGAAGAATGAAGCGATGATATAACTGACATAATCGATAACCTTATCCTAGAGGCTTCATATGATAATAGAGGCAAGATCAACGCTAACGATATTCCAGTTCGATAATTGCTCATAAAAAGATGGAATACCCTAGGATGTAAAATTATTAAAAAGAAACCAAAAAGATTTAGATATGATGGATTTACTGTCTTTAAAAAACTGCTAAAAATAAGTGAAAAAATTGCAATTGATAGAAATAATAATAAATCAAATGGGACAAGGCTGTTCAGCATTCCCAAAGTCATCATAAAAAAAAACTTTGGATAAGATAAATAACTTAAACTAGTGGTCTCATATTCAAGCCAGGCTTCAGGACCTCTTTCTGCATAAGTCTGGTAATTAAGCAGATCTCCTTTACCCGTGAGCAGAGCGTAATCAAACAAAAAAGCTAGATAAAATACATATAAAATGAAGATAACTAAGCTTGTAATACGATAATTAATCATTTCAAGATAGTAGAAATAAGTTTATCAAATGCATTAGTATTTAATTTATTTTCTTTAGTATTATCAAAGGTGTAAAGCTTGCTTGTTTTAGAATCAATCGCCGGAGCAAGGGATGAGAATAATTGAGTTACTTCTGATATTTTCTCATGTAAAGAATCTTTACAATGAATAGAATCAAATCTACTTATTGATGGATCTTTTGATCTATTAATAACTCTATCAGTTGAGATTGAAATATCTGTATTTATAAATATATGTATTTTACATTTAGAAAGAAGCGGAAACATAAGATTTAAAATAAACTTGGTATAAGTAGGGTGATATTGAGAAGTAAATAAAATGTAGCATACAATCCTTTGAACACTTCCCTGATCTAATAAGATTACTGACCCAGAATTTAATCTCATAAATTCTCTCAGCAACACTTCATTCAACACAGCCTTAGGAATCCAGAATTTCTCAACATTTGGTTTTTGAACTGCCACCCTAAGAAAGACTAATAGCAATGAGTAACTGATACTAAAAAATAAATTACGAAATATACAGCGTAACTTATATAATCGGTCTTGAGCCTTTAACCAAGAAGAAAAATCCTCTCTACTTATGAACTTTCGATTTTTATGTGCATGCTCAATAAATTGATTAGTTAGAAATGTTTTTCCACTTCCAGGAGCGCCAAATAGTTCAATTATCACGGTCGCCAACCAGTTTGAAAATCTTTGGGGTAATGATTTCGAGTAAATTGTTAGGGTCGAGTTTACCAGAATCTAATTTAACATTTGGGCTTTTAAGTTGTTGCATAAAATCATCGATAGCTGCGTCCTTCTGGTCTAACATACTTGGATCATAATCATTTAAAAGACGACTTTTTAAAACCTTTCTATCGGCATGTAGATGCACCACATAATTTAAAGGTACTTGATTGGCAAGATATTTTACCTTCATTTCTAGTCTATATGGAATTGACCACCAAAGTCGTTTATGATTCGTAAAAAAGCTTCCATCGCTAACACCTGGTTTATTAAACTGAGGAAATCTATCCATACATACAATCCTACCCTGAGAAATATAATGCTGAACCAATAATAAGATATACCATCGTCTATATAAAATTAATAAGTTTGCTAAGTTTCCAAATAACTTTAAGCTCTTAAAGACGCGGCGATTTAAATAACTTAAAGATCTAAGAACGAATAAAAATATAGGGCCAGCTCCTGATTTACCATGCCCTAGATAAACATACTTGATAGATACTTTTTGCAACAAGCTATCGACCAATTTTTTACAAATTGTAGTCTTCCCGCTTCCATCAGTACCAACAATTGCAAATGTAAAACCAGATTTAATAAGCGTTCTTTTCCCAGGGTAATATTTCTCTATAAAATATACTCGCTTTGTATAGTGGGAAATTTTTCGCGTGTAGAATTTCCAGATTGCTGCTAAGTGGCTATATTTTCGGTATTTCGAAAGATCTGACAAAACCTGCTTTCTAATTGAGTGGAATGATTCGGAAGAATATCCACCATCTATAACTTCCAAAATAGAGGAGCGAAGCCCGCCAGTAAGATATTTATTCATTATCTGGTCTAAAACTGATGAATCAATTTTTTGTTTTAGCCAAATAAATTCAGATTTTGCTTTTGCAGAAATAGATGGCAATTTACTACTAAAAATATCGGTACTGTAAATACGGGTAGTCTGTCGTAATATTAAAAGAATCAACTCCCATTCTGGTGAACTAGTAGCAATCTTCGAGATTGAATCTTTATGGTAACAAGCAAGAATTGAATCTTGCCAAGGCAAGCGATAACTTTTAACCCATTTTTCTCCAATATCCAAGCGAAAATGGCAATGAAAATGTAAAGGTCTTCTTAAGTCACCATCGAAAGCAATATAATCATATACATCATCATATGATCGATCAGCAGGGGAGTCGAACAAAATACATCCGATACTTTTCATTATTGCGGCAACAGCACTTTCTGAGCCCTCTTCGAACAATAGATCTAGATCAGTTTCTCCCGCCAACGACAAAGATAGAGAGGCATTACTTTTAAAATGACAATATTTGATGTTAGAAGAGTTTATTTTATCAATAAACTCTCTAACTATATTACTTTTCATATTTTGATTAAATAATCTCTTCAAGCCAGAACTGAAAGGCAGTGTTTAAAGCTCTATGCCTGCAGTCAGAACTATAAGGACTCTCGTCGTCCATCAGATCTCCAAATCCCTCTTGTTCAAGTTTATACAAACTATTTAAAACTTGTTTTGAATCAATCAAGGCAGAAGAATTATTAATCTTATGGAGATATTGCTTTAAATCAAAATTATTTTCAGGAGATACAACTCCATGCACCCCCTGGTAAGCTGCTTTACCAAAAGTAATAACTGGACGTCCTCTACATATAGCTTGAAATCCGACTGTCCCTGTTAAAGTTGCAATAGCTTCGGACTTATCGATTAATATGTACGGATCATACTCTAACGACATTAGCTGTACTCCCTCCATGTCATCAATGGCTTCATACAACTCTTCGTTTCGGTACCTTGGGCTAAACTCGTTCTCAAATGTAAAAGGATGCTCTCTCACTAAAATCTTCCAATCAGAGGGAGCTGCTAACGACAACTCTCTTATCGCAAATAGTTGATTAGCATAATGTGATCCATTTGGCATAGTGGTGGCCTCAGGCTGAAAATGCATGAAAAATATTATATAAGGAAACGTATCAAGATCTACGGAAGGTCTTTGAGCTATTTTTCTTTTTAACCTATCACTGTAAAATTTCAGAGTTTGGGCTTTTATAATTGCCTTAAAGTTTCTAAAAATAGTGTACCCAGATTTTACATTATCCTTAAATAACCTAGATATCAAAATGAATCTGTCTAAAAGCATAAATGATCTGCCATGAAGAACCCCTAATCCACCCGACTCTTCGTATGACGAAATAGATTTAGTATAACTTTGATTCTGGTTATCGAACCATTCTTTGACTTTCTGTTTTCCATCTTCCAGCTGAAGTGTATTCTTAATTTTTTCTCTTTTAAATAAGCCTTCATATAACTGATATTGCCAAGGGAATGCACCTATGTCACAGAAATATACTTTGATACCCATTAGTTCAGCTATACGAAGAAGGCAATAATTTATAAAATGATGAGGAACTGCAAAACTAAAAACGTATTTAGGATTAAGATCATCATAGAAACCAATAATATTAGATACCAAACGTTCCAACATTGGGAATTGATTAAATAAACCCTTGGTTGAAGAAAATGGATTGTTCCTTTCAAAAATAAGAATAAAGTTTGAGTCAGATAGCAGTGTGGTCACGATTTCCTGATAAACTCGGGAATCTACTTTACATTGTGAAAAACTCTCTTTAAGGAAAGATTCGCGATGCGTGATCCGGCCTGGAATAAAATTATATTGCTTTGAACTGTTAGGCTTGTGTCCAGTGATGATGCAGTGAGGTTCAATATTTTTAATATTAAAGCGTTCAGCCATATCATCAAATATAAATTTGGTTGTACCAGCATGAGATAAACCGTCACGATGGCATAGAAATAAGGCTTTTTTTAAATCTTGCATTAATTAAGATCCCTTGCCATACAATAGAAACTGCTCATCTGGGTCCTGACTAATTATTGGCTTAACCTCAGGAAAATGATTAAATTCTTCATCTTTTTGGGATAAATTCTTTTTACTACTATTGAGACTTTCTGCAAGATTAAGCATGTCTGGCTGCCACTTCCAATCATTTGCCCTTGCCCACACTTTGGGACTTCTGTGCTGATCTAATAGATAATCAAATGCATTATTTTCTATACCAAGCCAGTCTAAGAACAGATGTTTATATTTAGGACTTGAATTTAAATACTGAGAGATTATGTTTATACCTTCGTCACGAGAAATATGACCAAGTCTTATGTCCCTAACAGCATGATCAACTACAACTCCATATCCATGCTTGAGGTACTTAATATGATCATGAAGATCAGCATACATGTAGCAGTCTGAGTTGCTATAAGTATCAAATGATCTAGCTTGGTTTCTTGAGGCTTGTTCATACATCCTCATTTTCATATGTTGGCTAAATGTATCCCAACGAACATAATTATTGAGATAGATGCCCCTTACACCTGAACTATGAAGTTCGCTATCACATGGGTACTTAAATTGTTCAATATCCTCCTCATTAATAAAATCAAAGTCCGAAATCAGATCTTCTGCTTCATAGCCCATCAAATCATGGTTTTTTCGATATTTTCGACTCATCTCAACCTGATCATGATGACTAAACATTCCCACTTGGTCTAAGCCTTGATGAGCGCCCCAAATAATTAATGGTGTTTGGAAAGTTATAGCAGCTTCTACAGGAAATACCGTTTGTCCTGCTATACAGTGCCAATAAATACTTCCAAAACGTCTCAGTGTTGCTCTAGTTATTTTTTTAACAGTAGAGGGATCAACTGTTTTTGTAATCAAATCACAATCAAATTTTCGTTTAATTAAGGCTAGATTATAAAAACCTTCCTTGGTGTTGAATTGTTTGTTATAGGTTACTAATAACGGATGGAGTCCCAAAACATTAACGACATAATCAACAATAAAAAATGAGTCGCGTGATCCAGAGACCGGCACAATACAGTCGAAGAGACCTTTGCTTTTTGATTTGTAAGCATTAACTAATACTTTTAATTCTTTCTCTTTTTCAGTCCAATCAATAACATCCTTTTCATCATGAACTAAACAACCACTGCAGACTCCATTATCATCAAAAGTAATGTTGAGAGGATGGTAACTACCATATAAACATTTTTTACAAATTTGCATAAAACGACCTTATAAAATTTTAATAAGAAAGCCTAATTGGAACAGTCTCGGATATATAGGTTTTAGTTTTGTGGACACTTAACTCAGTAAAATGAAAGAAATTCCCTGCGGCAGCAGCACTTAATTCAGGACATGCTGAAAATAAATCAGCCATGTCTTCAGCGTCTGAACACCCCCCACAAAATATCAAAGGTATTGTGAGAACTTTGTTTAGACTGAGGCAAGCTGAAATATCATATCCCAACAAACTCCCATCTCTATCAACACTATTTATAAATACTTCACCAACGCCTAATTCAGCAGCTAACTCATTAATGCAAACATCTGACAGAAAGCATTTTGTCTTATAATCAAACACCTTCCATTCGGCTTCATCATACTTAATGTCGAAGGATCCTATTACTGCTTGAGAACCATATCGATGGATAATTTCTTGAACCATTGTCTTATTTTTATGCAAAGCTTGATTAAAAATTACCTTATCAACTCCCGCTTGAAATACACCGTAAGTGTCTTCAATGTTATTAAGACCTCCGCCATATGACAATGGAATATCTATCATTGAAGCTATATTTTTAATCAACTCAAAATTAACTGAATTGGTTCCGTAAGCACAATCTAAGTCAATAATAATTATTTCATCGGCTCCCCAGCGAATTAAAAAATCTACCGTGATTTTTGGACAACCAATTGGCCTGTATGTTTTGAAGGATATGCTTTGCACCACTATTGAGTTTTTGATGAATAAAACTGGGATAATCCGCTTTTTTAACAATTTAATTCCCCTTGGACAATATGTTTAAGTAAATCTGAGCCAGTTCTACCGCTGAGCTCAGGATGAAATTGGATTCCAACTATGTTCCCTTTTTTTATAATGGCTGGTATTTCCTCACCATAAAAGGTTTTAGATATAACTAATTTGGGGTCACAAACTAATTGATAGCTATGATCGAAATATACATCAAGAATACCATCTAATGTATTTAGATCATTGGAAAAACTATCTATGGTGTTCCAGCCGACATGTGGAAGCCTCTGATCACCATTAACTTTGATCTTTCGAACATTGAAGGGGATTAAACCTAGACCAGGGTATCCATCTGATTCTTCCGAAGTATTTCCAAGTAAGTGCATACCAATACAAATACCAACCAGTAATTTATCTTCATTTTCTAAAAATTTTTTAAAGAAAGATGAAGCATCTTGATTTTTATTTAAAGTTTCAATGCAATGCCCAAAAGAACCCACTCCCGGTAATATAATACAATCTGTTTCCTCTAAAGTTGGCAAATCACTTGTAACAAGAACATTATCAAAACCAATTCTATAGAATGCAGACTTCAAAGATCCCAGATTACCTGCTGAGTAATCAAAAATTCCTATTTTTGTTGATTTCATATTCACCCACCAACAACAAACTTCGGAACGTAATTGCCATTAGATTTCTTATCAAAAAGCTCCTTGTTGTAGAATTTATCAATGATGTCCCAAAATTGAGATTCTGAAATATCAATATAACGACAAAATTCTTCGACAATGGCTTGAGAATAACTTCCATCGTATAAATTAACCAATCTTATTCCTTCTTCTCTAGTCATTCTGCCTTCTCTAATTTCTAGGCTAACTAAATCAGTTGTTCGGCCAAATCCAAATTTAAGATATCTCAAATACATATTAATATTGATAAAGTTTTCATCAAGCATACTAGTGCCAAAAAAGTCTGCGTCTTTTTTTGGATCAGGCTTTCGTATTGACAGCCCTCTCAAAGCTGAAAAATTACCATTTGTAAGGTTTGTAAAATCTTTCATAAAATAATCCATGTATACTATCTTAAGTCCAGCATTCTCCATTTCTAAATCCGAAGGATATTCATATAAACCCAACTTATGGGGAGGTATTCCAGATTCTTCAAGCCAACTAACGCCTCCACCTGCAAGCGTATTACCGTATTTTAACCTTGTAGCATCCCAGGGTTCTTCACTCATTTCAGCCATATCACCCAAAGCTGTGGCTCCACTTTCGCCCCACCAGACAAGTGGAATTTTATATGCAATTGCGATCCGAGGAACTATGCCATGCAAGGGGAACTCTGTTGCTTTTGCCCAATTTCCATAATGTTCAAATGCAAAACGCATCGCTTTACGCCATGTATCAGCGCCTAAAGAAATACTTACACAATCAAATCCAAGTTCCACAAGATTATTTAGATTCTCTACACCAAGCATTGAAAGCTGTTCAGACGGATAATTCATTGACACTAATAGAGGTTTTAATCCAAAAACATCTCTCACATGCAAGGCTTGCCTCGTGCTATCTTTACCTCCACTTACTCCTATCACACAATCGTAACCATTCGATCGATTAGCTCTCGCAAATTCAACTAATCGTTTTAAATCTTCATCAACTTTTTCTTGAGGAGGAAAAGACTTTTGATATGAACAGGGGAAGCATAAACCGTTTTCTAAGAATTCACTTCCAGGACGCGTTGATACCTGCAAACAGTTAGCACAGTATTTAATGGTCATGTATTAAAATCTCCAAACCGAGTGCCAACTATAGCAGCATCTATTGTTAAACAAGGCACATTATCAATTAGAGGATATAGTAATCCACAAGAGGAGTTTGTATAGACATTATTAAACTTTTTGAGAGGTACTTTTGTTACTGGGCAAACAAACTCTGGTTCGTTCTCAGCCATCGAATTTACTTCAATCACCAAAAGACCCGTAGGATTTAACTCATTTTGAGAAATGCTAAAAGGTTCATCAACGCGTATTTTTAGTCCTAACTTTTTGGCTGCATCAGCCAGTCCTTTGACATAATTGTGCTGTTCCATTCTAGATTTTGCTAAGTCATTAGCTCTGCCATAGTCAGGCTCAAGTAAAACGATATACTTTTTAGCAACCCTAGCGAGCTCTTTCAAAGCATCAATCTCTCTTCCACCGTTTGGCTCTAATGCATGACTTGTAAAAACTACATCAATCGAGCTATCAGGCAAAGGAATACCAAATAGATCTGCACAGAAAAAATTAGCATCTACAGAATGTAACCCAATATTCTCTATAGCATACCTTACACGGGACCAAGAGATATCAAATCCAAAGGTTTTTACTTTTTTATTTTGACCGATGACTTCTGCTAACGGCAAACATATGGTTGCCTCGCCAACCCCTACTTCAAGAAAGGTTTTAAATTTACCTAGTTTGTTAATTACCTCTGCTGCTGCGCTAACATAGTTATTTATATAAGATTGATTTTCTTTTGCAAACTTGGTGTATGTTCCTGCTTGAAGATCATAAGACAAAAGAATATCTTCAGAAGTGACTTGATTGTCTGGATGCCCGCTCTTTAAATAATCGATTATATTAACTCCTTGTTCATAGAGTTCTTTGAGATGCGATAATTTATTTTTGACTGACATTTTACTATTTCTCCACTAGAGTCCAGCTAATTGCTTAAACTTGAATTATATTTTGTAACCTAATTACATTAGCCACTTTGATTTGCATAAAAATCTGCGATTAAGGGAGGATAAGCCGAAGAAATTTTCTACCCTGAAATTTCAATTTTTATTTTGATCAATTTTTAATCCTTTATAAAAAATTTAATTTAGTCGCTTAAATCCATCATGACAAACATCGCCTATAAGTAAATCATCTATTGACCGACCCATTTCACACTCTTTAATTAATTCAAAGACTGGCTCTAGATGCAAGAAGTACTCACTAATAACCAAATCAGTATGCTCGATAGAAGCATATACTGAAGTGCCTGCCAAGTATCCTTTTTTTAACATTTCTTGAGTAATTAATGTCTTATACTTTAATGAATTATCAAGTTTGAAGCTAAATCCTGCCAGCGCAGGCAAACCTGTATGGATGATAGGCAGATTATATTTTTCAGCAAGTTTTTGCCATCCAGCACGAATTTTTAGGCCAGTTTGAGTTATTGTTTCCCAGGATCGATCTCTTTCCATAATTTCCAAGCATTTAAGCGCTGCAACTGAGCCGATGCGTTCTGTCCAGAAAGTACTACTGATAAAGCTAGTCTGAGCAGACTCCATTATCTCTCTTCGGCCAATGACCGCCGTTACTGCATAGCCATTTCCAAGCGCCTTACCAAACATTGCCATATCTGGCTCAACACCAAATTTTTTGTGCAATCCTCCATAAGTCTCTCGGAAACCTGATGTGCATTCATCAAAAATAAGTACAATTCCTTTACTTGTGGCGAGTTTCCTAACTTCGTGGAGAAAATTATTTTCAGGAGGTGAGTTGCGAACTACCTCCATCTTGATCACTCCAATATCATGATTATCCACGAGATCTTTCAGCCCTTGCAAATCATTATAATTAAAGGGAAATGCGGTACCTCTTAAACTAGTCGGTACACCATTTGGGTCTAACCCAGGTAGCAAGTGACCCGATAAGCCTTCACTGTCACCGAGATTTGCTGAAATATACCAATCATGCCATCCATGATAACCACATATTGCGACCTTCTCTTTGCCAGTAGCAGCTCGTGCAATTCGAATCGCTATAGCATTAGCTTCGCCACCTGAACGAGCAAAACGGACCATATCAGCCCAAGGATGAAGGTGAATTAGTTTTTCAGCGAGAGAGACTTCTTCTGGGGCATTCAGCGTTGACATGTTGCCAGACTTGATTGCTTCCATCACGGATGCATCAACTTCTGGATGGCCGTACCCCAAAATATTCGTACCTATACCCATCACACTCATGTCTGTATAAACTTGGCCGTCCAAATCCCAAACCTTGCATCCATTAGCTTTACTAAAATATGCTGGCCACTGATCAGGTAAAAACATTTCCGCCCGTTTTGAAAGCAGCATATTCCCACCAGGGATTATTTTCTTGGCGAACTTCCAAAGTTTCTGACCTTGGCCCAATGCCATTCCCTCATTTCTAGTTATTGATTTATTAGCGATAAAGACATCTGCTTGATTTTTTTGTAATTCTAAAACATCCTCCCAGCTAAAGTGAATATTCGGTGAAAACCATTCAAAAATATTCCGTATTACTTCTAAGTCGCTGAATTCATCGACAGTCCAACGAAGATTTGAAAGATCTTCTGTATTACCGAATGAACCAATATTAAACTCTCCAGAGTTTCGCATATATGGAGTAACATGCTCTTTATCATTATCCTCTTTAGAACTAGATTGACAGCGTTTTAAGGCGTCGTATGAGAAAACCTCTACATCTAATCCATCTGGAAACAATGGAGGCATAGTATTTGTATAATAATCAGCCTTAGACAAAAAGAAACCGTTAACAATATCATCAACCAGGCCAGGGTCCACCAATGGGCAATCACCGGTAATTCTTACAATTATCTCTGCCTGAGATTCTTCAGCAGCTTCAACATACCGACTCAGCACATCATACTCACTACCCTGAATACACTTATATCCAAGTGATTTGACATGCTCTGATAAATCGTTATTTCTTTCATCTAATGACGTGGCGACAACAACTTGATCAATCAATTTAGAGCGAGAAAGACGCTTCAATAATAAGTCAATCATTGGGTATCCAGAAATTAACTTCATAACCTTGCCTGGCAAACGACTAGAATTCATTCTAGCCTGGACAATAGCAACTACTTTCATAAATTCTCCCAATTTGAAGGATCTAATAACTCGACATCAGTATTGTAAAGTTCATCAGGCAATGAAAAGGGCTCATTCTTAATCGAAGAATCCAGAATTTCATGCAAGTCTGCACTTGAGCTTACCCCAACCACGACCTTCTCAATCTCAGGTCTAGAAAGCACATAACTAAGACATGCATCTAGTGGGCGTTGCTTTGTTTCCTCAAGCCAATTATCCCAGCAATTCCAGATATTGTTCCAACGATTAAATTTAGCTGGCCTCATATCTTTAGTCATTAAAAGAAGTCCTTGCAAAAAAATTGAGCGGACATGAACATCTGTTCCTTGTTCGTATAAGTTCTGCAACCATCCAGTTTCATTCAACCTGCGATCAAAAATACTAAACGGTGCCTGTATGAGATCATATTTAAATTTTTCACAAAAAATTTCTAATTCCTCAACGTTATAAATAGAGATACCAATTCGATTCACAAGTCCTCCTTCCTTTAGACTATTCATAGCACTGTATAGTTTGTCTCCAAAGGACTCCAATAATTGGTGGGGCTTGTGAAGCAATACTCCATCCAGTGAAGATATGTTGAGTCTACTGAGCGAATTTTCAATTTGCGAGTTCACCCAATCTGTTAGATTGTCACAATTCAATGGGGCCTCGGGCAATTTCGTTACAATGGAAATACCATCAAGAGATTGGCGGCCAAGTACCGCCTCACTATCACCGTAAGAAATTGCAGTATCTAATGTATCAACTCCGTTTTGTCTTGCTAGGCTGAGTATATTTTCAACTTCTCTTGAATTGATCTGCCCATTTTCATTACTAATGCCATAGGGAATTCCAAATTGAACAGTCCCAAGGGCTAATTTGTTAGCTATACTGGTTTCTTTCAACATACTAGTTTAAAAAAAATTATAAACAAACTTCTGTAAGTTTCTCGACGATATAGTTTTGCTGTTCATTACTCATTCCATAATAGATAGGTAAACTAATAGCTTCCTCATAATATTTTTTAGCCTCAGGAAAATCATTACTTTTAAAACCCATTTTTTTAAAATATGGATGAGTATGAACAGGAATGTAGTGAAGATTTACCCCAATACCTTGTTTACGAAGAAATTCAAATATATGCTTTTTAGTATGCTTTAGCTTTTCTAGCTTTAATCTGATCACATATAGATGAAAGCTCGACTTACCATCAGAATGTTGGTATGGAACTCTTACCAACAAATTCTTAAGCAAGAGGTCATATCGCTTAGCAATGCTTCGTCTTCGATCAATAAAACTGTCTAACCGCGTCATTTGCGAAACTCCTAAAGCGGCTTGCAAGTCTGTCATTCGGTAGTTAAAACCAATATCTATTTGTTGATAATACCAGGGGCCATCAGATTCTTTTGTCATCAAATGTTGGTCACGGGTGATACCATGACTCCTGCAAAGATTCATTTTGTCTGCCAAGTGACTATCATTCGTTAAAGCAACTCCACCCTCTGCGGTGGTAATGATCTTAACTGGGTGAAAACTAAAAACTGTGATATCACTGTAACGACAATTACCAACATTTTCTCCTAGATAATTAGCACCAATTGCGTGAGAAGCATCCTCAATAATTTTGAAACCATATTTTTCGGATAGTGAATAAATAGAGCGCATGTCACACGGTTGGCCACATAGGTGAACAGCAACCAATATTTTTGGAAGATTGCCTTCTTGCTCAGCAACTGATAACTTGGCTTCTAGAGCTTTAGGGCAAAGGTTATAGGTAATAGGATCAATATCCACAAAATCAACTTTTGCACCGCAATATAAACCGCAATTAGCTGAGGCAACAAATGTATTTGGAGAAGTCCATAGCCAATCACCTTCCTCCAAGCCAAGAGCAACACAGGCAATATGTAAAGCACTAGTCGCACTGTTGACAGCAAGACAATGCTTGGCACCAACCTTATTCGCAATCGTTTTTTCAAATAAAGGTACTTTTGGGCCCTGAGTCAAAAACTCAGATTGCAATACCTCAATTACAGCATCAATATCTTCTTGTATTATTTCTTGTCGACCGTATGGGATCATCAAATCTTACCAATCTTATGTTGATTATCACTAAGCCAGAGCTTAAGGTCATCCTTACTCATCCATTCATCATTGTTATCACTAGAATAAATAAAGCCTTCGGCGACTTTTTTGCCATCTTTAACTCGATTTATATCAGAATCCCAATTATTTATTTGTGGGAGAATTTTATAGTGTTCTGGGTATTCGAAAGTACTATAAGAATCTTGAGCACTAATCATCTGCTCATGTAATTTTTCACCAGGGCGAATCCCAATTTCTTTAAGCTTTGCCTCAGGTGCAACCACCTTGGCTAAATCAACGATATTCATTGATGGTATCTTCTTGACATAAACTTCTCCACCAACCATATCTTCGAAAGCATGCCAAACTAAATCGACGCCCTGTTCTAAAGTAATCATAAAGCGTGTCATACGATTATCAGTAATCGGCAGTATGCCAGTATCCTTTAGAGACATAAAAAATGGAATTACAGACCCCCTTGAGGCCATTACATTTCCATAGCGAACAACAGAGAAACGTGTTCCACCATCTCCAGAATAATGATTGCCTGCTACAAATAATTTATCCGATGCAAGCTTGGTAGCGCCATATAGATTAATCGGACTGCTTGCTTTGTCTGTAGATAATGCAACAACCCCTTTAATTTTTTTGTCTATGCATGCATCAATAATATTCATAGCGCCGTTTATATTTGTCTTAACGCACTCGAAGGGATTGTACTCAGCGGTAGGGACTATTTTAGTGGCTGCAGCATGAACAACATAGTCAACACCGTCTAATGCTCGATATAATCTTTCTCGATCGCGCACATCTCCAATAAAAAAACGAACACGCGGGTCATCAGCATACTCTTTTGCCATATCCCACTGCTTCATTTCATCCCTAGAAAAAATAATAAGCTTTTTAGGTTGGTATTTTTCTAGGGTCATTGGTACAAAGTGATGCCCAAAAGATCCTGTACCTCCAGTGATTAAAATCACAGAGTTTTTTAAAATATGATTTTTCATGGTCCTTGTTCTCCAGCTCTCGCGAGTTCTTCAAATTTTTTGTTGGCCTGAACCAATTCTTTAAAACTACCAGAGGCAGATATTTTTCCACTCTCGAGCAAGTAAATTTTGTCGCAGCTCATGATCGTACTCATTCTATGAGCAACTATTATAACAGTTATGTCTTTGGCAATATTTTTGATCGACTTACTGATCTGCTTTTCTGTAATTGTATCTAAAGCGCTGGTAGCCTCATCCATTACCAATAAATTAGGACTCGTATATAAAGCTCGAGCTATTCCAACACGCTGCTTCTGTCCTCCCGATAGCTTGCCACCCCTTTCTCCAAGCATAGTTTCATATTTTTTTGGTAAACTCATCGCAAATTCATCCAAGCACGCTAACTCAGCAGCTCTTTTAACAGCGTCATCATTTATATTTTCAACGGGTACACCAAATGCAATATTACTCGAAAGGGTGTCATCAGCAATAAAAATATCTTGCGGGACATAAGCTAAACTCTTACTCCAACGCTTTAAGGAATTATCCTCCCTTGGTAAATCATTGACCAAAACCTCTCCATCAGTTGGGTCAAAAAGCCCTAATAATAAATCTACCAATGTTGTTTTCCCTGAACCAGTTAAACCAACCAACCCAATCAAATCTCCTTTTTTTATTTGAAGATCTAAAGATTTTAATGCAAATGCATCTGACCCTGGATACTTGAAAGAAATATTTCGAAACTCAATGCTAGAAATAAAACTTGAGCTATTATGCTCAACTCCTTCCTCCTCAGAGACATATCGTTCTGGTAAAGTAGTGAGATCATGGTGAAGACTATTTAGTGGTGCATCAACCAAACGGAGTTGCGTTACGGATGTATATATTTGCTGAAGCGCAGGCATAAGCCGATACCCTGCAAACGCATATAAAGCAATTAGAGGTACAGCTGAACTATTGCTACCCCCAGCCCACAAAGATGCCACTATTAATCCACCAAATATTAACGCCTCTAAAGCAAATCGAGGCAGTTGACTTATTGCCAAGCCATTTGCTAAATGATTAGCATATTTCTTTGCTGGAACCGAAAAACGCTCTATATAGCTATTCTCAAATCCCTTTAATTTTATTTCCTTTAAAGCTCCTGCTGATTCACTTAAAGACATAAAACGTTTATTGTTGGCTTCTGCTCGTCCAGTACCCTGTCTAACTACCAATGCATTGGTAGCATAAAATAATAATCCATAAATAACCGAAAATGCCAAGCCTGAAATTATAGCTATCTGCCAGTTCACGAAAATCAACATTATAATCAAGACAACAACCACAATTCCCTGAGAAATTATCGTTAGCAAAGGAGCCAAACCACTTGTAACAACAACTGCTACCTCAGATAAAATTATCTTATGTATTTCTGCACTATGGCGAGATACAAAATATGAATAATTTTGATTTAGATACCTGCTATACAATTTTCGGCCAATTGTATATTCCCTAAGTCGAGTAAATTTCAGCGTAAGGTAAGTCCCAATACCCTTCAATAACAAAGATCCAATTAATAAAAAAAATAGGGCAGAACCCAAAAAAACCAAGAAATCCCTTTCACTAGAGAAAGCGAAGTATTCATATGCCTGACTCAATGTAGGATTCGTTTTTATTACCTCAGGGTCTGACATAACAGCCATAAATGGCAATATTGAAGCAACTCCAGCGGCATCCACAACTGCTATGATTACTGATAATAGCAATAGTAAAAATGCCTGCTTACGCTCACGCTCACTTAGAAGATAGAGTAACTTATTTATTCTTTCCAAAATTTACCTTTATTTGATTTCTTATTTAATGAAAGACCATTACAAGCATAAAATAGTATGAATTATTTTTTTAACTTGGCAGCCCAATATTTCTTAAACCCCAATCTTAATCTTATAAATATCAAGATGATTCAACCTTAAAGGGTGAGCCATATTTTTTAAGTCATTGCAAAGATTATAGAGATCCGTCGCATATTTTTAATTGTGACTTAACGTCATATAGAACTCGGTTTTCTGCGAGTTGAAGGTCTAAGTCAAGGAACTGATCATGAGAAACGGCCAAAATAATTCCCGAGTAATCTGAAATATCTAGATCGTTGAAAGGAACAATATCAAGATCAAACTGTTCCTTTACCTCATCTTGATGAGCCCAAGGATCGCACACAGAAATTTTCGCTCCATATGTTTTAAGCTCATCAATCACATCAATCACCCTTGAATTTCTTATATCGGAGCAGTTTTCTTTGAAAGTGATTCCCAAAATGAGTATTTTACTATTCAGAATTGGTAGCGACTTTAAAGCCATCAACTTTACAAATTGCGTAGCTATATGTGATCCCATGCCATCATTAATTCTCCTGCCTGAAAGTATTATCTGTGGGTAATAGCCTAACTGCTGAGCTTTATGGGCAAGATAGTATGGATCAACTCCAATACAATGCCCTCCAACAAGCCCAGGCTTGAATGGAAGAAAATTCCACTTTGTCTCTGCAGCGGCTAGAACATCTTTAGTATTAACACCCATTTTATCAAACATCACAGCAAGTTCATTTACGAAGGCTATATTTATATCACGCTGAGCATTTTCTATTACCTTTGCAGCTTCAGCGACTTTAATTGACGGAGCCAAATGAGTGCCAGCACCTATAATTTGAGAATAGAGACTATCTACTAATTGTCCTATTTCAGGTGTGGACCCAGATGTAACTTTTTTAATTTTTTTAATAGTATGCTCTTTATCGCCTGGATTAATACGTTCAGGTGAGTAGCCACAATAGAAATCTTGATTGAAATTTAAACCAGATGTTTTCTCTAACTCAGGGACGCATTTCTCTTCAGTTGCGCCAGGGTAAACTGTAGACTCATAAATAACAATGTCACCTTTCGAAAGAACACTTCCAATGGTTCTACTAGCCCCTAGTAAGGCACTTAAATCTGGCTGTTTGCTGCTATCAACTGGAGTAGGAACTGTGATGATGTATACATTGCATTCTTCCAAAAGTACCTTATCAGAAGAAATTTTTCCATCACGGTCAAAAAATTCTTGTAGCTGTATGTCGTCTAATTCTTGAGTCCTATCATAACCAGATTTCAACTCAGCAACACGACTCTCGTTAATGTCGAACCCAACTACCATGAACTTTTCTGAAAAGGCGTGAGCCAATGGAAGTCCAACATAACCTAGCCCAATAACGCCAATTTTATTGATTGCTTTTGTTTCCACTTAATGTATCCAATTATGATTAATGTTTAAAAAATTTCAGTCAGCATAGAAGTCCAAATACCAGTCAACGAATTTACTTATGCCATATTCTATCGAGGTGGACGGCTTGTAGTCCATGTCACGAATAAGATCCTCCACACAAGCGTATGTTTGTGGGACGTCACCTAGTTGTATTTCCATCATATTTTTTTTAATTTTAGTATCTAACTTAAGCTCAATTGCTTCAATAAAGTCCATTAATTTGACTGGATTATTGTTCCCAATATTATAGACCTTGTAAGGAGCAGATGAACTGGAGACACTTCCAGCCCAAAGTTTATCGCCGGCAGCTGGTTTGTCAATAACCCGTATAATTCCATTAATAATATCGTCGATATAAGTAAAGTCCCTTACCATATCACCATTATTAAACACATCAATAGCTTGTCCTTCCACAGCAGCTTTAACAAATTTAAACAGGGCCATGTCTGGGCGACCCCATGGACCATAAACTGTGAAGAACCTTAGTCCAGTTGTCCTGATACCATACAAATGGGAATAGGTATGAGCCATTAACTCATTTGATTTTTTAGAGGCAGCATAGAGTGATATCGGATGATCTACGTTATGATCGGTACTGAAAGGTAATTCTTGATTAAGGCCATAAACAGAAGATGAAGATGCGTAACTTAAGTTTTTTACATCATTGTGTCTGCAAGCCTCTAAAATATTAATAAACCCTATAATATTTGAATTAATATACGCCTCGGGGTTTGTCAAAGAATATCGAACACCTGCTTGAGCCGCAAGATTGCATACAGCATCAAAGCTTTGCTCTTCAAATAGTTGATTTAGTCTATCTTTATCTTCTAAATTTAACTTTATGAATCGTAAATTTGCATGAGCGCTAGAGGATAAAATTTGTCCATCATCAATTGATGAAGCATCAATACCTGCTCTGCTCAAGCGCCCATACTTTACTCTCACATCATAATAATCATTAATACAGTCTAAACCCAAAACCTCATCACCTCTCGCGACAAGGTGATGGACTAGATGACTGCCAATAAATCCCGCTGCACCTGTTACTAATACTTTCATTTAATCAATCCCAAATAAGTCTCTTGTAAACACTTTATTAGCCACATCATCTAGCTCTGTAGTGAGACGATTAGAGATAATAAGGTCTGAAATGTCTTTAAAACCCTCCAATGAGTCTATAATTTTGGAGTTATAGAATTCGTTTTCCTGATAACTTGGCTCATAGATAACAACTTCTATACCATTAGCTTTTATTCTTTTCATAATCCCCTGGATAGCGCTAGACCGGAAGTTATCCGAACCCTGTTTCATAGCAAGCTTGTAGACTCCAACAACTCTAGGATTAAGACTGATAATTGAATCCGCAATAAAATTCTTGCGAGTAGTATTTGATGATACGATTGCCTGCATTAGTGTTTGCGGAACCTTGTTATAGTTAGCCAGTAATTGCTTGGTGTCTTTTGGAAGACAATAGCCACCATAACCAAAGGATGGATTGTTATATCCCTCGCCCACTCGATCATCTAAACACACGCCCTTAATAATACTTTTAGCATCTAAATCATGAGCTAGGGCATAAGAGTCAAGTTCATTAAAGAATGATACGCGCATTGCAAGATAGGTATTTGCGAACAACTTAACAGCCTCGGCCTCTGTTGAGCGAATAAATAAAGTTTCTATATTCTTCTTGACAGCACCCTGCGACAATAGCTTAGCAAATGCTTTTCCAGCCTCAAGCTGGCTACCCACAATTATTCGTGATGGATACAGGTTATCCTTAAGTGCCTGGCCCTCTCGCAAAAACTCAGGTGAGAAAATAACACGGTCCGTATTGTGCTTTTCTTGAAGGGATTTTGTATGACCTATAGGTATTGTAGATTTGATCACCACCAATGCATTCGAGTTTAACTCTAGGGCGTCACTTACGACCTCATCTACCGAACTGGTATCAAAGAATTTGGTATCAGGATCATAATTAGTAGGTGTTGCAACAACTATAAAACTAGCATCCTTATAAGCCACCTGTTTATCAAGAGTGGCTGTAAGGTTAAGCTTTTTGTTTACTAAAAATGCTTCGATCTCCGTATCAGCGACAGTAGATTGCTTTTGATTAACCCTATCAACCCGCTCAGGATCTATATCAAGGACCACAACATCGTTGTTCTGGGCAAGTAGCACTGCAAGCGACATACCCACGTAGCCAGAACCAACAAGAGTAATTTTTGTTCTATTCGTCAAATTTAGACCTTTGGTTTAATATAAAGATATTGGTTTACTTTTGAAATTTATTACAGAATTTTTAGTTGTTGTTCATGGGCTTCAAAAAATCTGAAATTCTACCTTAAAATGCTATGCGGACCATTACTAAAAGTGGGCTAAGTTTCTAGTTAAGAACTAAAGATCCAAAGCTCATGAAGCTTTTTCACTGAAAACAAAATGCCTTATAAGCACAAGTAAAACACTAAACACCCCGCCTAATAGTGCAATTATAATACAAATGACGGATCTTCGAGGCTCTGATTTCATTTCCATTACTACAGGAGGGTCAATGTAATCAAAAACATAATGTTCATTAGCCTCAATTAAGGTTAACTTTTGAGTCTCTTCTTGCAGAAGTTGAGCTAAAACTTGTTTGATTTCAGATAAACCAGTCATTGATATTTGTTGATTAAGATAGCTAGCAGCCTTTTCTGACTCTGATTTATCTTTTTGCCTATAAAAAGCATTAACTTCATCAATAACTAAATCAGCCCATTGCTTCGCAATAAATGGTGATTGATGTTTGATTGATAGAGTAATAAAGCCAGATATTTTATCTTCACTTAGACTTATGTGTTTTTTAAATTTTCCAAAACTTTCTTGTGCACTTGGTATTTGTTTATTAACCCAAGTATTAGTGTTCATTTTATAAATGCTCTCATCATAAGTCAGTATATTTGTATTAGAGTTCCAGGATTCAACTGCCATAAGGTCTGGTAGGAAGATATTTGTTAGTATGTTGTTTTCAAAAAAACTCAAGGTAGTAATTTTTTTCTGAGCTTTTGCAGAATTACCCTCATCAACGCCAGAAGAAAGGCTTATGCCAGCCATCCCTGCAAGCCCAGCATAGCTTCCAAGAGCTCCTGGAATACTACTAGATTGGTTAACAGGAACTAGTAAAGCTTTCGATGTATATATATTTGGTAAGGAGAGGCTGTAAATAACTCCAATAATTGATATAAAAGAAGTTACTGAAAATATAATCCATTTTCCTTGAAATAAAACATGAAAAAGTTCTTGTAGATTTATTTCTTCATCAATATCGTTGGAATGTTTATTGCTATGTGTTTCTTGCATAAAAAATTATTTCGTAATATAGGAATTAAGTTTATCGTATTCTTGTTTCTTTTTGATAATAAATTTCTTCGTTATTGCTGTTTTTTGTTTAATGCCTTTAGGCGTTAAAATATATGCATAACTCATTTTTTGCGATGACTTATTAAAGTTTTGTATTTTAATAAATCCAATATCTAATAATCCCTTAAGACAATAATTTACTTTTCCTAAACTTAAACCAGTGTTTTTAGATATTTTTCTTTGAGATGCCGCTCCGTCTTCCTGAATATGGTGCATAAGATCAATATGATCTTCTGTTATGCTTCTAGATTTTATCATGATAAATTTTAATTTATAGGTAACTATTTTTATATGAAAAAAATAATGGAATATATAGCTACCGCACGGGTTTATTAAATTTATTATTTAATAAGCACCGTTTAACTGTTGAACGCATTATATAGTTGTGTGTTTTTTTAAGCAATAGTTCCTAAAAAATGAGATCTTTTTCGGATATGGAAGTTCTTCGTTTAGAACCTAGAAAATAAAGGAGAATATCAACTCTTTTTTTAGAAGGAAGTGAGCATATTTTAACAACCATCCCTCTGAAGGAGCCTTTTGCCACAAGAGCCTCCTGTCCAATTCTAATTTTTGAAATAATTGGTTTTAATTTTGATGTTTCTTCTATATTTCTGATCTTTTTAATTTCTTCATCAGTTAGGTATGAAATATGTTCTCCAAATTTAATGATATTTTTTATACCCTTTGTATATTTAAGAACTGAGTAATTTTCTAAACTAGTATTAATAAAAATGTAACCTGGAAAAAGCACTTCTACTTTTGAGTTAGATTTAGTTTTTTTTATAGTTATTTTTGGTAAATAATAATCAAATTCTTGATTTAATAGATTGCTTTCTACTCTTTTAATTTCGTTAATTTTGTATGTAGCAATAATCCAATTTTTTATCATAATTATGTGGTACCCGAGGCCGGACTTGAACCGGCACGATATTTCTATCGAGGGATTTTAAGTCCCTTGTGTCTACCAATTCCACCACTCGGGCATTTTAACTGGTACCAAATTTGCTAACATTATACTTTGATATAATTAAATATCATTAATAAAATGGAGGCTGAATCCGGAATCGAACCGGAGTTAACGGCTTTGCAGGCCGCTGCATAACCACTCTGCCATCCAGCCTAATTTTGCAGTGTGTATTGTAT
>MDSV01116173.1_pt1 | contig 34246 bp, 34 predicted proteins | sample 810851 | NCBI WGS metagenome assembly MDSV01 (sample SAMN05326640, study PRJNA326480) | marine metagenome | isolation source: seawater | place: Atlantic Ocean: North East | collected 2012 | reverse complement strand
TTTTTTTAAATTGATTAAATGAAATATTTTTTTTTTTTTTTTTTTTGTTATCCATTATTTTTTTTAAATTTTGCACTTGTTCTATTTTGTATATAATTTATTCATTACTCTTTATAAATATGAATAAAAATTACGCAACTATGATTAATAAGATATTGGTTACAGGTGGATGTGGTTTTATAGGCTCCAATTTTCTTAGAATAATGGTGTCCAAATATAAAAAAACTAATTTTTTGAATATTGATAGCCTAACATATGCAGGCAAGTCCACTAATGTAAAAAATCTTAAAAATAAAAAAAATTATGAATTTTTGAAGCTAGATATTAGTAATTTTTCGAAGTTAAACAATGTAATAAAAAAATTTAAACCAAAAGTTATTGTCCATTTTGCAGCCGAGTCTCATGTTGATAATTCGATAAAATCTCCTGGAAAATTTATTCAATCAAATATTCTTGGAACTTATAATATTCTTAGGTCTATTAATAAAAATATTTTTTTACTCCATATCTCCACTGATGAGGTTTATGGACATGTTGAAAATAATAAGTCATTTAATGAAAAGACTTGTTATAATCCCAGATCACCTTATTCATCCTCAAAAGCTTCCGCAGATCATCTTGTGTCGGCTTGGAATGTTACATATAATTATAAATCTACTATAGTTAATTGTTGTAATAATTTTGGTCCCAATCAAGATAACGAAAAATTTATTCCAGTTATAATTAATAATATTATTAAAAATAGGAATATACCTGTATATGGAAATGGTAAGCAAAAAAGAGAATGGATATATGTAGATGATTTTATAACTAGTCTCGATTTTATAATATCAAAAAAATTAACTAATGAAAGATTTGTAATAGGTAGCGGTAAAAGATTTGAAAATAAAATACTTGCAAAGAAAATAATCTCAATTTTTAAGAATAAACTAAACTTTAAAAAAAAGATTAAGTTAAAAAAAGTAAAAGATAGACCTGGTCATGATAAAGAGTATAAAATAGATTGTAGAAAATTAAATAATTTAGGATGGAAATCAAAAACAAATATGGACGAAGATTTAATTAAAACAATCAAATTTTTTTTAAAAAAATAAATTTATAGCAAAATGAAAGCAATATTGTTAGCAGGAGGAACTGGAACTAGGTTAAGACCAGCAACACTTGGTATAAATAAGCACCTTATACCTGTTTATAATAAACCTATGATTTATTATTCCATGAGTATTTTAATGTTATGTAAATTTAGAGAAATTATATTAATTTGTGATCCAAAAAGTAAAAAAATATATAAAGAAATGTTTTCAAATGGGAAACATCTCGGGATGAAAATTCAAATAATAGTTCAAAAGAAAGCAAATGGCATACCAGAAGCTTTCTTGATTTCAGAAAAATATATAAAAAATCAAAGTGTCTGTTTAATGTTGGGAGATAATTTCTTTTACGGTCAAGGTTTTTATAAGATATTACAACAGGGTATTAATTTAAAAAAAGGGGCTTTTTTTCTTGCATATAATGTGCAGCATCCTGAAAAATATGCTGTTTTAGAAAGAAAAAAAAATAGCGTAATAAATATAGTAGAAAAACCGCAAAACCCAAAAACTAACTTAGCTATACCTGGAATTTATTTTTTTGATAAAAATGTGATCCAGTATTGTAAAAATCTAACTAAATCAATAAGAGGAGAATTAGAAATTGTTGATTTATTAAAAATGTATATAGAAAAAAAATCTGTAAAATTTAGTGAAATTGGTAGAGGAATTTCATGGCTAGATATGGGATCGTTTGATGATTTGAATGATTGCTCAAACTATATTAGAGCAATAGAAAAAAGACAAAACTTTGTGATAAGCTCTCTTGAAGAAATTTCATTTATAAATAAGTGGATATCTAAAAAGAAGTTATTTAAAATTTCTGAAGACTATAATAATTCTTATGGAGAGTATTTAAAAAAATTATGCCAATAAACAAAGAATATGCAAAATGTAAAGTTACTGGAGAAAAAATACCAGTAGTGTTTAATTTTGGAAAAATGCCTATTGCAAATAACTTTTCAAAAAATTTTACAAAAAAAAATTTATATGAAATGAAAATTGCTTTTAATGAGAGAAATGGGTTGTTTCAACTTGTTGAAGCTCCAAAACCCAAAAAGCTTTTCAATAAAAATTATGCATTTATGTCATCAACTTCCAAATCAATGCAAATTCACTTCAAAGAAATCGCTAAAAAAATTATGAAAATGATGAGTAAGAATAGTAGGATTATGGAAATAGGCTGTAATGATGGTATCTTTTTAGAAAATTTTAAAAATTTTAATCATTTAGGAATAGAACCATCAAAAAATGTATGTGATATCTCAAGATCTAAAAAATTAAAAGTTGTGAATTCCTTTTTTACAAAAAAATTAATAGATAAAAAAAAACTTCAAAATAAATTTGATATTATTTTTGCAGCAAATGTAATTTGTCATATACCTAATATAGTAGATCTATTTAAATGTATTGAAGCTTCATTAAAAAATGATGGTTTTTTTATTTTTGAAGAACCATATTTAGGCTCGATGTTAGAAAAAACATCTTACGACCAAATTTATGATGAGCATTTTTATATGTTTTCAGCACACTCTATTATTGCAATTTTAGAAAAATTTAATTTAAAGTTAATAAAAGCAGAGAGAATTCCCACACATGGTGGATCTATGCGATACTATATAAAAAAAACTAAATCACCTAAAATAAATATAGAGTTAAAAAAAAATTTAAAGTTTGAAAAAAAAATTAAAATATCAAAAATTGAAACGATAAAAAAATTTGCTCAAAATTGTAAAGACTCAAAAAAAAGAATTTTAAGAATTATAAATAAATTAAGCAAAAAGGGCAAAGATATTTATGGATATGGAGCAACATCAAAAAGCACTACAATTCTCCACTTTTGTAATGTAAAGGATGCTTTAATTAAGGGAATTTTTGATAATACACCTACTAAAATTGGCAAATTTTTTCCGGCAAAAAAGATTAAGATTATTGATTATAAAGAATTTAATAAAATTAAACCTAAATATTGTTTTTTATTTGCTTGGAATCATTCTAAAGAAATATTTAATAAGGAGAAAAAAAATAAAATTAAATGGTTTTGTCATATTGATAAAAAACATTTTCCAAGAAATATCAGAAAAAACTTTCTTTAATAATGATTTTTTTTGCAAATCCTAAATCAGAGTACATTTATCTTAAAAAAAAAATAGACAGTAGAATTAAAAAGATATTAGAAAGTAATTCTTATATTTTGGGTAAAGAAGTTGAAAATTTTGAAAAAAATTTTTCAAAATATTTAGGTATTAACTATTCAGCTGGAGTTTCTAGTGGTACAGATGCAATTATTTTAGCTTTACAAGCAATTGATATTAAGAAAGGTGATGAAATTATTACTACATCACATACAGCTTTTGCAACAATTGCTGCAATAGTCGATGTAGGTGCAATACCAGTATTTATTGATATTAAAGAGGATGATTTTACAATTGATGTATCAAAAATTGAAAAAAAAATCTCAAATAAAACAAAAGCTATTATTGCTGTCCATATTTATGGTAATCCAGTTGATATCAATGAATTATTAAAGATAAAAAAAAAATACAGGATTGCACTAATTGAAGATTGTGCTCAAGCTCATGGAGCTGAATATAACGAGAAAAAAGTTGGTACTTTTGGAGATTTTTCATGTTTCAGTTTTTATCCAACAAAAAATTTAGGAACTTTTGGTGATGCTGGAATCGTTTCAACCAATAAAAATAAAATTTATAAAAAAATTAAATTATTAAGAGAATATGGTTGGATTAAAAAAAATATAAGTTTACAAAAAGGTTCTAATAAAAGATTGGACGAATTACATGCCGGTATTTTAAATGTTAAGCTATCTTATTTAAAACAATTCAATAATAAAAGAATTTTAATAGCAAAAAAATATTTAAAAAATATTAAATCAGATAAGATTTTATTACCAAAAATAAATTCTATGAAAAAACATGTCTTTCATCTTTTTGTTGTTAAAGTAAAACATGGAAAAAGAATTAATTTTTTAAGATATTTAAAAAGACATAATATTTATCCAGGTATTCATTACCCAATACCTAATCATCTTCAAAAACCATTTCTCAAATATAACAAAACAAAACTTCCGATAACTGAAAAAATTTCTAAAGAAATTGTCTCAATACCAATTTATCCTTTATTATCTGACAAACAGACTGCTAAGATAATTAATGTAATTAATAAGTTTTAAATAATTTTATTAAATTTAATATCGATTAAAGTAACAATCCATAATCCAACTGATTGTAGAATTGACCTTTAAAAACCAATTGTTTTAAACGTCTGCCCTCTAAATTAAAACCATTTTTTTCTAAAACTCTTTGGCTTGCAATATTGCCTTCTGCTAAACCAGCACAAAGTTTATTCAATTTATAAATTTTTTTTGATTTTACTATAATTTCTGAAACTGCAAAAAATCCAACTCCCTTACCCCAATAGTCAGTATTTCCCACAACATATGTAATTTCAGCCCACTTATGGATTGAACTTAGTCTGCTAATTAAGATGTTTCCGATATGAATATCTTCATCAAAAATTCCGAATAAATCCATATCTTTACTGACTAAACAATTATTTACATATTTTTTCTGCCCCTCTATAGTAAATGAACGATATTGATTATCAGAATAACGCACGACATTCTCATCTTGATACCAATCTAAATAAGATTGATTTACATCTTTTTCTTGAAGTATTTTTAACTTAAGCTTCATTTATTAATATTCTTATTTTTAGTTTAGAGGATTTTATCTAATAAAATATATTTTTGATACCAAAAATAATCATCCTAAAATTATAGCTTATCTTAATTTTTAAAATAATACTTTTAACTATTTAGTAATTAATAATTATCATAAATATTAAAATTTAAGAATTAAAGTTTTAGGCAATAGTTGACTTACTTAATGATATGCTAATATTACTGAAGGATTGATCATTTTAATTTTTTTTTAAACTCTTAATTTTTTTTTTAGTAGTTTTGGCCAATCTTTTGTAAAAAATAACGATTTATCATCAATAAATAAATCAAAACTTGGTTTTCCAAAATATATCCTATGATATTTAACTTTCCAATTTTTTAATTGCCTCAAGGTTAAAGGTTTAATTTTTTTTTTTACTTTTAATACATTTCCATTATATCTGCCCATATATCGAGCTGTGTATAAAATTACATAGTATCCTTTATCGAATATTTGATTTACTAGCTTAATATTTTTTTTTATTGGTTTTGATTTGGAATATTCATTTTTTTTATTTGTGCGACATATAACATTATCAACGTCAAAACAAATTTTTTTTAATTTCATTAAATTTTATAATATTATTATTTGCAATTGATGTTATTTTTTTTTAATAAATTTATATCATCTACTATAAAATATTTAAAATATTATGAATACTTAAATTTTACTAATGTTTCATTTTAATTTTTTTTTTGAATAAGATTTAATGTTTATTACAGAGTCAATTTTGTCTCTAACCATCTTAAAACTTATATCATTTATATCTAAATTAACTTGATAATTGGGTTTATTGCTTATTTTTCTATAATTAGATAAATTTTTATTAATGTATGGATGGTAAATAAAGTGATAATTTGAGCTGATTTTTTTTGGATATGGGATGAAACGGCCAAAATGTACACCATTATAAATTACGAATATATTTTTCTTGTCTAGTGCGACTGCAAAATGTGGGATCGATGTTTCATTTGATAATATTAAATCTGCATTATTAATTATATTTAAAAGTTTCAATAAAGAAGTTTTACCTACAAAATTTAAAATTTTACCTTTATAAAAATTCTCAAATTCTTTTGCTTTTATGTTGTCATGTGAGATCCCACATAAAACTATATCATACTCATATTTGATCTTAATATAATTTCCAACTTTTGCAAAATTTTCTATGCCCCATTTTCTATTTTTTTGACTAGCTCCTATAAATAGTAATGCATATTTCTTTTGTACTTTTGGCTTTTTGTTTTTTGCACCTAAAGGAATACTTGGCCTAGAAATATAAAGCTTAGAGTCTAATAAATTTTCAAAAAATTCTTTATTTCTATAAAATTCAAATAAAGTTTTTTTTTTTACATCAATCAATCTTGTATAATATTTATCACTAATTTTTTTTTGCCACTTTTTAATCACTGAACAATCTCCCTTACTGCCTATCTTTTCTTTTGCATCAATTAGCTTTACTATTTTATCGATAGTATAAAATTCCCTGCTATATACAGGGCTGATAATTATTTCGTAGCTATTCGAGGTAATTACTTGGAGTTTTTTATATCTATAAATTAATTCCCTATTAAATTTATTTCTGTCAACCCAAATAAAATTATCAACATATTGACTGTCTAGCTCTTTACTTATTTCTTTCCACGCAATATTTCCAAGCAATGTTATTGAATAACCTTTATATTTATTACTATTTTTAATCTCTTTTATAAAGTTTCTAAAAAGCACGTAGTCACCTATTGCATCAAGCCTTATGATTAAAATAGACTTTGCTTTTAAATTGTTAGATGGTTTTATAAAAAAATCTATAATTTCAAAAATAAAAAATTTTATATATTCTTTTAATTTAGGCAATGTAATTGATCTCCATTTTATAATTAATAATTTAAAAAATTTCTAAGTCTTAGTTTATGATGCATTCAATCTAATTATAATCTAAATAATTATTTTAAATTCTTTTTAAATACTTAGAATTAAATAGGTTTTGTTCTATGCAATCAATCAAGGCATGACCTCCTGTGATATGCGACTCTTGAATATGTGCTGTTTTACTACTTGGAACTAGAAAAAAATCATTACAATATTTTAGTACCTCGCCACCTTTAGATCCAAGAAAACCATAAACTAGTATATTTTTTTTTTTAGCTTTTTTTACAGCATTCAAAATATTTGTAGATCGACCAGATGTTGTAATGGCGATCAAAATATCTTTTGAACAACCAAGTGACTCGATTGCTCTTTCATAAACTTTATCAAACCCAAAATCGTTTGAGCAAGCAGTTAAAGTTGAAATATCTAAGCTTAATGCTATTGCAGGCAGCCCTTTCCTGTTATTTTCTGTTTTAAATCTCACTAATAATTCTGCAGCTAGGTGTTGTGCATCTGCAGCAGATCCTCCGTTACCACAAAAAAAAATTTTTCCACCATTTTCAATTTTTTTAGCTGCTATTTTACCCATTCGAGAAAGAGAGAAGTACAATTTCTTATCTAAAATTTCTTTTTTAATATCAATTGAATTTTTAAAGGAGTCTTTAATTAATTTATTCATAATATAAAGCTTAATAATAATTATTATAACTATAACGAAATTATACAATATTACAAATTTATGATAATAAAGTTTATTAAAATAATTAATTGTAAATATGAATAGTTTATCAATACTTATAATAGGAGATGTAATGCTAGACGAATACTGGTTTGGTAATTGTGATAGAATTTCTCCAGAGGCACCCGTACCTGTTACAAATATAATAAACAAAAATTTTAAAGTAGGTGGTGCTGGCAATGTGGCGCTTAATCTAGCAGAAATTAACTCAAATATTGCCTTAGTTTCTACGATAGGAAAAGATATTGAGGGCAAAATTATTAAAAAAATCCTTAATAACAAAAATATTGATTTAGATTTTAAAGAAGTAGATGACTGCCAAACTATCAAGAAATTAAGAATATTTAGTAAGCATCATCAAATGATACGGCTAGATTTTGAGAGTCAAAAAGAAAAATATAAAATAAAATTAGATAACAAGCTAAAAAAAAAAATAGATAAATATAAATTAATTTTAATTTCTGACTATGAAAAAGGTTCTTTGATAGAAGTAAAAAAAATAATCCATTATGCAAAATTGAAATCTAAGTTAATAATTGTAGATCCAAAAGGTAATGACTTTTCTAAGTATAAAGGTGCGTCTATTTTGACACCTAATATATATGAATTTACTCAAATAGTAGGGGTAATAAAAAATAAATCTATGTTAATTGAAAAAGCTAGAGACTTAATTAAAAAAAATAGTTTAATTGGCCTATTAATCACACAAGGCAAAAATGGTATGACATTTGTATCCAAAGATAAAGTGATACACAAAAACTCTCTTGTTCAGGATATTTATGATGTCACAGGAGCTGGTGATACAGTAATAGCTATTTTTTCAGCTTACTTAAACTTAGGAAAAACGTTTGAAGAGTCTATGGATATGGCCAATATAGCTGCATCTATCGTAATTAGAAAAATTGGCACCTCTACAGCTAGTAAAAAAGAAATTGATGAAATTTATGAATTAAAAAATAAAAAACCTAATAGAAAAATTTATATATCCAACTCAGATATTTTACAAAAAGTCAAATCGATAAAAAAAGAAAACAAGAAAATTATTTTAACCAATGGGTGTTTTGACTTATTACATGCTGGACATATTCACTTATTAGAAAATGCAAAAAAACTGGGTGATTTTTTAATTGTTGCTATTAATTCTGATAAATCAATTAAAGCACTTAAAGGAAATAGTAGGCCCATAAATAAGTTATCCGCAAGAATAGAGGTTCTTAAAGCTTTGGCATGTGTTGATTTAATCATTACTTTTGATGAATTAACACCATTAAAAATAATTAAAATGATATCTCCTGATTATTTAGTTAAAGGAGGTGATTATAAAATCAAAGATGTAATTGGTGCAGCTATTGTTAAAGCTAACAAGGGAAAGGTAATAATTATAAAAACTAAAAAAGGCTTTTCAACAACTAAAATTTTACAAAGACAAAATATTTGATTTTTATAATTCTGTATTATTTCAATAAATATTAATTATTGTTTTTTTAAATTTTATAATTATTTTTTGTTCCGGCATGCCACTCTGCTGAATATATTTTACCTAATTTATCAATCTTTGTCATTTCGTTATTTGCAATATTAAAAATTTTACAATCTCTAATGATGGCTAATCGATCTAAACCGCTTTGAAAAGTTAACTTTCCATCTGTATCTCTTGCTTCTCTGGATACAGAGGGATAAGCTGAAATAGATGATAATAATGAGGTTATCTTTGGAGCAAAGTCATCTCTTATAAAAAAAGCATTAACGCCATTTGTATTGGTGCCAACAAAAGTATAATCTTTCTCTTTTCCAAGTTTGATTAACGCTTGCAAAGAAGCTCCAAAATAAAGGTTTGACGAGTGAGCTTTAGTTCGAAAAAAGTCAGATCTGTAAGGAATGGTTATTGGATGAAGATCTCCAAGAACTGCATTATACTCAACAATAACGATAACTGGCTTTATAATATTTATAGATTGCCATACATAATAATCATTTCCATCTATATCAATACTTAATAATCCTATGTCTGATGTCATTCCATTTTTTTCTAATAGTTGATTAATATTATCTTTTGAAATATGTGCACATACTGATTGTATTTGGTGACGCCATGAAATATCTTGAGTTTTTATGTCTTGAATATTATCACTAGAACTATCTATGATTAAACCTTGCCAATTATGTGATTGTAATAGTAAACGAGTATTAGACTCTCGATAATTTTCAACTCCAAATTCAACAAATTTCTTTGGTATCTTTGGAAGTTTAGATACCAACCAATTAATTATACCATCTTCACCCCATTGTGAAAAACAAGAAAATTCAACATCTCCAAAATCATTTATTGATGTTAATGAATTTTTATTAATTGCAATATTTTGTGCTAAAAGAATTTTATATTTTTCAGATTCTTTAGGAAAAATATTTCGTATTATTAAATATTTTATTTTTTTTAACACTTTAGTAATAAGATTCATTACTTAATATTCGTTTTATTTATTATTTTGCAATAAGATAAATCAATTTTCATAATTTGTTTTAATTATATAATCTAACTCCAGCTAGATATCATTTTGTATTCTTTTGATAAAATAAATTTTTGTAATTTTGATTTAATTTTAGTGTGTATATTTGGTGTAAGACCATTCATCCAATGGTCAAAAATTTTAGACGAATTTAGGTTATCATATCCTCCTAAAAGCTTTTCTACAGCTTTAAAATCATGAAAAAAAATATTATAATTATGATAAAGGTATTTCATATAATAACATTTATATACATCATCTGAAAATAGATTTAAATTTATATAGTTTTTAAGATTAAGAATAATACTCTTTAACTCTTCTTTAGATTTTGGATGAATATTGAAATCATATGAAATATGGGGATTATTTAAGCTGGCATTAATTACAGTAATATTTTTCGCAGCATATTCTAGCCCAATAGAGCCATAAACAGTTAATACTATATTTATTCCCTCTTCAATTAATTGGTGATGAGAAGTTGTGTCAGGTACTAATATAATTTTTTTGTATCGCGAAACAAAATTATTAATAGTTTCTTTATCTCTAATACCAATTCCTGGATGAGTTTTTATGTACCATTCATAATTTGTTTCATTACTTAATCTACCAATAAATTCTAACCATTCATAAAAATCAGGAAATAAAATTTTACCTATACCATTGGGACTGTCATAAAAAGAGTGTGATGCGATTAAGATTTTTACTTCTTTTTTACCATTAATTATTTTTGAAAGAGTTTTTTTTTGTCCATAGGCAGAGTTTTTAATATATGGTTGATCAACATCTGTTTTACCTTTAAATATTAATTTAAGTCTTTCATGAGATTGTGCCATAGCTTCATTTTTCATTTGAATATCAAGTTTTTCAAAATCTTTTTTGTAACCATGAAATTCACTACTTGGAAAAAGATTATGTTTAGATAAAAAATACACATTTTGTAGATTCACTTGATAAACTGGTATATCAAAATTTATTGCAATTCTGGCTGAAATACCCATAAAGTAGCAAGCATGACCGACAATTAATGCTTTGGTATTTTTTTTTGAAAAATAATCACTCCAATAATAATATAAAATACTAAAATCAAATAATATTTTTCTAAGTTTTTCTGACTTAATGCTTACTGTTGGTGCTTCATATACTGCAAGATATTGATCATAAATTAAATCACCAATTAATATATCGTCAATTATTAAATTAATTAAGTCTGACTTAGAATTAATTTCAGACATCAGCTTTTCTGTTAAATGATTAGCTAAAGTTTGATATTTATCTACATCATGATTTAAAGCTTTATTAACTCCAAAAGATTTATAAATTTTTTTTACTTTAAAGTCGATTAAATAAAATTTAAATCTATTTAATAATCCAAATTTTATTCTAGGTTGATATCCTATTGGTTCAGCATCATGAATTTGGGACAAAATTTTTGAAAAATAACTAACCGCTATATAATTAGAGCGCATGTTATTATGTTCAATCAATATTTCATTATTTTTATTTTGATGATTATCAAATAGAGTTTTATTATGATTTATAAAATCTTTTTCGTTTTGATCAATATAAATTAAATTGATTATAAAAAGTATAAATTCTTTAATTTTTTTTATCATAAAAAATTATTTATCCCTATTTTTCTATAGAATTAGTTTTAATATTTTGTAACGCAGAAATCAAATTCTCAATTATAATATTTTGTTGCTCATTTGAAAGTGTTGGAAAAATTGGTAAAGAAATAACTTCTTGATGAAACTTTTCAGACTCAGGAAAATCATTTTTTTTGAATCCTAACTTTTCATAATATGGATGACGGTGAACTGGAATATAGTGAAGATTAACTGCTATGTTGTTTTTCTGTAAAATATTATAAATTTTTTTTTGAGTTAGACCCTTAAAATTTTCTTTAACTCTTATAGGATATAAGTGGAAACTTGAATAATTTGTTTTTGATTGAAAAGGTTTTTTAATAGATATTTTATCAAGTTCTTTATCATAAATTTTTGCAATTTTATGACGTGATTTAACATAATCATCTAGCCGCTTCATTTGATTTATCCCAAGTGCAGCTTGAATGTCGTTCATTCTATAATTAAACCCTAATTCAATTTGCTGATAGTTCCAGATTTCTTTCTCTGGACGTTCTCTCATCAATTTTTTGTCAGTTGTAATACCATGGGTACGTAGCCTAGATATTTTATCAGCAATATCCTTGTTGTTAGTTAATGCCATGCCTCCTTCAGCAGTGGTTATAATTTTTACTGGATGAAAACTAAAAACTGTAATGTCGCTATGATTACATGAACCAACTTTAATTTTATTATATGTTGAGCCGATTGCGTGAGAAGCATCCTCTATTATTTTAAAACCATAGCGAATTGACAAATCATAAATAGCAGGCATATCACAAGGTTGCCCTGCAAAATGTACTGGTATTAAAACTTTTGGTAACCTACCTAATTTTTCTGCTTTAATTAATTTTTCTGATAAAGCATCAATACTGATATTGTATGTCTTGGAGTCAATATCAACAAAATCTATGTCAGCCCCACAGTAAAGTCCACAATTGGCAGAGGCAACAAAAGTATTTGGAGAAGTCCATAATAAATCGCCTGAACCAAGTCCTAGTGCAAGACATGCAATGTGTAATGCGCTAGTTGCACTATTTACTGCAACTGCATGTTTGGCACCACAATAATTTGCAACTAACTGTTCAAACTTAGGTACTGTTGGGCCTTGAGTTAAAAAATCTGAGTGTAAAATTTTTTTTACTTCAGAGATATCATCGTCTGTAATATCTTGACGGCTATATGGTATCATGATTTAGATCTTACCAATATTATGATGATTTGAATCAATCCAAGCTTTGAGCTCAGCTTTTGTCATCCAATCTTGATTATTATCGCTGCTATAAATGAAATCTTCTGGCACTTTTACTCCATCTTTTATTCGCGAACTATCTTTTCCCCAGTTATTAATCTGAGGTAGAATTTTATAGTAACCAGAATATTCATACGTTGAATAACTATCATCTTTACCAATCATTTGTTCATGCATTTTTTCGCCTGGACGAATACCTATGATCTCATGTTTTGCTTCCGGCGCAATTACTCTAGCAATATCTGTAACTTTTATAGAAGGAATCTTTTTAACATAAATTTCGCCACCGTACATATCATCAAACGCATGCCATACCAATTCAACTCCTTGATCGAGAGAAATCATAAAACGGGTCATACGTTCATCAGTAATAGGCAATATACCTTGGTCTTTTAGTGAAACAAAGAATGGGATTATAGATCCACGTGAACCCATTACGTTACCATATCTAACAACGGAAAAGCATGTTTTATGTCCGCTAGCATATGATTGGCTGCTTGCTGTAAATAATTTATCAGAAGCTAATTTAGTTGCTCCATATAAATTTATTGGACTACTTGCTTTATCAGTTGACAGTGCTACTACTCGTTTAACACTCTGATCAATACATGCATCAATTAGATTCATAGCACCATTAACATTTGTTTTAATGCATTCAAATGGATTATATTCAGCAGTAGGAACTATTTTAGTTGCAGCAGCATGAACTACAAAATCTATATTGTGTAAAGCACGGTGAAGTCGATCTTTATCACGCACATCTCCAATAAAAAAACGCACTCTTGGATCATCTTTAAAGTGCTTTGCCATCTCCCATTGTTTCATTTCATCACGTGAAAAAATCACTAAACGCTTAGGATTATATTTCTTTAATGTAGACGGAACAAAACTGTATCCAAAAGAACCTGTTCCACCTGTAATTAAAATTGAGGAGTTATTTAACATTTTAATTTATTAATTTTGAGCATTAAGACGAAAATTTTTATCAACTTTAATTAATTCTTTAAATGTTCCTTGATTTTTTATTTTACCACTTTCTAGTATAAAAATCTTATCACATTTTTTTACTGTACTCAAACGATGGGCAATTAAAATGATGGTTATACTTTTGTTGAGATTGTTAACTGCATCCATCACTGCTTTTTCAGTTTGGTTGTCTAAAGCACTTGTTGCCTCATCTAAAATTAGCATTTTTGGATTATGATATAAGGCTCTCGCAATACCAATCCTTTGACGCTGACCACCTGATAATCTAACACCTCTTTCACCAATTATTGTTTGATATTTTTTAGGTAATTCATCCATTACAAACTTGTGTAAATTTGCAATTTTTGAGGCTCTTTTAACTGCTTTTAAATCAATATTTTTAGGATCAGTCCCAAAAGCAATATTTGCAGCTATAGTATCATCAGAAAGATATATATTTTGTGGTACATAACCGATTGACTTTTGCCAAGCTCTAATTTTTTGTTTTGATATTTTTTTACCATCAACTTCTAAAGATCCCTTTTGAGCAATTAGCAGCCCAAGAATTATATCAACTGTTGTTGTTTTGCCACTACCAGTTGGTCCCACCAATCCAACAGTCGTATTTGCAAGTACGCTTAAGTTAATATTTTTTAAAGCTAAGCGTGATGTATTAGGATAGTTGTAATAAATATTTTTTAAAGAAATTTTTTTATTTAGGAATAAAGTACCTTCTTTCTTAATCGATTTAGGTGATTTAAGACTCTTAATATCTTCATATAATTTATCAATTGATGCACCAACAAATGTCAGTTGAGAAGAAGAGGAGTAAATAACTTGGAGAGCTGGCATCAAACGATAACCTGCATAAACATATAAACTTAAAATAGGTAAAGCATTATTAAAAGTACCTGTTTTTGAGATTAAATATAGTATTACTAACAAAATACCGCCAAAGGCTATAGCTTCTAAAATAAACCTAGGTAACAAACTTACAACTGATGCTGAAGCTTGATTTTGAGCATAAGTTATAGCAGAGTCAGAAAAGCGTTTTATATAAATTTTTTCCAAAGCTCCTACTTTTATTTCTTTTGCTGCTCCAAAAGCTTCACTTAATGACTTAAAACGTAAATTATTATTCTTTAGGCGTATGTTTCCAATTTGATTAAGATAGCTTCGGGTAAAAAGGAATATTAGACTATAAGTTCCACCTATTGAAAAACCAACAATTAAAGCAAGTTTTGGATCTGTTAAAACTAGCAACATTATTAGTGCTAAAGCAACCATACCTTTGGCAATCAATTCCATCAACGGATTTATTCCTAAACCGATTACATGACTTACTTCTGATAAGATAGTTTTTCCAAGATCAGCACTATGACGATTCAAAAACCAACTATAAGGTTGATGTAAATACCCTTCTACCAATCTTTTACCAATGCTATATTCTCTCATCTGTACAAATCTTATTTGGACGTAAGTTGTTAAAGCTTTGAAAGTGAGTGAGATTAATAATGTTATAAATACAACGACACCTAAAAAAAAAAGAAATTGTTGATAATTTTCAACTCCAAATAAATTTGAAGCTTCAAAAATTGTGTTTAAAAGAAAATTAGTTTCAATAAGACTGGGATTAGTCAAAACTGCCATAAAAGGCAATATTGAAGCTACACCAATCATGTCCAGTAATGCCATTATTGTAATCATTAAAAGCAATAAACTTGCACGCCTACGTTCTTGCGGTGTGAGTAAATATAAAAATTTCCTAAGTTTTTGCATTAAGCTTTTTATAATCTTGATAAGTTTTTATTAAACCTTCCTTTAAACTTACATAAGTATTGAAGCCAAGATTTTTTATTTTTTTACTATCTAGAAATTTTCTTGGATTTCCATCTGGTTTGGTAGGATCAAAGTTAATTTTTCCTTTATAGCCAACAACATCTTTAATAATTTCTGCAAGTTCTTTTATAGTAAGATCTTTGCCGCTACCAACATTTATATGACTGCACATTAAAGAAATTTGATCATCATAAATTTTTTTATCTAAATTCATAAAAAAAATTGATGCCCTTGCCATATCATCAACATATAAAAATTCACGTTTAGGATTTCCAGTTCCCCAAATTGTGACATTAATTAATTTGTTAATTTTGGCATTGTGAAATCTATTAATTAAACCTGGAATTACATGGCTATTTTCACTATGATAATTATCTCCTGGACCATAAAGATTTGTAGGCATTATACTTCTGTAATCAATACCATAACTTTTACTATACTGGCGATTATAACTTTCGCACATTTTAATTCCAGCAATTTTAGCAATTGCATAAGGCTCATTTGTTTCTTCTAGCTTACCAATTAATAAATCCTCCTCTTTAATAGGCCTGCTAATATTTTTTGGGTAAATACAACTCGAGCCCAAAAATAACAATTTTTTTACACCACCTAGAAAAGCACTGTGAATAACATTGGATTGAATCATTAAATTCTCATAAATAAATTCTGCAGGATAAACATTGTTGGCATAAATACCTCCTACTTTTGCTGCTGCCAAATATACTTGATCAATTTTTCCATGTCTAAAAAAATTATTCACTTCATCTTGTTTTAATAAATTAATTTGCTCTCTATCTTTGGTTATAATTTCAACGTCATAATTTTTTAAAAGACGAAACAAAGCAGATCCAACCATACCCTTGTGACCAGCTATAAATATTCTTGATTTAGACATTTGTTAAAAATTTATTATATTGTTTACTTAATTTGAGTGATTTATAATTTTATCATTTGTTGCTAGTTTCAAATCCTCATCTGTCATTTCTTTTACTAATTGCTCAAATGATATTCTTGGAGACCAGCCTAATTTGTTCTTTGCTTTACTTGCATCACCTAGTAAGGTTTCGACCTCTGTTGGTCTAAAATATCTTGGATCTATTTTTATAATATTTCTTCCATTAAAGGATCCAACTTCTCTTAAGCCTTTTCCTTTCCAATTAATTTTCATACCTAGATTCTTTGAAGCCAATTCAATAAATTTACGAACTGAATATTGTTTTCCTGTCGCAATGACAAAATCCTCTGGTTTTTTTTGCTGAAGCATCAACCATTGAGCTTCAACATAGTCTTTTGCATGACCCCAATCTCTTTTAGCATCTAAATTCCCAAGATATAAATTTTTTTGCAATCCTAATTTTATTCGAGCTAAAGCTCTTGTAATTTTTCTTGTAACAAATGTTTCACCTCTAACAGGACTTTCGTGATTAAATAAAATACCGTTACATGCAAAAATATCATAAGCCTCTCTATAATTTATTGTGATCCAATAAGCATAAAGTTTAGCAACAGCATAAGGACTTCTTGGGTAAAATGGTGTTTTCTCTGTTTGGGGTGTCTCTGTTATTGCTCCATATAATTCAGAGGTTGATGCTTGATAATATTTAGTTTTTTTTTTTAAATTCAAAATACGGATTGCTTCTAAAATTCTTAGAGCACCTATTGCATCAGAATTAGATGTATATTCAGGCTCTTCGAAAGAAACTGCAACATGACTTTGTGCAGCCAAATTGTATATTTCATCAGGCTGTACTTCCTGGATAATTCTAATTAGAGATGTCGAGTCAGTTAAATCGCCATGATGCAAAATAAATTTTCGATGAGTTTCTTGAGGATCTTGATAAAGATGATTAACTCTATCAGTATTGATCAAAGAAGTTCTTCTTTTAATTCCATGAATTTCGTAATTTTTATTTAATAGAAATTCAGCAAGATAAGAACCGTCCTGGCCTGTAACTCCTGTTATTAATGCTCTTTTCATAAAAAAAAAATATTATATTAAATTATTAAACTAATATCTATCTAAGCTTAATCAAAATCATATTAATTTTTTTTAATTCAACTTTTTGAACGATTTTTTAACATTAGATGGATACTTTAAAATCTTTATAAGTTTATTTGAACATTGTAATGTAATAAATATTTAAATTTACTCTCCTTATTTAAAAAGCCTCAGGCTCGAGAGTCTAAGCTTCTTATATTTTTAAAATTTTTAATTTTTTATATTTTTTAACTTTGATTTTAAATTATAATTTTCGATTGTATTATTTAAAACAAAATTATTAAAATTTTTATAATTTTTTTTTATTTTTTTTAGAAAAGAGGTTGTATCCGGAAAAAAAGATTCATTATGAGGAAAATCAGATCCAAACATTAAATTTTTAGTTCCTAATAATTTAAGGGTTTGTAAGTCTGGGAGTTCTGTTGTGAATGTACAAAAAATATTTTTCTTTAAAACATCTTTAAAGTCTCTTTTAAGGTGAGTTAAGTTATCAAGGTACTTAAATCTTTCTTTATAATATGAAAGTTTATAAAAAATTTGATTAAGCCAAGATAATCCCATTTCAGAAAAAACAAATCTTATTTTTTTAAACTCATCAAAAAATCCTGATAAATATAATTCAACTAAAATACTCATAGCATTTACACAAAATAAACTATGTTTGGCAGTATAAGGTCTTGTAAAGCTATGATTTAATATGGTTCCATTAGCGTGTAAGATTATTGGTAATTTTTTTTTTTCAATTTCTCTAAATATAAACTGTCTATGCTTACACTTTTTATCTTTTTGTAATATCCATATTTGACCAATATCTACAACTATTCCATGTAAGTTATTAGCTTGTGTTTTATTTAGTATATAATTTAAAGAGTTTCTCATTTCCTCTGATGAAGAGCCATAAATTATTGGAAATATAGTAAACCTCTTACTCAATTTATCTTTCTCAAATTCTAATGCATGGTCATTATAAATTTGAAAACATAGTTTTTTTATATTTTTATTTTTTATTCTCCAAAGTAAACCTAAATTTGGTAATAAAATTTCATGGATTGCGCTATCTATATCTTGCATTTGTACTCTTTTATTTAGATCAGAAAATTCAAGATACTTTTCTCTTGAACATCTAAATTTTAAATCTTTATTTTTAGTCCCTGCACCAATAGATGCAGACATTGGAATTAGTGAAAAGCTATCAGTCCAAAAATAATTTTTTTTAATTTCAATATATCTAGGAGCTTCTTCCAAATATTTTTTTGGTAATCTGTTTATATAAAAATTTTCAGGTTCACAAAAATGTGAGTCTGCTGAAATATAATTAATTTTTTGCTTTTTGTACATCTGGTCCAGAACAGTTATCATTCATGAAATATTTTTGATGAATATTACTTGACAAAGTAAGATCGTTTTTAATACTCCAAATTTTAAAAATTATTACGAATGAACAGTTTTTTGTTAAATTACGCGATGAACTATGTAATAAATTAGGATGCATTGCAAGGCAAGATCCAAGTTTAGCAATTACTTTTTCAATTTTAAAATCTTTTAGATAATCTTTAGGCACTAAATATTGTGATAGTGCATTTTTTTTATCTTCAGAAAAACCTTTATATTCTAAAAATGGATAATCATTTTTATGACTTTTGATGGCAACTTCCATAGTACCATTATTTCCCATTTTATCTTTTAAAACTGGAAACCATAGGTTTAAGTATTTATTTCTCTTAGGATAAGAATTTTTTGCATTATGCCAATGATAAAGTATTCTTTTATTATTTGGAACATTGATAAGTAAAGTTGGATGCTGAAACAATAAGTTATTTGGATTCTCATCAAGAACTTCAGAGGCCATATGTTTTAAACGATTGTTCAAAGTAATTTTTTTAATCTCAAAAATATTTGATGCCAAAGTAGCAAAGTTAAAAAAATATTCCTTATTATATTTTTCAAGATTAATACAAAATTTATTAAAATTATTAAAATTATTTATATTTTGGTTTTGAAAAAATTTATAATTAATCTTCTTAGCAAATTGATTTGCTAAGTCATATAAATTTTTTTCTAAATCTTTTAGGTCTGATTTTAGAAACAAATCATTGATTTTAAAAAAACCATTTTTAAAGAGTTGATTTTTATAATTAGAATTAGATTGCATAATTTTCAAATTTATACTAAAGCAACATCTTATATATCATCTTATATGAAAACAAATATAAATCTTAGACAAGAAATAATTACACTTATAAGGGGTTATTTTTTAACTCCAGTAATTGCAAATTTAGCAAAAAATAATTTTTTAAAAAAAAAAAAAATTTCTTAAAGCACACAATTATTCTGAAAAAATCTTAATCGATTATCTACAAAATCTAGGCTATCTTAAAAAGTCCAAAAAAAAATTTATCATATCTAAGAAAGGGGAAAAAATTTTTTCAAGAAGTGGGTCATTTAATATTGTAAATTCTTACAGAGATTATCTATTTAATTTAGATAAGATTATAAAAAATCCAAAAACTCTAAATAAAATTAATTGTGATAGAAAAGAAAATGTATTGGGCAGCGGCTCGACTAATTATAGGAAATTTTTTAAACCTGCATTAAGTTTATTAAAAGATACTGACTTTGATGTAATTCACGATTTAGGGTGTGGAAATGGTAACTTTTTAAGAAATATAAATTTAAAATATAAAAGTAAAAAATTAAGTGGCTCAGATCTGTCTAAAATTTCAATCATTGAAACAAAAAAAAACTTAGGTTCAAAAAACGTAAATTTAATACAATCTAATGCCTTAGATGTGAAAAAATGGGTTAATTGGCTAATTAAAAAATATAATCCAAAAGAAAAAAAAATTTTAATCAGTATGTGGTTCATTGTTCATGAAATATCAAAAAAAGATGTTTTTAAGATAATAACTTTTTTTAAACAGATTAATGAAAAAATTCCGAATGCAAAAATTCTTATAGGTGAGATAGTTGAGCCAGAAAAAAAAATATTAGAAAATAATATTTTAAATACTATTATGCCAGAATATATATTATTTCATCAATTATCTGGACAAGGAATTTTTAGTTATGATGAATTAAAATTTATTTTAAATAAAATTCCTTATAATTGCTCTAAAAAAATTCAAATTGATAATATTAAATATAAAAAAAGAGAAAATCCCTCAGGAATAATATGGCTTCTGGAGCCAAAAAATTAAATTTATTTTTAAGATTTGACGCAGGAGAATTGGATGGACTTGGTCATGCAATAAGATCAATGGAACTGGCTAAAAAATTAAAAAAAAAATTTAATGTAATTATTTCTACTACAAAAAAATCAAAAAAATTTATTGAGAGGAAAAATTTTCAATTTTTTTTAAAAAAAAAAAATGAGAAAGAAGAAAATTTTCTTTTGAGAATTTCTTATAAATATAAGAATCCCATCCTCTTTGTAGATAAAAATTACAATTATGGTAAAAAATTTTTGAAGATATTAAACAAAAGATATAAACAAATTTTTTTTTACCAAAATTTTTCTAAAGGAATTCAAAAACAAAATATAATAATTAATCCTACTCCAAATTTAAATAACTCTGTTAATTTAAAGAAAAAATTTAAACAAAATAAGATTTATAGTGGAAATAAATATCTTATTATTCCAAAAACAATTTCCACTAAAAAGAAGAATTATTTAGGTATATCATTGGGTGGATCAGATCCTAAAAATATATCAATAAAATTATTAAAATTTCTTATTAAAATGAATTGGAAATTTTCAACATATTTATTCATAGGGCCTTTTTCTAAACTTGAAAAACAAGTCAATAAATTAAATTTACCAAAAAATTTCAAAATTTTTAAATTTGATAAAAAAAAATTTCAAAGTTCTAGTTTAGCAATCTGTTCACCAGGAGTAACAGCTTTTGAATTATTAATTAAAAATGTCTTTGCCTTACATATCTCTCATTCAAAAAAGCATTACAATTTGGGGAATTACATTGAAAAAAAATACAAGTTTTCAAAGAACTTAGATGTTTTTAATAAAGTAAAAATAAATGATTTTAACTATATACTTAATTATTACTGGAATAATAAAAAAATTAAGAAAAATAAAATAATAAAAAAAAAATTAAATATATTTAATAATTCATGTAAAAGGGTAATAGATATAATTATTAATGAAACAATTAAAAAATAATTTTGGAAGAAGTTATAAAGAATTTAAGATTGATGAAAAAATAGCTCATTGGCCTAGAAAAACTATTACAGAGTGCGAACAAAGTTTGTTTTGTCTCTTAACAATGAATCATCACCCTATTCATATAGATAAAATATTTTCAAATAAATCAAAATTTAAAAAAAGGTTAGTTGTTGGTACTTATGTATTTAGTTTAGTCGTGGGAATGACTGTTCGAGATATTAGTGGAAAAGCAATAGCAAATTTGAATTATGAAAAAATAAATCATCATGAACCAGTATTTATTGGAGATACTATAAATGCTTACTCAAAAATTATTAGTAAAGAGATGTCGCAAAGTAACAAACATAATGCAAAAATAAAAATTATGACTGTAGCTCAAAATCAAAAAAAGGAAAAAGTTTTGAGTTTCTATAGAACTATTTTAATAAAAAAATGAAAAATGATTTTATAAAATCATTGTTGTTTGTGCCAGGTCACAAAAAAAATTTTTTAAATAAATTAGATAAATCTATTTCAGATGCTGTAGTGATTGATTTAGAAGATGCAGTACCAATAAATAAAAAAAATCTTGCAAGGAAAAATTTAGAAAAAATTAATAAATCTAATTTTTCAAAAAATTTATTTGCTAGAATAAATAATGACTCAAAAAATTTATTACCTGATATTATTTCATGCACCAAAGCAAAAATAAATTCATACGTTTTTCCAAAAATAGATAATTCAAATGATGTTAAGTCTATTGAAAGAAAAATAAAAAAATATTCAAAGATAAAAAATTTAAATTTTTTTATTTTAATTGAAAGCTCTAAAGCTATTATCAATTTAAAAGAAATTTGTACTTCTTCGAAGAATGTAAAAGGCTTAATATTTGGAGCAGAAGATTTTCTGAATAATTTAAATATTCTTGAATTTTATGACAATACAAATATTGATTTTCCAAGAGCCGTAATTCCAATTTATGCTCATGCTTATAATTTAAATTGTATAGACACACCTTATTTAAATTTAACAAATCTCAATAAATTTAAAGATCATCTTAAAAAATCTAAAAACTTAGGTTATACAGGCTTATTAAATATTCACCCAAAACAATGTAAATTAACAAATCAAAATTATTCTCCCTCAAAAGAAGACTATAAAATTGCAAAAAAAATTTTAAACTCCAATAAATCTCAAAAATATCAAAATCAAAATATTTCGGTTTTAAAAAATAAACTTGTAGGACCACCTTTAATTAAGAGAGCAAAAAAAATAGTAGATTTTTTTAATGAATAAAAAGAAACTTATTATATTTGGAGCGGGAGGAAATGCAGATGTTATATGCTCAACAATAAAAGACATCAATCATGACAATCAACAAATTGAAATTTTAGGCTTTTTTGATGATGTTGAAAAAAAAAAGATATTTTAGGAAAAATAAATAAAAAAAATGTAGATAAATTCAAAAAATACAAAGATGTTTATTTTATTTGGTCTCTGAGATCTACAAACCTAGGTAAAAAAATTTTAAATAAATATAATAATTTAAATCTATCTGCAAAAAAACTGCTTACTGTTAAACACCCAACAGCTGTAATTTCTAAGTTTTCCAAAATTGGAAATGGTGTAACAATTCACCCATTTGTTAATATTGGGCCAGGAGTTAATATAAAAGACAATATTCATATTTTTTCTCATTCATTAATTGGTCACAACACAATTTTAAGTCATTTTAGTTATGTTGCTAATAATTCTAGTATTGGAGCATTTGTAAAAGTTAAAGAAGGTGGATACATTGGTATGAATGCATCAATTAAAGAGAGGATCACAATCGGAAAATGGAGTACAGTAGGAATGGGTTCTGTTGTAATTAAAAATGTAACTGAAAACTCCACAGTAGTGGGTAACCCTGCAAAAGCTCTAGTTAAATGATATTTTCTGTTCCCAAATACTTTTAAAACATTCTATTATATATTTCAGGTCTTGATCTGAATATTCAAAATTACACAAATTTAATCCTATAAACGATTTATCATGCAAATATTCAGCATTAGGACAAATTCCTTTTTTGTAATTTATTTTTCTTTTATTTAATAACCATGGAAAATCTTTATCATATGCTATTTTATTTTGAAAAGTGGGAAGTAAGTGAAGATTTTGATATTTATTACTTATACTAATTCCTTTTTTAAATAAAAACTTTTTTATTTCACTTGTTTTAGTTTTAATTATATTTGTATTTAATCTCATTGCAAAAACATAGTAGGAATGAGTGAAATTTTTTTCAATTTCTGGTAAATTTAAACCTTTAAGATTTTTTAAACCGTTGAAAAGAATTTTTGCAGTTTTTTGTTTTTTTTTTACTATTTTCTTTAATTTCTTAAGTTGCTCTATACCAATAGCTGCCTCTATTTCACCAAGTCTAAAATTATAACCAATAATATTTTTATCTCTATCTTTTTTATCTATAATTTTTTCACCATGGTTTCTGATTAGTTTAATTCTTTTAGCATAAATATCATTGTTGGTTACTACAACCCCACCTTCTCCAGTATTGATATGTTTATGATAATTGTAACTAAAACCTGCTATGTCTGCATAACTGCAAGCATGTTTTCTGTTAATAAATGAATATGGAGATTGAGCACAATCTGAAATTATTTTTAAATTATACTTTTTTGCAATTTTTTTTATTTTTATTAAATTTGCCGGATATCCAAATATATCAACTGACATGATAGCTTTTGTTCTTTTTGAAATTTTTTTTTCTATATCAATTTCGGAAATATTGAATGTTCTTGGATTAATATCAGCAAATACTGGGACATAATTCCAATGAAGAATTGCTGCTGAACAAGCAGTCATTGTCCAAGTTGGTAAAATAATTTCATCACCAGGTTTCAAGCTAAGTGCGCCAACAGCGCAAGTAAGACCAGAAGTCCAAGAATTTACCGTAATTGCATGTTTTACTTTATAAAATTTTTTTATATTTCTCTCGAATTTTTGAACGTTGTAGCCACCGTAGAAATCTTTACTTTTTTCACCTAAAAAAAAAGAGAGTTGACCTGACTTAATTACCTTGGAAGCACTGTTAAATTCTTCTTTACCAATTGTAATCATCTTTTTAAATTTTTTCATATTTAATTTTATTTTGTTTTTTGTATTATATTTAATGTATTTAATAAATCTTTATTAGAAGAAATAGTAAGTTTACTTTCCATAGGTTTTTTTAAATAATGTTTTATAAAATTATTTAAACTAAGTTTTTGAAAAATATCCATTTCATTTCTAGATCTTATTAAAATTTGCTTAAACTTTGAATTTTTTAACATAAAATTTTTTTTATAAATTTTACTATTTTTATCAATATTTATGATTTTATCATGAAGAATTATTTCAAAAGAATTTTCACTTTGCTTTTTTTTTAAAAAATTAAGAGTAATTAAAGTATCTTTAGATTTTAAATATAGTATCTTTTTTATTTTGTCATACTTATAAAATTGAACTTTTCCGAACAAAAATTGAGCAAAATCAATGAAATGACATCCATTTCTCAATAAACTTTTTGAATAAAAAATATTCATTTTTTTTGATACTTTAAACTTATTCAAATAGTTTATTAATTTTAAAAATGAGGGAATAGATCTTCTAAAATAATTTACATAAATTTGTTTTTTTTTTTTCTTTGATAAAGAAATAATGTCTTTAGCTTTTTGAAAATTATCTGTAAAAGGTTTTTCACAAATAATTACCTTTGGATGTTTTAGGTTTATTAAAAACTTTAAGATATTGAAATGATATTTAGTTGGAACAGCAATTACTGCTAATTCAAAATTAATTGAAATAATTTCGTTTAAATTTTTAAAAACATCTATTTTTTTATCAATCAAATCAATTTTTTTTTTTTCTACGACACCGATTAAATCGATATACCTATTTTTGTGCAAGGCTTTGTAATGAGACTGAATTTTATTTTTTTTTTTAAGATCATTCGAATAACCAATATTACCCATACCAATCAATATTGTTCTAATTTTTTTCATTTCTTTTCTAAATATTTGATATCCTTAATAGGTAAATTGTTATCTTTAAAACCTTTTGGCAAAATATGCATAACTTTTTTTCCAAGTTTATGTGCTATGTACATGGCCATAGAATTCCATCCAACTACTATTTCGGATTTTGCAATATCTTTAATTAAATCTTCATTTTTAGAAATTGAACAAATTAATTTATATTTTTTTATAATATTTAATGAATTTTTAATATTTTTCTTAGGATGGGTCCTAAATAAAATTTTTTTTGATTTAATATTATGGCTTTGAATTTTTGTTACAAAGTTTTCAAAAATTGATTTTTCATTGTGATTAAAATATCTTTTTTTATTAACAATATTTTTGTTTATATCTACTAAATGATTATCCACATAAAGAATATATTTTTTTTCTTTTTTTATTGTTTTATATTTTTTCTTAAGCTTCTCTAGATATAAATTTTTTTTTAATATAATTTTTAAAAAAGGAAATTTTTTTTTTGCTAATTTAAATGCAAAACTATCAGTTGTTATAATTATATCAGGAAACATTTCTTTTTTTTTATTAAAGCGTTCTTCATAATTAACCCAATGATCCAGGTAAGTAATAATTTTTTTATTATATTTTTTTGCTAATTTTATTGCCCAAAACTCAATATCAAGCGGCCAGCTAGTTCCAGTTATAATATAATCGCAACTTTCAATATTTTTTTCAAGAGACCTCAAATTTTGAGAAACAATCCCTTTTTTTTTAAAGAAATTTTTTGCAGGATTTTTTAAAAAATATAAACAATTTTTATTATTTTCATTTTCACTAATAACAGATGCAGAACCCATATCTCTACAAATGATGAGTTTCATTTTTAATTTTCCAGTAACTTAAAATTAATTGGTGTGCCTATTTTTATGTCTTTTTTAATTTTTTTTCCTATTACATTTGGTAAATATTTAACCTTTAAACCTAAACCTGGCCTAGATCTTTTAATATCTTCTTTTTTAAGAACATGATTTTTTTTTAAATTTTTATTAAAATATAAAGTTCTAATACTTTTTAATGATGGTAATTCAGTTTTAGTGGGGCCATAAAAAATCTTTCCTTTTGCATCAAAGACATTTTTACAATTTTCTACTAATTTTTTTAACTCATTTGTGTCAATTGCAAACTTAGAATCTACAGATGAAAAATCATTTTGTAATTTTACATGTTTTTCTATTATTTTTGCACCAAGGGCTACAGCTCCAATTGCAATCTCAATACCTTCTGTGTGATCTGATAAACCTACTACACAGTTAAATTCTTTAGAAATATCTTTAATTGTAAGCAAATTATTATCAACAGATTTAGCTGGATAAGAACTTGTACATTTCAGCAAAGCAAATTTTTTGTTACCAAATTTTTTAATAGTTTTTACTGCTTCACTTAATTCAGCCTTTGTTGCTAAGCCTGTTGATAATATTATCGGTTTTTTTTTTAAACTAGCATTTTTAATAAGTTCTAAGTCAGTATTTTCAAATGATGATATCTTATAAATAGGGTTGTTAATTTTATTTAAGAATTGAATTGAACTATCGTCAAATACTGAACTAAAACAAATTAAACCAATCTTATTTGCATATTGAAATAATTCTTTCTGCCATTCCCAAGGAGTATAAGCCTTTTTATAAAGATCATAAAGATAATGACCAAACCATAAACTTTTTTTATTTTTAATTAAAAATTCCTTTGTTTTTAAATTAAAAGTCATTGTATCAGGAGTATAAGTTTGCAATTTAACTGCATCTGCACCTGCTTTTTTAATTTCTTTAATTAGTCGTAAAGCTTTCTTTTTTGATTGTTGATGATTTCCTGAGATTTCAGCAACTATAAAAGGATGATCTAAATTATTTGTAAATAAGTTATTTATTATTGTATTTTTTTTCATTGAATGTTTTAAATAGATTTTCTGCAATTCTCCAATCATCTATATCATCAATATCCTGAACCTGATATCTTGGTAATATAATTGGGCAAGATTTTGCTCCAAATGTTGGTTTATATTTTAAAAAACTCTCCATTTTTCCAAAATAAAATTGACCTGCGTCATGATAAGTTTTCTCTAATTTATTAGACATTACATATCTAAATTTTGGATATATCATTCTTACTTGATTTTTTTTATTAATCTTAACTGACCTTTGAATTGGGTATTGGTACTCGCAAACTGTAAACGCAAAATCATATTTATTAGTTTTAATTATTTTATATCCTTCAATAAGTTTTTTTTTTTGAATAAGTGGTGCTGTTGGATATATCAAACATGCATATTTAAATTCAACACCCCTGTCCTTAACAAAATTTATTGTATGATTAACCACATCTCTTGTAAGAGCATTATCGCCACTTAAATTTTTTGGCCTTTTAAAAAGTATTTCAGCACCATATTTTTTTGAAATTTTGGCTATCCGTTCGTCATCGGTAGATACAATAATTTTTTTGAAACATTTAGATGAAATAGCATTGCTAATAGAATAATAGATCATTGGTTTACCAAAGAAATTTTTGATATTTTTTTTTGGAATTCTTTTGCTTCCACCCCTTGCAGGTATTATTGCAATGCAATCATTCATATGATAAAATATTTTTCAATTTAAGTCTTTTATTAACAAACTTTCATGAAAATAAAAATTAATAATTTTATATTAGTATGAATTATGTATTTAAAACTTTAGGATTTGTTTTTTTTATATTTATTTTGAGCATTATTTACTTAATGAATTCAGATAATTTATTGAAAAAAAAAATAAAATCTAAAATCTTCAACTTATCTGAAAAAAATCGTCAAATAGAAAAACTAAAAAATGAAATAATTACTATAGAAAATAGTGAAACAAGAATGGATTTGGAGGAATCTTATTATACTTTATATGAATATCACTCTAAACATTTAGAAAATTCTTTTGCTAAAAAAAAAAAATCAACAAAGCATAAGATTGGTAGCTCAAAATTATTAATTGATTATTATTCAATAGATAATTTATTTAATGGTAAGCATTCAACTGCAAAAGCAACCATGTATTTAGAAAAAATAGTGGATAATTTAATTTTAGTCACAGGAGATGGACATTTTTTTTACTTCAAATTTAATGAATTTAATAAAGAATTAATTAAATTGAATAAAATACAAACAAATATCCATGAATTAATTACTGACATCGATTTTTTAACAAAAAGTAAAATTGGTATAAAAGGTGTTTTGGTTGATAATGATAATATAATTATAACTTTTCCTCTAAAAAGAAGAAAGGATTGCTACTCATTTGCAATATATAAGTCAAAATTTAATTATAATTTTTTAAATTTTGACAAAATTTTTGAGTCCAAAAAATGCGTGGATAGAAGAGGCAGTAATCACTTTGGTGGTAGAATTAAAGTGCTTGATAAAGATCACTATATTTTTACTACAGGTGATTTTGGATATAAATCTATTTCTCAAAATATGGCAAATTTATTTGGTAAAATAATTAAGTTAAATAAAAGCTCAAATGATACTGAAATAATTTCACTAGGTCATAGAAACCCTCAAGGACTTTATTTCAATAAGAAGAAAAATATTATCTTAACTACAGAACATGGTCCTCAAGGAGGTGATGAAATAAATTTAATTAATCTAAATAAAAATAATATAAAAAATTATGGCTGGCCAGAAGTCTCTTATGGCATCGATGCTAACTCAAAATGGAAAAACAATCACTTAAAGAATGGTTACATTGAGCCTCTTAAATATTATGTTCCCGGGATAGCTATAAGTGAAATTGTGAAAACACCAAAAAACTTTTTTAATTCAGATAATCATTATTTAATTGCTTCGATGGGGGGTATATCTGACGGGGGGTATCAATCAATTCATTTAATTAATCTAAATGAAAACCTTCAAATTGCTGGAAGTGAAAAATCTATTAAAATTAATGATAGAGTTAGGGACTTATTAGCGATCGATGAATTAAGCTTAGTTTTGGGAACTACAGAAATGAATCCAGGAATATTAAAAATATCAAAAATAAATAATTAAAAAATTTTCAAATTTTGACTCTTTTTTTATTATTTATTATTAAAGAGTTTACATATAAAAAAAATTTATATTTGTTTTTTTAACTTTTTATATAATATTTCTGCCATATGAAAATCCTCTATTTGATCAATGTCTATAGATCTCCAAAAATTCATCTGATAAGCTGTTATTTTTCCTCCCAGCCTATTATGTTTTTTTACTAATATTTTAGGTTTGGTAATATTAATTGCTCCATTATCTTGAAAAAAATTAGAGTCTTGACTTCTCAGTCTATTATTTAAATCATAATTAACTGGATTGAAATCATCCTTATTTTTTTTCCAAAGGAATTGATGAGTTTTAAAAACAGATATCAAACTATCTGCTTTTTTTTTATTATCATTTTTATCGCTTCATCAATATTTTTATCTGTTCTTAAAGGTGATGTGGGCTGTAATGTCACGATATAATCATATTTCTTATTAACTTCTAAATAGGCATGTCTTATTGCTTCATCTACATGAATAATATTATTTGATAATTTTTTTGGTCTTTTGATTATTTTTGCACCATACTTTTTACTCATTCTTAAAATATTATCATTTTCTGATGTAACATATACATCATCAACTAGTTTTGATCTTAATGCTGACTCTATAGTCCATGCTATCAAAGGTTTTTTATTAAAATTTTTTATATTTTTATTTTTGATCCTTTTAGATCCACTTCTGGCTGGAATAATTGCAATAATTTTTAGCTTCACTGTATTAATATTTTTTCAACTTCTTCAAAAATATAATATCCCAAAAAGATATGTAATTCTTGAATTCTTACAGTAGATTTGCTTGGAACAATTAGATTCATATCTAGTATATTTTTAATAAATCAATTTTTTATTTATCAAATTATTAATGGAATTTTTTTTTATACTCATAGTAGAACTATATTTTAATATGTTGTCTTAATTTCTTTGCAATTATTTTTTCTTCCTCAGTAATATGTCCTAATTTATCTTCTCCAATTGCTAATAGTGCTTTTTTAATTCCTGTTATCATGTCTGTCATCCCTCTTGGCTCTAAAGAGGCTGCTTGATCTGAGCCATACATGGTTCTATCCAGAGTTATGTGTCGTTCTAAAGACGTAATACCTAATGTAGCCGCCACAATAGATATAGCTACACCATTTTCGTGTCCACTATATCCAACATTACAATTATATTTTTTTTTTAAAGATAAAATAGTTTTTAAATTTGCATCCTCAGCTTTTAATGGGTAAGTTGAAACACAGTGCATTAATTCAAAGCTACAGTTATTTTTTTTAAATATATCAACAGCCTTATCAATATTTTCAACTGAAGACATTCCAGTAGAAATAAATGTGTGCAATTTTCTTTTTGCTACTTCTCCTAAAAAATTAACATCAACAATCATTGGTGAAGCAATTTTATGATACTTTAAATCAAACTGGTCTAAAAAAATAATACTCTCTATATCCCATGCTGATGCAAACCAATCAATATTTAATGATTTACAATATTTGTCAATTTCTAAATATTCATCATAACTAAACTCGAGTCCCATTTTTTGGTCTCTTTGTGTTTTGCCCCATGGACTCTCTCTAGGTTGGTCTAATAACTCTTTAGAATAAACCTTATTAATTGTTCTCTTCTGAAACTTTACAGAATTAAATCCAGAATCTTTTGCTTTTTTTATTAACTCCTTAGTTATAGGAATATCTCCATTATGATTAATACCTATTTCTGCTATATAAAAAATTTTGTTCATTTTTATTTATAAAAATATTTTATAAAATTATATCTGGATGGCTTTCTAAAACTTCAGGGTTAGTTAAATCTGGTAATTTTGCAGGATCAATATTTACACCTGTTTTTCTTACCTCAATATTAATTTGATCACTTTTTAATGCTTCTTTAGCTACAAAACCTGTTAGTCTTGATAGAGTATTTTTAAATTTACAATCAGATATTGAGAATTTTTTTTTTTTCTTTTGCATATCAATAAAGAATTCACCTTCTAGAGTAGTAACTTCTATTGTATTGCCCCATCTAATATTCATTAAGTAAAAATCCTCTTTTTTTTCATGTCTAAATCTTATACTTTCAGGAACATACATAAATGCACCAGATTTAACTTTTTCTTCAATTTGAGTATCTTTTTCTAACTTATAAGGTTTAGTTATAAATTCTTTACCTGGCATTAAAGGATCTTTTTGATCCATTTTACCCGTGGCAGCCATTCCATGCATTCTACATCCTGATTGACAAACATCAATATAATGGCAGCCCTTACAACCCTCATATAAATAACTTTCATTTCTCCAAGACATAGTTCTAGCATATGCCTCCTTGAGACCAACTTCATAAACATTCCCATACTCTTTATCTTCCATTACGCATCCGTGAGACTGGCCGTTTGAATTAATACTAAACCTGTGACCAGACTGAGTAGGACATCCTCTTCCAACAAAATCTTTATATTTTTCTAGGTCACCCAACATACAAAGTGGGTAATTTATTAAAGTTCCAACTTTCATACCTGTGTCTTTTTTTAATCTTAAAAGTTCATCCAAACTAAATTTTGACTCACTTATTGTTGTATGATGTTCCTTATTTTTATCTCCCCTATCATAGGCTGGTGGTATTACTCTATGAGCAAAAAATTGTGATACTCCTAAAGAATGTAAAAATTTCCCCGAGTCATAAATTGAGTTTTTATTGTGTTGAGTTACAATAGTATTAGCACTTACTCTTATGCCTGCTTTGACTGTGCTCTTAATACCATCAATAATTTTTTGAAAAGAACCTTTGTATGTAGTTATATAATCAGTTTCTGCTTTATAAAAAGAAAACCAAGAAGTTAGTACATGATCCAAACCAAGAGATTTCAATTTTAACATTTTTTCTTCAGTTGCAAGCATTAAATTACTATTAAAACTTGTAGAAATATTATTTTTATGGAGTTTTTCGACTGCATAGCAAGAAAGATCAAATTTAGCTAAAGGTTCACCACCTGAAATAATTACATGAAAAACTTTATTTTTAATAAATTCATCTAATAGATAATCAAATTTTTTTTCATCAACATTAAACTTTCCAGCACTTGTATCTCTCCAAGGGTTGTAGCAATGCCTACACTTTACATTGCAGGCCTCTGTTACTTCTAAATTAATGACTGTTGGTGCTGAATAAACTTTTTTTTTATAAGAGGTTATTTTTTCTTTAGGTAAATAATTTTTTTCTTCTGGATAGGAATTTAATTGGTGAGATTTTTCTCTTTTTAAATCTAATTCGCTGAAAACCTCTGATTTTTTATTTTCTATATTTTTTGCATCCATTAACTTTACTTATCAATTATTGGTAATTTTATCATTAAATTGAATATTTAGCATAATTTATTAAATAGCATATTTTTATGTTTTAAAACAGACTAATTATAATCTTAATTATCTATTTTAGATAAAATTGTCATAAAACTTCCATAAAATGGAGGTGAGACTTTTTTTGCTGAAAGCAACTTGAGTAAATTTTTCTTGTTGAAATATTTAGTCTCAAAGTAAGGAAAATCAATTAGTTTAATTTTAAAACCGCTGTCTCTTAAAAGTCTAGAGATGGAGTCTAGAGAAAATAAAGAGATGTGAGTTTTATCGTGAAGTAATCTATATTTATTTTTATATCTTCTGGCCATTGCACTATCAAAATCTGGTGTACCAATAATTAAATAACCATTTTTTTTAATGATTTTTTTTAAATTATTTAAAAATGTAATAGGATTTTTTAAATGCTCAATAACATGATAACATACTACAACATCAAATTTATCCATAATTTTAAACTTTTTGTTTAAATCAATCTTATAGATTTTTGCATATTGTGATGCTTTGTTAATTGCAGATTGATTATTTTCTATTCCAAAAAGTTTTTTATTTTTTATGCTAGATAATAGAAATCCTGGTCCACAACCCACATCACATAATTTTTTATATTTTATAGACTTAATTATTTTTATAAGAGATTTGTTATTTTTTAAAAATATTTTTTTTTCTTTATTAAAATCATCAATCCTATCGCGTATTTTTCCATCAGGATCTCTTTTAGAAATCCAATAATTTTTATTCGAGCTTCTATTAATGCTTAAATAATATTTGTTGGAATGAATTAACTCTCGAACTTTCTTATTAAAATTATTCATAAACTCATTATAATGAATTTTATTATAAACTAAGTAAATTTAAAAATTATAAAAAAAAACCCCAGCTTTTTAGACTGGGGTCATAAAATAAAATATCAATTTATCTTTAATATTACTTAAAAATTTTTTTCAGTGCATAAATCAAGCCAATTGAGCTATTAGTACTGGTCAGCTGCACGCATTACTGCGCTTCC
>MDSV01140654.1_pt1 | contig 34249 bp, 24 predicted proteins | sample 810851 | NCBI WGS metagenome assembly MDSV01 (sample SAMN05326640, study PRJNA326480) | marine metagenome | isolation source: seawater | place: Atlantic Ocean: North East | collected 2012 | reverse complement strand
CATAATTGCAGCGAGAACGTTCTGTCGGAAGCCTGCCTAAATGAACATCACAATCCTCGCCAATCGCGATCTGGCCAGTTGTATCGCGTTGAATCACCTTATCCCAGGCCTTTCTGCGCACCGAATCAGTGTTTTTCTGTCCTCCAGGGTTGGCAGCAAGCCGCTGGCGCCACCGCTGCAGCAGCTTAAATTTGTTGAACAAGATCTGCTTAACCAGATAATTGTGCCGTTGTTGAGTCGCGCGTCCGATACAGCGAGGACTGCAAAACAGTCACTGTTAAGCTTCGAACAGTTAGGAGAAGTGATGGCCGGTGGCGTGAGCGAACTGAATAATATCAATGAGGCCGCAGGGCTGGAGCGATTTGTGGCTTCGGAGCCTGAGCTGGTGTTGTCGATTCGCTATGGCCTGATTCTCAAGGATCCGGTGATCGCCATTCCTGTTCACGGCATCTTGAATCTGCATTCCGGGGCCTTGCCGTATTACAAGGGCGTCATGGCGAGTTTCTGGGCGCTGCTCAATAACGAATCAGAAATCGGTACAACTCTGCACTTCATCGAAGACAGCAGCATAGATACGGGCAGTATTGTCGCATCGACCCGACTGGCGGTGCAGCGGGAGCGCTCCTATTTATGGCACGTGCTGTCGCTGTATGAAGCAGGGTGCGGAGAAATGCTTGCTGCTGTGGAGAAGATTGATGCGGGGCAAAACGTGCGAAGCACCAGTCAAACCGAGGCAGGAAATTACTATAGCTTTCCCGACGCTGAAGATCTGCAGCGATTCAGCGAGCGAGGTTGGCGCCTGTTTGATCCGGAAGATGTGCTGAATGTAGCCAGGCAGTTTGTGTCCGCTGACTAGCTGGTATACTACGGCGCATGGGAAACATTATCGGGAACTGCTATCAGAATGGGCGGGGCACTCCGCTGCTGGTTATGTTCCTGCTGTGCGTGCTGTCGGCCGAAGCGCAGGAAATAGCTAGTGAGGGGCCCCCAGGCTAAGGCAAAACTGCGATTTGCTGACAGAGCCCTGCTGTCACTGGTGTGTAATTCCTCGCAGTAGGTCAAGGGTTGTCATTATCAGGATCGCAACAGTGACCACTCAGAACTACATCAGCGCTCCGGACGCATGCGCACAGTCACCGGTTTGATAAAGCGGGGCAGGAAAGAGTGGTTTGGGCTGATGCGCGATGCCTATCAAACCTTGTGGTGTGCACCGTAAGGTCATAAGCCAAGCCTGCAGGAGGCCAGACAGCGATTGGAACAATTGCGTCAAAATGGCCCCAGCCCGGAAGCTTTCACTTTCAAGAAAACTTTTCCGCCGTCTGATGCTGAGTGGCCTCTCGCAGCTATTGAAGATAGCTGTACCGCGTATTAAGTTGGTCGTGGTATGAGTCCAGAATTTCGCAGTAGCGTTCAAACAACCCGTAAAATCACCAGGAAGTTCAGTTTTTTCTCTGCGCTGTTCCTGTTGGGCATGACCTTGCTGACTTTTTTCACTGTCTGGAGCGGTGATCTCACACTGGAGATTGAAGTGGGGGATGACACTATCTTGAACCCCTATTTTGCCACCGTATTGTTTTATTTGCTGCTGCAGCTTTTGCTTTCGGGTATCGTATTTGCGCTTAGTTTGCCAATGGTGTACTTATGGAAAAGCTGGCGCGGCACTGAGTCGTCCCATGAATCCGATTAGAAACCCCTATTCAAAATAATTAAGTTAAAGTCTTATCGAGGCAATCATGATTAAACTATTACTACGAACCGGACTGACGTTTGTGCTGCTTTCTCTGTCAATAAGTTCCTGGGCGCAGGGTCGTCTGGAGATATCGGCAGTTAAAGACGGGCTCTATATGATTACCGGCCCGGGCGGCAATATTGGCGTTCGCCTGACCGATGAGGGCGTAATCCTCATCGATGACAAATTTCCCCAGGACTTCGACGAGATTCAGTCCCTGGTAGCCAGCGTCAGTGAGCTGCCGGTTCGCTACGTGATAAATACCCATCATCACGGTGACCACAGCGGCAGCAATGCAGGGTTCCTGGAAGTTGCTGAAATCATCGCCCACAAGAACGCCCGGGATAATATGATTCGCGGCAACCAGGAAGGCCCACCGCGCATGATCTACACCGAGAGCACTGCGGTTTTCCTCGGTGGTGTCGAAGTGCAGGCTTTTCATATGGGGACGGGTCACACCAATGGCGATACCGTTGTTTATTTTCCTGACCTCAAGACAATCCATGGTGGAGACTTATTGCATACCACGGCGCCTTTTATGGACTATGCCAATGGCGGCAGCAGTCGTGGTTGGGTTGAAACGCTCAATAGTATGCTGACCCTGGATTTCGATACGGCTATTCCAGGGCATGGTGGTCTCATGGATCGGCGCGGCATTCTGGCCTTCAGGAATCAGATGGAAGCAGTGCGCATGCGCATGGCAGACCTTATTCGTAATGGCGTGAGTGCGGACGATGCCGCTGAAAGGCTAAAGGATCCTGCGTTGAGCTGGACTCAGGCCGAGAGCGGCTTATTTATGAGTCGCAGCATTCCAGGTTTCTATCAGGAAATTGCTGCTGAAGTTCAATAATAGCGAGCGGCAACCTTAAACAGACCTGCAACTTGACGCTAATTCAAGGGATTGCAATGCCGGGTGAAACTGATCTTGAAAAGATGCTCTCCGCCCTGCGGCCAGTGCTTCTAGATGGCGACTTTGTGTTCTGCACCGTTGTGGGTGCAAGCCTTGTCGATGTCGCGCACTTGAATCCACTGGCCACCTATCAAGAGCAAGAGGGACTTAGCCTGCTATTACAGCAAGGGCAGGCTGACGCCTCGACCTATGAGTATCACGGGGTATTCAAGGGTATCACGCTGTCGGTGCATTCAAGTCTGGGTGCAGTGGGCCTAACTGCAGCGGTAGCTAGCAAACTGGCCGAGTTCGACATTACTGCCAACATGGTAGCGGCGCATTACCATGACCATGTGTTTGTGCCGCGGGAAAAAGCGCCAAAGGCATTGGAGCTGCTGCAGCAGTTCAGTGACTAGACAAACTGACCAGCAAAGGGGTAGGGCCAGCCCTGGGCTCAAGGGGAGCGCCGCTGGCTCCTGGCCCAAAGGCGTCAGCTGTTTTGCTTCTGGATGACGAGCAACAGCTCGCCCACTTTAATTCCAAATTTCCTGAGCGTGGATTCATTCAGCAAAACTGTTGGTGTGATCAGATACATCCGATCATCTATGCGCACGTCAATGCTGCCATCACCGTAAGGAATGCGTAAGACGTAATCCAGGAAAGCGCTGTTGCCTGCAACCGTGACTTCGCCATCGCCAACCACATCGCCTGCAGTGCCCGTGTAATTGTTCGTGCTATTGGTTTGCAGCTTCCAGACCCGACGCTCCAGTTCACCATCATCGAACTCGAAGTCTTCTTCCAGGGTGCCGACACCATCCCGCCAGTAGGCGAGTATCTCCGCGGTGAACTTGCGGATGACGCGACCGCGAAAATCCTTCACCACGCCATAAGCCACCAGGTCCCCTTGGAAAAAATCTTCCATCTTCAACGTGGGTGCCTGCTTGCGATAGTCATCTACCTGCACCGCGCTGCAGGCGGCGAGAACGGCAATGCAGGCCGTGAGAATGAGAGTCCGTGTCATGGGTTGATCCTTTGGCTGTCAGGCTGAATTTGTTAGAGCTGGAGCTGATAAGGCTGTGACGGTCAATTTAGTTACGCGGGCCATGGCGACTGCGGATCATAGCGCAGATCACCATAGCTGCCATTCCGGCAGATGGGGTATAGTTGATGCTAGCGCATGGCAGCGAAAACAAGCTGTGTATCACAACTTACTAATAGTAATGAGGAACCGATCATGTCCCGCCGCGTCTCTCTGACAGTAGTACTCGCATTAATGGGGCTCATTGCTAGCCTGACACTCCACGCCCAGACTCGACAGAATCTCGAAGTTGAAGGACTGCGGTCACCTGTGGAAATTCTTAAAGACCGCTGGGGCATTTCTCATATTTATGCAGAGACAGAGCACGACCTGTTCTTCGCCCAGGGTTACAGCGCGGCACGTGACCGTCTGTTCCAGTTCGAGATCTGGCGCGCGCGTGCTACCGGCACAACCGCAGAGATACTCGGCCCCAAAGCGATAGAGCGTGACCATGGCGCGCGCCTGTTCAAGTTCCGCGGCGCGATGGGAGAAGAGCTGAGTCATTATCATCCCCGCGGTGTCGACATCGTTGGCGCCTTCGTGCATGGCGTAAATGCCTATATTGATGAGGCGATGCAGGACCCGGATAGCTTACCTTTACCCTTCAAACTGCTGGATATAGAACCCAAACACTGGACCGAAGAGGTTGTCATCTCCAGACACCAGGGGCTGCTCGGCAATATTGGCCTGGAAATGAACATCGGTAGAGCAGTCTGTACTATCGGTGAAGAGGCAGTCAGGGAGCTGCAGTACTTTCACCCCCATGATCCTGATTTGACACTCGACCCCATGATCGACTGCGATTCCCTGGTGGAGAACGACATTCTCCATCTCTATAACGCCTATCGTCGCAATCTGCGATTTGAACCTGCGGATATCCAGGTTGCGGCAGCGCGCAATGGGGCAGATGACTTCGAGCAATTGGCCACTGTTCTCGATCAGGAAGCGGACCTCATTCAGCGTTTCGACCTCGACGACATAGGCAGCAACAACTGGGTGGTGAGTGGTGATCTGACCCAGGACGGATGGCCCATGATGATCAACGATCCGCACCGGGCCCAGTCCGTGCCTTCCCTGCGCTACTGGGCACATTTGGTAGGGCCTGGCTGGAATGTGCTCGGTGGCGGTGAACCTACCATTCCGGGTATATCCATTGGTCACAATGAGTTCGGTGCCTGGGGATTGACCGTGTTTAACACCGATGGGGAAGATCTCTACGTATACGAGACTAATCCAGATAATCCGAATGAGTACCGCTACAACGGGCGCTGGGAGCCCATGTCTATTATTGAAGAAAGCATACCGGTGCGCGGCCAGGACCCGTTCACCGTTGAATTAAAATACACCCGGCACGGTCCGGTGGCTTTCGAGGATCAAGGCAAGAACCTGGCCTATGCGCTGCGTCCCGCCTGGATGGAATTTGGTGGTGCGCCTTACCTGGCATCCCTGCGCATGGACCAAGCGCAGACCTGGGAAGAATTCCGCGAGGCTTCAAACTACAGCAATATTCCCGGTGAGAATATGATCTGGGCAGATCGTAAGGGCAATATCGGCTGGCAGGCAGTGGGTATCGCACCGATTCGACGCAACTTTAGCGGCATAGTGCCGGTACCAGGTGATGGCCGTTATGAATGGGATGGATATTTGCCAATCAAAGCCAAGCCCAACGAATACAATCCCGAACGTGGCTATATCGAAACCTCCAACAGCAATTACACGCCACCAGACTATGAATATCTGGATGCCATCGGCTTTACCTGGACCGATCCTTATCGCTGGGCCCGTGGCAGTGAAGTGCTGGCGTCCGGGCGCAAGTTCAATATGACTGACATGATTGCGCTGCAGCATGACTACCTGTCCATTCCTGCCCGCAGCCTGGTGCCGTTCTTTAGGGACCTGCCGGCAGACGACCCCCAGGTTGAGCAGGCCCGTCAGATGTTGCTGGACTGGGATTTCGTGCTGGACCGAGATTCCATCACTGCCGGTATCTATGTGGCATTCGAGCGTCAGTTGCTGGATAACATTGAGTCATTGAAAGTGCCAGAAAATGCCCAGCAGTATCTCAACGTCGGCATGAAGACCACGATCGACTTCCTGCTGGCGCCGGACGGTGATTTTGGTGCTGATCCTCTAGCTGGTCGCGACGCATTCCTGCTGCGCACATTGGCCGAGGGTGTTGCAAATCTCCGGGAGAAACTTGGGCCTAACATGCAAAACTGGGTCTATGGTCAGGCTGACTACAAGCATGCGCTCATTCGCCATCCACTCAGTGCGGCGGTCAACGAGGAGCTAAGAGCGCAGCTGGATGTAGGGCCACTGCCCCGAGGTGGCAATAGTTTTACCCTTGGCAATACCGGTAGTGGCGACAATCAGACGACGGGTGCCTCGTTTCGCATCTTTATTGACACCCGGGATTGGGACAACACTCTGGGAATGAATTCGCCAGGTCAAGTGGGAGACCCAGACAGTCCGCTTTATGCCAATCTGTTTGAGCTATGGGCCACCGACAAAGTGTTTCCTGCATTTTATAGTCGCGAGAAAATTGAATCGGTATTGTTCGAGCGGCTGGAGCTAAGCCCCGCTAACTGAGTTTTCGTCAAGGCACCTTCAAGGCCCCATTTAGGGGGCTTCCAGGGGCCTTCCAGGGGGCTCCTGGAAGCTGCGCAGACTATCCATCTTCGTCGTAGGAATGCACCTCGATACTGATGTGTTGAATCGGCAGGTTTTCCGGAAGCAGCGATTTGAAGTAACGTGGTTCGGCTGGGGAGCGGGACACGATCGATAGCACCGAGGCGTAAATCCCTGGACCTACCGTCCACAGATGCAGGTCGACGATGCGATGGTCGCCATTAAACTCAATGGCCTCATGGATGTGCTGAGTTATGTCTTGCGAGCCCTGTTCATCCAGCAGGATGGCGCTGGTGGATTTCAGCAAACTCAGCGACCAGCGCGACACCAGGATGGCGCCAACTATGCCCATTACCGGGTCCATCCACACCGCGCCAAAATACTTGCCGATCAAAAGCGCAAAGATGGCCAACAAAGAGGTTAGCGCATCGGCCAGTACGTGCAGGTAGGCCGAGCGCAGATTGTGATCGTGATGATGGTCGTGGTGGTCATGATGGTCCTCGTGATCATGACTATGCTCATGATGCTCGCCAAGAATAAATACCGATGCACCATTGACCAACAGTCCTATGCTGGCAACCCAAATAGCCTGATTAAAGGCTATCTCCACCGGATTGAGCAGTCGGATCAGGCTTTCCCAGGCCATAAGCGCGGCAAACAGTGCGAGCAGAATAGCGCCGGTGTAGCCTCCCAATGTATTTACTTTACCGGTGCCAAAACTGAAGCGGGCATTATGCGCGTGGCGCCTGGCGTAGATATAGGCAAAGGCATTGATGGACAGAGCCACTGCGTGGGACCCCATATGCAAACCATCAGCTAGCAAGGCCATGGAGCCGAACACGATGCCGCCAACAATCTCAACTAACATCATGCTGGCGGTGAGCGCAATGACAATAAAGGTGCGAGCTTCCCCTGGCCGCTTCCTATCTTGTCCGAAACTGTGGGAATGGCGCCAGCGCGCCAGTACATCATCTTTCATCAGATGCTTATATCACGCGTGCAGCGTCGAAATCCATGGTCACTGCGTCCCTATGATGCAGCAAAATGAACCAGTATTGTTGGGTATCCGTATCAGGGTTTTGATATAGTAGCGCCGCAAGGTATAAAGCCCTTTTATTCGAGGAAATCATGAAAAATTTAGCGTTAATCGCCGCATCCACAGTGCTCCTGAGCCAAACAGCGCTGGCCGTTGAAGGACCCCCTGCGGAACTTGAAGGAATTACCAATTTCCGTCAGTACAGTGCGACCTTCGCCAGTGCTGGCCAACCCACTGCTGATCAACTCCAGGCTATTGCCGATCAGGGATTTGAGCGAATTGTTTATATAGCGTTCACTAATAACACAAATGCACTTCCCGATGAGGATCAGATCGTAAAGGGTCTAGGTATGGAGTACATGCAAGTGCCGGTGGACTTTTCCAATCCACTTCTAGATGACTTCTATGCGTTTGCCGATTCCATGCAGCGCAATACAGGCAAGAAAACCCTGCTGCACTGTCAGGTGAATGCTCGTGCCACTGCCTTCAGCTTTCTCTATCGGGTGTTATATGAAGACGTGCCTATAGCCGAAGCCAAGGAAGATATGAATACAGTATGGCAGCCTAACGAGGTATGGCGTGACTTCATCTTTGAAGTTATGGCTCAAAACGACAAAGATCCAAATTGTGAGGGTTGCGACTGGACGCCACCACCACCGCGTAACTAGTCCATAAGCTATGCAAAAAAAAGGCGAGTCACTGACTCGCCTTTTTTGTCTGACTTCAACGGCAGTTTTAGTCATCGCCACCCTGGTTAGCTTCTTTCCATGCATAAAAACCCATGAACATCTCCTCAAAACTCTGCTCTCCCCACGAGAGGTCTATACTCGGATCTGGATTAGCACTGTTTTGAGCTGAATTGTCGAACGCTCCTATTGCACGAATTTTTGTTCCTGCTGGAACCCTTAATGGCTCTTCTAACTCATGTACTAGTTGCCAATTAAAGTCGTAGTCAGGGACCGAGAGCAGAAGTTCCTCGCTACCGTCAGGATATTCGGCAACGAATCGCATTCTTTTTCCTCTAAAATGCATGTGGGGCATGAGACTGTAAAGGTCGGAGTCGTTTTTGATAAACGTAACTACTTCCATTTCATGGTCTTTGGAGAATGCTGGTATTGCAATGTCAAAGTCATTGCCAACGCCACCAGTCATCTTTTCTGCTGGAACTTCGCCTTCGGGGTAGAAGTAGATTCCGATTTCTGTTTCATCTGTAACTTCACGTCCCGACGTCGTGTAGTGCATCTGGAGGCTAAGAGAGGTTCCAGCTTTCAGAAGCCCCCCAACGCCCTCTGGTGCAAGCGCTACAGCGTTCCCAGGGGCGTAGCCACCAAATTGCGGCAAGTCGTCATCGCCGCCGAGTATCTGTCCTATACCTATGTCAGGGTTTTCACGGAAAATCTTGCCAATCGGTGGTTGTTTACCTGAAGCTACCGCTGAAAAAATCTCAGCACGGATTGCGGCAGCCCGTTCCTCAGGTAACTCCTCAAGCGCGGCCGTAAAAGCCTGCATTGGATCTGGTCTGCCTCCTGGAGGCACAACTGTCGTGATTATGTGGTGCAGAACCTCAGACTTGTCTGGCGCAACTTCGCTAGCCCTCACCCATTGATCTTTTTCGAGGCCAAGGTCTAAAACTATATCTCTATAGTCTATTACCCCGGTTGCTGGGATCGCTTGTGGAGGAACTTTGACAATTAAATCCGGCTCACCTAAATCTTTAGCAAGTGTCCATTTAGTGTCTGGCCAAACCAACTCTGCTAGCAGGTCGACGTCATCCTGAATATCAACTGGCGAGCCAGAGCCTACCCATCGAACGAGCTTTTGCATCTCTTCGTCGCTAAGGTTCATTTCATTCTTGATCTTGTGACCAACTTTATTATCAATCTGGCCTGGTGGCATGCGTTTGGTCATGATCACTTCACGAATCATTTGAGACCAGCCCTGAACTGCTAGACTGCTGTCCATGGCGAATGGCGCAATGCCGCCCTCGCGGTGGCACTCCGCGCAGTTCTCGGCAATGATTGGGGCGATGTCGTTGGTGTACGAAAGATTGGCGTGATCAGCCGCGTTATGGCTGATGCTGCTGGCAGTACCAGCAACGCTAACCAGCTCAGTGCTCTCTCCGGCCAGCAGCTGATCGATAGCCGCTTCGGTTGCAGAGGCGATCGGGCCACGGTAACTAATTTCAAAGGAGCTTGGATCGTAGACCACAGCCTCATCCATACGCTCTATGCCCAGCATCTCTGCTACCAGATGGGTATCATCCATCAGCACGGGCAGCTCTAGCTCCTGCGCCGCGAGATCGGCAGCAACTGCCGCGCGATCAATTTGCAGGCCAGGATTCATCAAGAAGAAGGCTACCCCCTGATCCTTGTACTTGGCCTGCAGTTTAGCGAGTCCTTCAAGGGTGGCATCGTCAGTCGCGCCAACAGCCTGCGGCACAATTACTACTGCCTGGTGGTCGTCATACCAAGCCATGTGATGCTGTGCACCTTGGTGATCGATCAAAGCGAAATCACCAACGCGCTCACCGGCAGTGACGCCAATTGAGCAGGCTGCCACGGCGCTTGTAATAGCTGGAAGCAGAAATTTGTTCACGGGATAGTTCCTCTTTGGTTGTGAAACTTTTTGAAGCGGATCGGATTTATTATGCGATTGGACAAGTGTACGCATTTTTCGACTTAATGCAGCCATTTTTTCGAATTTTTGTTACTTCTCTACTCAAGCATGCAACAGAGCCCATATCAGTTGAGATGGATTGCAAATTTGATCAAAATCTCTCCAGCCCACATTTTTAGAGGCTTTTTAAAGTTAGTTACTAAATATTCGATGCCCCATAACAGGGCTTTTTAATTCCCAACACGGGTAACACTTTCGGTAACGTTCCTACCCTGAGCGGTGCTCTGCCGCTTCTGCATCAGCGTATTGCCGGGGCTGCTTGCACAAACCCATGCCCATACCTGTTCTACTTTTTCACAGGATTTTCCCTGCTGGTTTGCCTGAGGAATCCATGCACACCGAGAATCTGCTTATAAAAGCACTCTATTTTTTATCCGCAGCTGTTATATTGCCGTCCCTCTGCTCAAGCGCTTTGGCCTGGGTTCGATCCTGGGCTATCTATTCGCGGGCGTGATTCTGGGTCCCCAGACCACCGGACTGATTGATGACCCTGGGGCGCTTCTGCACTTTGTCGGGTACGATGTGATTCTGTTCCCGCGACAGGTCGACAAAGAATGTCGGCACCACCAGGATTTTTAATTTTGTTGTTGACCTCGGTTTCGCTGCCGTCGACCAGCACAAGGCTGCCGCTATCTCCAGGTTGGCCGCCACCCTCCGCATAGAACACGGTCTGATCAAGGACTAGGCCAGTGCTATCTCCTGTAGCCACTGCCTCTAGCACGTGGGCCTGGCAAGTCTGGAGGTAGGCGTCTTCCCGGAACAATTCCAGGGTCTGGTCTTGGGTTGTGATCTGGGGCTGAGTCTGGGACATAGCGACTTCCGATTAACTAAAAACGCATGGAGTACTGCTGGTGGCACAGTATGAGCGTTATCATTGCGGGGCGGGTAGAGAGGTCAATGCAGCAGCCAGGCGTTGAGGTCAACTAGCTCGTAAAACCCAATCCACTCGCAGTTAATGGGCGTATCTAAAGCGCAGGTTTGGGAAGGAAGACAGTTTTATTTTTCCTGCCTATTACCTGCCAATCGGTGGCAAAGCTAGCCGCTGCGAATCCAGTTGAACAGAGAGTTAAAATTAATATGACGCAAGCAGTACTACTGATGAATTTGGGAACGCCCGCTGAACCCACAGCCAGGGGCTTGCGCGACTTTTACAGGTATTTCTTCAAAGACCCTTATGTATTTGATTTCAATCCGGTAGGGCGCTGGCTGTTGCGCAACATGATTATCCTGCCATTTCGTGCCCCTCGCATCGCCAAGGACTACGCCGAGATCTGGATGGATAAGGGCTCGCCGCTGAAGGTCTATGCGGATGAGATGGAAGCGAGCGTGCAGCAGGCCTTTAATGCGCAGGGCCGCGACGTGCTGGTCCGCACCGGCATGGCATACAGTAAGCCTTTCGTCTGGGATGCCATGGCGGAACTCGAGGCAGCCGGGGCGACAGAGATTCTCCTGCTGCCCATGTTCCCACAGTACTCCACGGCAACGACCGCTTCAGTCTTTAACTCGGTAGAAAAGGCAGCGAAACGCTGGAAGACACCACCGCGGCTGCATTTTGTCAACGATCTGTTTCAGGAATCGGCTTTCATCAAGGCCTGGTCTTCGCTGCTCAAAAAGCACGTGGACTACGATGCCCTCGATCACGTTATTTTCAGTTACCACGGCGTGCCTGAGAAGACCATCAAAAAGGCAGATACTGCCAATGTCTGCCAGTTCGGTGGCTGTTGTGACTCAGTGACTGACGGCAATAAGCTTTGCTACCGCATGCAGTGCGTGCAGACCACGGCGTTAATCACTCGGGAGCTCGGATGGGACTCTGAAAAGTATTCCGTTGCTTTCCAATCACGCTTTGGTCCCTTGCCCTGGATTCAACCCTACCTCGATGATCACATCGAAGAACTGGTGGGTCAGGGCAAGAAACGCATCGCTGTGGTTACCCCGAGCTTTATCTCTGATTGCCTCGAGACTCTGTTTGAAATTGGTATCGAATACCGAGAACAGTTTGATGAGGCCGGTGGCGAAGCTTTCCAGTTGGTGCCCAATCTCAACAATGACAAGGATTGGTTCCAGGCGGTCTATACTATTGCTAGCGAGCATTTGCTCCGGTTTTCCCCAGTAAAATAATCAATAAAAGACAGGAATTCAGACTGAGTTGTTGCGCTGAGTAAGTTAAATTGATCAGCTCTTGCCCATGATGGACCAGAATCTAACAAAGAAGCACTATTGCCGACTCGCGGTTCTCTCTGAACCAGCTAATAGTGCTGATCCCCCCAATGGTTAACCACCTGAAAATTCTGCGGAACGGCGGGCTTGACCCCGATACCGCCAGCCTGATCAGTTTGCGCAAGCTCGCCAGTAACCCAGCCATATTTGCTTATTGGGCAGTGATTGTCATGGCCACAGCGGGTGTTGGCAGTAATTCCTAGGCCTGGCTAATGGTGTTGTCAGCTATTAGTAGCTTGGTGGCCGGCCGTCTATCAGGCGTATTGTGGGCATTCATCTGTGGCATCACGCTGTGGAGTTTTGCCTGGCTGCAATACAACGGCTATCAATTCGAGTTTGGCCCTGTGACAACAGGAATTGAACCGTTGGTGCTGGCCTTTGAGGCAACTTTGGTATTGATCATGCTAACGGTGGCGATCTTTATTTTTCGCAGTGGTCAGCTGAGCGCTGAAGAACGACTGAATTCCACTGTCAATCAATTGGAAAAAGAGGTCCATGACCGCAGCCTGGGCGAGGCGGAAGCACGCCAGTCCGAAGAGGCGAAGTCGACCTTTCTGGCGGCCATGAGCCATGAGTTAAGCCCCCCCCTCAATGGTGTGATTGGTGCCTCGCATCTGCTGCAGAATGACGGCGGGCTGTCCCAGAAGAAGCAGGAACTGGTCAACGTTGTCCTGCGCAGTAGCGAAACCCTGCTGGAATTGATTAATAACGTCCTCGATTTATCGAGGTTGGATGCCGATGCCATTGAATTGGAGAGGGAGCCGCTGGATCTGCGCGACGTGGTCGGTTCCAGCGTCGAACCGCTGCGTTTCCAGGCGCAGGAGAAGGGGCTCTCGTTTAACCTGTTGGTTGAAAATGACTTGCCTGCCTGGATAAAAGGAGATTCGGCCCGCCTGCTTCAGGTGGTTCTGAACCTCGTGGGTAATGCGGTCAAGTCCACCAACAGCGGTGAAGTATCAGTAATTGTGGATACGGCGCTGGAGCGCATTTGCAAGAAAATCAGCGACATCGGGATCGGCATACCCACGAAAGCTCAGGCCAGCTTGTTCGAGCCCTATGTTCAGGCCAGCAAAACTTTGCCATAGGCTTGGGCCTGCGACACAGTGTCGCAGTGGGCCCGCTGCCGATCGCTTGCTGTTAGACTGCATCCGTTTTGAAGGCGCGGGAAGACTTTAGTGAAGCCGGGAAAAGGCTCGCAAAGCCAAGAAATGCACCAAAGCTATAAAGAGACCTCAGGGAGAGTTCATTATGGTAAGAGTACGCAGTCTGTTTTGGCTTACGCTAGCACCCATTGGCGTTGCGCTTTCCTGCTGGCTGGTCATGCCGGTGGTTTTGTAGGCCCCTTACACCCTTACAATCAACACACAAACAAAAGGGGCACATCACGAACGATGTGCCCCTTTTTTATTTGCGGGTCTTTTACCTCAGGAACGGGAGCTGGCTATATGCGCGCCCCGGGGTAATAGACCTGAGTGACTACGCACTGATCGCGCGCTTCACCAGATTTTGCATTAATGGCACTTTGAAGCCATTGTGCGCCAGGGTGCGAGCACCCGCGGTGGTCATTTCCTTGACTGATTCAGCGGTTTCGGCAGATCTCGCGCTGCCGCGAATTGCGTTTTCCACGTCAGTCAAGCGGCGCGGTGTAGTCTGCACTGCCCCGACCACGATGCGAGAGTCCTGGATCTGACCGCCGCTGACTTTGAAAGCAGCAGCCACGTTAACCAGTGAGAAATCCCACACGTTGCGATCCGCAACCTTCTCCCAGTAGAAGTCGGCGTTGGCCCAGGTAGAAGGAATCCTGACAGCAGTCAGGATGTCACCAGGCCGCAGGATAGTGGTGTTCTCAATATTGTTGGCTGGTCCAACAAAGAAGTCCTGTGCTGAGACCACGCGCTCACCGCTCATATTCTGAATCACCATAGAGGCGTCCAGCGCCACGAGGGCTGGAGCAGTATCGGACGCACCGGCTGCAACACAGCGACTCTGGTCGAACAGCGCGTGCTCGCGGTTCATGCCTTGCGGCGTATCCGCATAACAAAGGTTACCTCCGGCACGATAGCAGGACAGGCCGCGGCGATAGTACCAGCAGCGTACATCCTGACTCACATTACCGCCCAGGGTTCCAATGTTGCGAATCTGTGGGCTGGCTACCTTGCCGGCCGCATCGGCGAGCAGTGAAAAACTGCCACGCACCAGGTCGCTGGTTGCGACTTCAGTCAAGGTAGTCAAAGCGCCGATCTCGATTCCGTCAGCGGTCTCGCGAATTCCACGCAGTGACTCAATAGCACTCAAATCGATCAGCGCGTCGGCGGACTTGGCGCGGTCTTTCAACCAGCCGTAAGTGTCCTGACCTCCGCCAACTAACCAACCTCTCTCGGCGAGGCGATCAGCAATCGCAAGCGCATCTTCAACCTGTACCGGTTGGTACAGTTCCATATTTGGCATTACGTCATGTGATGGCATAGTTCACCTCAGAAAGTATTAGTCTTTAAAGAACCGGCGCCGGAGCTATAGCTGTTGCCGGCCAGGTGATCGATGATCATGTCGGTCGTCACCGGTGCGGTGTTGAACAGATGTCCGCCCAGCGCATCGCGCAAGGCACTGGATAGCGCGGCAGCTGCTGCACCCTGAGTCGGTTCACCGATACCGCGTCCACCCGTCGGGTTTTGCGGATCAGGAATGTTCACGCCCTGGGCAATGGTTTCAACCGGAACGTCCATATTGGTTGGTGGCTTGCACTGATACAGACCCGTGTTCGCTGGAAGGCCATTCTGTGGATCGTAGACGTGTTTCTCCAGACCCGATAGACCGACTCCCCAGACCGCGCCGCCACGCATGGCGTTTTCGAAGTTCTTGGGATGTACCACCGTGCCGCAATCTGCAACTGACGTGTAGTCGATGATTTCGTACTTACCGGTATCAACATCCAGCTCGATTTCCATGAAGCCAATAACGTTCCCCGGTGGTTGGCCTACGCCCGGGATATTGTCCTTGGCAACACCCACCAGACCTGAACCCGCCATGCCTTGCACCGCGATCTGGGTCAGTGGATTGATGTCATCTGGATACTCTTCACCGCTGAACTTGCCACCCAATTCCATGGCGCGCTGTGCGGCTTCACCGTAGGAATAGCCCTGGCTGGCATCACTGGAGTTGAATACCCGCTCGTTGCCAATTTCATAGTCATCCACAGCGCCGCCAAAATCCATCGCAGCAATTTCTTTCATCTTCTGGATGGCATCCTGGGCGGCTACCCAGTTGGTACGGGTATGGGTAAAGATGGTATTGGAACCACCCTGTCCAGAGCTGTGGGGCAGGTAGCGGTCAGAACGGCCCCGGACAATCTCACAACGCTCCCAGGGAATCTGCAGTGCTTCAGCTGCCGCGCGACAAGTTCCGGCGTAGGAATAGGTGCCGAGATTACCGACACCGCTGTGGATGTAGAGTTTGCCGTCAGTACCAATGCGCAGCAGGCCATCGTAGCCACGACCGCCAGCACCGTGATAGCCGAGGCCCACGCCGACGCCGCGTCGCTTACTGCCGCCAATTTCTCGTGGCTGGCTGACTCGGTCTGCCCAGTTAAAGGCGCGTGCACCCTGGTCTAATGCCTCACGTGCGAAGGCGCTGGTGACAGGTCCCTGCCCGCCACCCTGGAAGCCATCGCTGTCCAGTACATTAACCTTACGGAATGCAACCCGGTCCATGCCAACAGCATCAGCGAGCTTGTCAGTCATTGGTGCCAGAACCGCGGCCATTTCATTTTGACCGGGTCCACGTTGGGCGCCGCGAGGCGTGGTATTGGTGTAGACAGAGATATGACGGAAACGCATGTTCTCTGGCTGATACGCCACAGTGACGTGTTGCGCAGAAGAGTTGCCGCTGCCGCCACCAGTCATACCGCCATCATTGACGATGATCAGGTCGACTGCGGAAACCTTGCCGTTTTCCTTCACGCCAGTTTTGATCCAGCCCTGCATGCCGGAGCGTGCGGAGCCTATATAGAACTCCTGTTCGCGAGTAATGCGCAGCTGCACGGGTCGGTTAAGGACGCGAGAAAAGTTGCCAGTAATGGACATGTAGGGGTAAGGGCCAATCTTCGAACCAAAGCCGCCACCGGTGGCTTCGTTAATGAATACCAGGTCTTCCAGCGGGATGTTCAGCATTCGCGCAAGGCCGGCATTGTTAGCGCTTTGGCTCTGGGATGAACCATGGAAATAGCATTTGCCATTCTCCCAGTAAGCCATGCAGGTGCGGGCTTCTAAAGAATGGTGCGGATAGCCCATTGTGACGAATGGCTCTTCAATGATGTGAGCAGCTTCTGCAAAGCCTGCCTCAATATCACCGAAAGCCCACTCGTTGGTGAATTCCGCGCCTTCAGGTTCGCGACCCGCGCGAAAGGCGTCGATGGCGCTCTGTGGCCATTTGATGCTCTTGATCTGTGCGCCCCTGATTGGGGTGCCTTCGGGGCCTTCTTCCTCGGTACGAACCAGTGCGTTCCCATCGGGGTAGGCGTTAGGACCGTTCGGAGACAGGCTTTCCAGTGGATCCACCACGAATTCGCGACGTTCCAAATCGACGCGGATACGATCCAGTGCAGTTTCAGCAATCTCTTCTGAAGTTGCGGCCACCGCGAGAATGGGTTGACCCACGTAAGTGATGTAATCGGAAGCCAGCGCCGGATTGGCGGGTGGCGCGACTGGTGGCAGGTCGTCGGCTGTGAAAATGCCAATCACGCCGTCCATGCGCAACGCTTCTGATGCATCGATGTTAACAACCCGGCCTGAAGGCATTGGGCTGGTGAGCAAGCGGGCGAATACCATGCCCTCTGCCTTGTAGTCTTCCGCGTATTTGATTTCACCCGTGACCTTGCCCGGCACACAGGGAGGCATAAAATCTTTTCCTATATGTGTACTCATGCTATTTGCCCCGAGGCGCGTAACACGCCATTGATATAGTGTTCATAGGCACCGCAGCGGCACAGATTTCCTGACAAGCCGGCGCGAACTTCTTCACGGCTAGGTCGTGGGTTGCTGTTCAGCAGGGCGACTGCCGACATCACCTGACCTGGCGTGCAGAATCCGCACTGGGGCGAATTCTCATCAATGAATGCTTGCTGTACTGCATGCAGAGTGCCATCTGCAGACTTGACGCCTTCGATGGAAACTACTGCTTTGTCCTTGACGTTATGGGTCAGGACCGAGCAGGCATAGTTGGGAACACCGTCGATTAACACTGTGCAGGCGCCACATTCACCGCGGTTGCAACCAATCTTGGTGCCGGTGAGATCCAGTTTGTAGCGCAAGGTGTAGGCGAGTGTCTCCGAGGGCATGACATCCACCGGTCGACTGCGGCCGTTGATGTTCAGCGTTATCAAGCGCTCGGCGGCTCCAGCCCCCGATTGGGCATTGGCGAGGTAGACTCCGGCACCGGTTGTAGCGGCAGCACCGGAGAAAATTACCCCCTTGATAAAACGTCTGCGTGTGAGTTTGGAATTCACTGGCTTAGCTCCGTTTTTAAGTTGAGTAAATACATACAGTTAGCAGGGCTTTAGTATGCTTGTTTTTATAAGGTTTACTGCGCATATAGCTACCCACGAGGCTAGACTTTTTCCTCCCCAAAAGCAATATGACCGCAGCGCGTGGAACCTCTACAGAGCCCGTAAAACCTGGGTTTTACCTCTATTGCGAATAAAAAATCACACACTGTCACAAAAAGCCCCCATTTGGCGCGGTGAATGCGCCTGTTAGACCATGTCAGCAAGCGCAGGAAATTGACTGGATTTATCAGTCACTTTGCACGCAGAATCTGCTGCTGGTGCTATCAGTCATGCAGCGGAGTCCAGAATTACAGTGATCCAGAAAAGCAATGCAAGCAAAGCCATCACGGTTCTTTGCGCCGTAACAAGCCTGTGCGGCCCAGCAGCCCTGCAGGCGCAGACCTTTACCGAAGCCATGATCACCATTGCCGAGCGCACGAACTATGCGCGCACTTCAAGCTTCCAGGAAGTGGTGGACGTTATCGACGCCCTGGACCGGGAGTCCGAATTCATGCACAGGGAAACGCTGCTGCTCACCCGGGAGGGTCGCGATGTGCCTGTCGTGGTGCTGGCGAATCCTGCGGTGACCAGTCCCGAAGCAGCAGCGGCATCCGGCAAACCCGTCATCTACATCCAGGGCAACATCCACGGTGGGGAAGTGGAGGGCAAGGAAGCATCGCTGATTGCCATGCGCGACATTCTCTTCGGTGACAAGCAGCATTTGCTGGACAATCAAATACTGGTTTTTGTGCCTATCTACAATGCCGACGGCAATGATGCCATGGCAGAGAACTCCCGACCTAACCAAGAGTTGAGTCCAGTCATGGCAGGCATACGCACCGCCCACGGCTATGATTTAAATCGCGACGGCATGATCATGGAGGCGGATGAAACCCAGGCGCTTTACAGCAATGTGATTCAACGCTGGGATCCGGATTTGCTTGTTGACCTGCACACAACAAATGGCACCTGGCACGGTAACGCGCTTACCTATGCGCCCTCATACCACACTGCTGGCGATGCCAGTACTTCAGATTACACCAGTGACGTCATGCTTCCCGCGATCAAGCGAACGGTTAAGGAGAAATTCAATCTAAATTTTGACTGGTACGGCGGTTACAACTATCGAGACTGGCCGCCAACCGAGCTGCGCACTTACCATCACGCACCACGCTATATTACCAATCATATGGCGCTGCGAAATCGCATGGCGATTCTCAGCGAAACCTTCTCCCATGATCGCTTCTATAAACGCGTGCATGCCGCCAATGCCTTCGTTGAAGAGATTCTCGAATACACTCACCTGCACGGTGAACAAATTCAACGCATCAATGCCGAGGCCGATGCTCGCGTTGCCGACTCAAGCATAGGGCAGAAGAAGGGCGTGCAGTTCACCATGGTGCCACTCGATGAACCGCTGGACTTGCTCACCTATAGCTACATCCCTTACCAGAAGGCTGATGGCTCGACCGACTTCGTACGCAGCTCTGAACTGGTCACCATTGAGGGCGTCGCCAACTACAATGCATTCGAGGCAAGCAAGACAGCAACAGTACCAAGTGACTATATTTTTAGTGCCGCATTCTCCGGGCTAGCGGAAAAACTAGAAGCTCATGGCATCTGGGTAGAAGTACTGGAAGCAGATGCTCAGTTTATCGGCGAACAGTTTGTCATCAATGAAATCGGCAAACAAAGCTATGTGCAAAACGGCCACACCAATAGTCTGCTGCGTGGCGAATTCATTGAATCTATAAAGACATTTTCCCGTGGTGACTATGTGGTCTCAATGAATGACCGATTGGCGAACCTGATTTTCTATTTGCTGGAGCCGGAGTCTGATGACGGGCTGGCGTATTGGAATTTGTTTGACGACTATCTAGAGGGTCAGTTGCAGGAATCAGATACAGCAGATTATCCAGTCTTTAAAGCACTCTAAATCTTGTGAGGCGGCGCACGAAGTGGGCTCTCACTGCTGGACACGCCGTAAACCCCGGCCCAGCCACCAATAATAGATTGGTGTCGTTCGGCTGCGCAGGAAGCTATCGCTTCCTAACCGCTTGCCTCACCCCTGGGGGCTCGGACGTGGCATCCATGCCACGCACGGTCCTGCAGTGAAATCCCACTTCGCATGCTGCAATTTCACTGCTAGTTTCAGCTGTGCAATTTTTGAGTGTAATTTTTGACTCTCAATTCCAATAAGTATTCTGAGCCTGTTTCCCAAGCTTACCACCAACAATGCGACTAATTAGTGGTCCTGACCAAAATGCATTCTTATCATCTGTTTTTGGATATCAAACACTCGTAAGGATGTTCCTCGGTTTTCATATAGCATGATTTGAATTCTCAGCGGTCTGATGTTTAGTCAGCGAATAATTGTGGTTGCTGTTGCAACTTTAATTGAAGAATCTCGCGCGCCGCCACTCATCCGCAAAAAAAATTGATTTCAAACAGAGCGGAATAAAAAAGGCCCGGCTATCAAACGATAACCGGACCTTCTGGTTTCTAGCTTTCAGTCGAATTAGAACTCGAACTGAATGCCCATGCGGATCTCGTACAGAGTCGCGTTTTCACGCAGGTCAGTCAGACTCCGGTTACGGAAGTCCTCAAACACGTAGCGGTTCTGGCTGTCCAGAGATGCTGTAACAACCTGCTGGTTAAAGAAGAAGGCGTCGGATTGACGTCCCCAGCTGTCGTTCAGCATGTTCAACACGTTGTAGATCTTCAGGTAGGCGCGAGCCTGGGTGCCAAAGAACAACGGCAGCTCCTGATCGATACGGAAGTCTACCCGCGTGGACCAGTCCGAGAAGTTCTGGTTACGTGGCACGAAACCACCAGCAAACTCGGCGTAGCCGTTGTCCTGAACAAATCGTGCCCAGCCATCAACGTCGAAGCCAGGAGCAATCACAACATTAGAGTCGTTCAGCCCCGGAATGTAGAGCTGGTGACGGCCAAAGAAGCCACCGCCTTCCAGATCGCTTGAGCTCATGACGTGGCTCGCAGGCTGACCTTGTTTACGGTACATGAACATCGTGAATCGGGTTTCGTTGCCCGGGATGAATTCATGACCATAGCTGATGCGACCGGTGAAGCGATGAGGTGACACATAGTTTGATGTCGCCGCTTGAGGGTCAATTAACGTGGTCAGTGCCAGGTTGCCAAAGTTGGAACCAGCAACAGAAGAGGTCATTGGGCTGACATCGGTTTGGTCCGTGTAGGCATAACCGAAATTCCAGTCCAGTCCCCAATCGTAGCTGTGTCGGGCAACCACTGAGAATGCCAGCCCTTCGCCTTCAGTCTGAGCGTTGGTCAACATGTAGTTGTCTTCGCCGCGAACGAAATCAAAGATAGGAGCACCGGCTGCAGTGGTACCAATTTGATCCTGGGCCAGATCCTCGTAGTACGCAGGATTGTCCTGACGCGAGTAGATCAAGTCAGTATCAACAGTCAGGCCATTATTGAAAGCGTAGGTTGCACCCAGTGAGTACTTCCATTCGGAAGGCTGCTCGTAGTTGGGGTCGATTAGAACCAGTCCTTCGCTGGCCGCGTTGGCTGCAGAAGTTGCAGCTACCTGGTCAACCAGTGACTGAGGTACGTCATAACCCGGACGACCAGCGCCGCTCAGTGCCACGTCAGTGAAAATGGACTCTGCACCGCTGAAGTTGCGGTATTGCAGTTGGACGTTGGAGATACCGTCGTTACTCCAGGCGTTGGTAATCCAAACGTTTGGATTACCTCCAGAGTAGAGGCCAACACCACCGCGAACTGTCAGATTGTAGTTGGCTTCCCAGGTGAAACCCAAGCGGGGCATCCAGAGGTCAACACCATCCATGTTGGCATCATTGCGGACGCCAGTCAGGGTCGTGAATGCCTGGTTGAACTGGGGCCGGTCATCCATGCTCATGCGCTCATAGCGCAGGCCGCCTACCAGGGTCAGGTTGTAATCAGGGATGTACCACTCGTCCTGTGCATAGAACATGTCCACGTTGTTACGGAATCGTGCCGCGGCATCAGCTGGGTCGTTGGTGCCACCACCGCTGCCGTAGTAAATGCGGCTAGGACGACCGAGCAAGAAACGGTCGATACCGGACAAGCTACAAGTCGGATCATCGAAACGACCCTGGGCATCAAGTGCCGCACAGGCAGCAGGATTGCTAAGTGAATCGTCGAAATAGTCGTACTCACCACCGTTAGAGTGCTGCACGAACTGATTGAATACATCCAGTTCATCACGCTCATAGCCGAAAGTTAATATGTGATCGCCAACCAGGTATTCACCCAGCAAACGCACATAAGTAGATTCCCAGTTCAGGGCATTGGCCTGACGGGAGTCATCCGCACCGAGGTAAACCACGTTGTTGCGTCCATTGACGCTGATCTGGTGATCGCCCACATCTTTAGGGCCCACAGTCACCTGGGAATCGATCATCTCGTTGGTGTTGTAGAAGATGTCGGTGGAGAAAGCATCTGTCCACTGCGACTTAAGCTTGACGGTGAGTGTCTCAAGATCTGCGCCCTTCTTGTAGAAGTGGTTGGCAAATTCGAATTCGTTCTGGTCACCGTCAGAGGCGCGGTCTTCGATGCCTTCGTACTGGTTGTAGATCAGTGAAGCCGTATGGCGCTCGCTGATGTTCCAGTCTAGGCGACCCATCCAGCTTTCAGCAGTCTGCTGGCCGTCAGTTGGTGCACCGCCGGTATCGATGTTGTAGAGATTGCGCGCCGCGTTGTCTATCAGGTTGAAAGTATCCAGATCCAGCCAGTCGCGCTCGACGCCGCTGCCAGAACCGGCAACACCCTGTCCGATGAACTCGGGCTGCTCTGATTCTTCATAAGCAGTAAAGAAGAACAGCTTGTCCTTGATGATAGGGCCGCCGATGCTGAAACCCTTATATTCTTCTTCATAGTCAGGTGTTGAGAACATCTGCTGAGAACCGTCACGACGCTCGATCGAATCGCCGCGCAGGCTGTCATTGGTGAACTCGTAGAAGACGTTACCTGACCACTCGTTAGTACCGGAGCGAGTAACCGCATTGATGTTACAGGCGCTGAAGCCACCATAGGTCACATCGAAGGGCGCCAACTCGGCAGAAACCTGGGCGACCGCCGCGTATGGAAATGGCATACCCGTCGCGGTGGCGTAACCGTTGCTGTTAAGACCGAAGCGGTCGTTCTGGGCAACACCGTCCAGCATAACTGAGTTGAAGCGCGGGTGCTTACCAATACAGTTGGTCTGGGAGTCGCGGGCATCGCCGTCGAGGTTGAAGCGCGGATCGAGGGAGTACACGTCGCGAATGTCGCGGTTGTAGGCTACCGCTGTATCCAGGTCAAAGGTACCGAAAGTGGCTGACGGGCCAGCTGCGATATCTACCAGGGTATTGGCTTCGCCGAATACGATGATCTCTTCGATCTCGCTGGGTGCGCCCATATCGACCGTGAGGTTGTAGATATCACCCAGTTGAATTGAGTTAATCGTGACCGTCTTGGAGTTGTTGATGGTAACGATGTAGGGGCCGCCGACCGGCAGGTTAGTGGCATAGAAAGTACCGGTGTTATTAGATTCCAGCGTACGGGTAGCGCCGGTTCTGGAGTCCTGAACAACAATCGTGGCATTCGCCAGGGGATTGCCGGCAGCGTCTACGAGACGCCCGCGGATTGCGGATGAGGTGTCCTGTGCTGCCAACTCACCGGTAAATCCGATGGCTGCCAGAACAGAGGCACACAGCAGTTTCTTTGCACCATGTGGATAGCGCATGTGCTCCTCCTGATAGAGTATAAAAGTATGTGTGTAGTGTTTGTTTGAACCGCGGCTCTCGATTGCTTTGACACGCTTCCTTGCGCCCGCTACGGCTGGTTTTTCAGGCCGGTATTCTAAGGGCCTTGTGATTGCATTTTTATTACAGCAGGAGAGTTTTTATCGGCAATGTCTGTCCCGGAAGCTCAGGTGAATTCTGGCTTTTAGACTTTACAATGGTTTGCCGAGCAGGCTCCTTCTGTGCAACCGCTGTCACAACGGCAGCGGCATCCCCAAGCGTTTTTTTGTTATGGGGGGAAATAGTATCTAAGGGCGCTTCACGCTTGACCCTAATGCGCCTCAATCTGGCGCATGATTAAACAAGGAGGCGACCAGCACCAGGAGCTCATCTCCGTTTATGAACAGGCTTACACTTAGCCAGTTAAAAGTTTTTTCAGGAATTTCCCGGTGTGGGAGCCACGCTTCTTCGCTATTTGTTCCGGCGTGCCTTCGGCGATGATCTTGCCGCCGCCGCTGCCGCCTTCGGGGCCGAGATCCACCACCCAATCCGCCGTCTTAATCACGTCCAGGTTATGCTCGATTACAACAATGGTGTTGCCCTGATCACGCAGGTGATGCAGTACGGCGAGCAGTTGCTTGATGTCTGCGAAGTGGAGCCCAGTGGTGGGTTCATCGAGGATATACAGCGTCTTGCCGGTATCGCGCTTAGATAGTTCCCGCGACAACTTGACCCGCTGCGCCTCGCCACCGGAGAGAGTCGTTGCAGACTGACCCAGACAAATATAGGACAGCCCTACGTCCATCAGGGTCTGCAGTTTACGGGCAATGGCTGGAACCGCGTCGAAAAAATCGCGCGCGTCCTCGATAGTCATGTCCAGTACTTCGTTGATGTTCTTGCCTTTGTAGGTAACTTCTAAAGTTTCCCGGTTGTAGCGCTTGCCGCGACAGACATCGCAGGCCACGTAGACATCTGGCAGGAAGTGCATCTCAACTTTGACCACACCGTCGCCCTGACAGGCTTCGCAGCGACCTCCCTTAACATTGAAGGAAAAGCGCCCGGGTTTGTAGCCACGAGTTCGGTCTTCCTGGGTGCCGGCGAAGAGTTCGCGCACCGGTGTGAAAATTCCGGTGTAAGTAGCGGGGTTGGAGCGGGGCGTACGACCGATGGGGCTTTGATCAATGTCTACCACTTTGTCCAAATGCTGCAGTCCGTCGAGATCTTCATAGGGTGCCGGGTTAAGCGTCGTCGCCTTATTCAGTTTGGTGGCGGTGATCGGGTACAGGGTGTTGTTTATCAGGGTCGATTTGCCGGAACCGGACACACCGGTCACGCAGGTGAAAAGGCCAATGGGAATGCTGACGTTTACATTCTGCAGGTTATTACCGCTGGCGCCATGCAGTTCGAGCAGTCTGTCCTCAGCACGCGGGTGGCGCTCATCAGGCACAGCAATACTGTCCTTGCCGGACAGGTACTTGCCGGTAAGGGAGTTGAGTGACTTCTTGATCTGGTCCAGTGAGCCTTCCGCCACAATATTTCCACCGTGCACACCAGCGCCTGGGCCGATATCTATAATGTGGTCTGCGCTGGTGATGGCTTCCTCGTCGTGTTCCACCACGATAACCGTATTACCCAGATCCCGCAGATGAAACAGCGTTTTCAGCAGCCGTGTGTTGTCGCGCTGATGCAGGCCGATGGAAGGCTCATCAAGAATGTACATGACGCCTACCAGTCCGGCGCCGATCTGGCTGGCCAGGCGAATGCGCTGGGCCTCACCGCCGGACAGGGTGTCGGCACTGCGGCTCAGGGTCAGGTAGTTTAGCCCCACGTCTACCAGGAACTTCAGGCGATCTTGGAGTTCCTTTAATATCTTCTCAGCAATCTTGGCTTGCTTGCCCTTCAGTTTAAGTTTCGCAAAGTATTCTGACGCATTGGAAACGGTCATCTCGGTGATGCTAGGTAAGTTGGCGCCCTTGATCAGAACAAAGCGCGCATCTTTTCGCAGTCGCGTGCCCTCACAATCCGGGCAGGGTTGCGAACTCATGTACTTAGCCAGCTCCTCGCGCACCATGGATGATTCCGTCTCGCGAAAGCGCCGCTCCATGTTAGGCAGGATGCCTTCGAAGGGCCAGCTGCGGGAATAGGTATTGCCGCGGTCATTGACGTAACGGAACTCGATGACTTCTTTGCCGCTGCCGTAGAGGATGACCTGCTGATATTTCTTCGGCAGCTGGTTAAACGGGGTTTCGATAGCAAAGCCATAATGGTCGGCTACCGATGTGAGCATTTGGAAATAGAAGATATTGCGCCGATCCCATCCGCGGATCGCGCCCTCAGGCAGCGCCAGGGTCTCATCGGTGATGACGCGCTGTTCATCGAAGAATTGCTTCAGGCCGAGGCCATCGCAGGTCGAGCAGGCGCCGGCCGGATTATTGAATGAGAACAGCCGTGGCTCCAATTCGGAGATGCTGTGCCCGCACCTAGGGCAGGCGAACAGGGAAGAAAACACCATGTCTTCCTCACCCTCCTTGTCCATATGCGCCACCATGGCAAGTCCATCGGCGAGCTGGATCGCGGTCTCAAAGCTTTCCGCCAGGCGTTGTTCCAGTCCCGGCTTTATCTTGATGCGGTCGACGACCACATCGATGGAGTGTTTCTTGTTTTTTTCCAGCTCTGGCGGGTAGTCGATTTCGCAAACCAGGCCATCCACCCGTGCCCTAATGAAGCCGCTGGTTCGCAGTTCATTAAAAACGTGGACATGTTCACCCTTACGCTCACGCACAATTGGCGCTAATACCATTACCCTGGAGTCCACTGGCAGGGCCATCACCTGGTCGACCATCTGGCTGACAGTCTGCGCTTCCAGCTTGGTGTTGTGCTCCGGGCAGAAGGGTTCACCTACCCGGGCAAACAGCAGTCGCAGGTAGTCGTATATCTCGGTGATTGTGCCAACAGTGGAGCGGGGATTGTGGGAGGTGGATTTTTGTTCGATCGAGATCGCTGGGGATAGGCCCTCGATATGATCGATATCCGGCTTCTCCATCATTGACAGAAACTGCCGTGCATAGGTTGAGAGCGACTCGACATAACGGCGCTGACCTTCGGCATAAAGGGTATCGAAAGCCAGGGAGGACTTGCCGGAACCGGACAGGCCGGTGATCACGACCAGCTTGTCGCGGGGAATCGTGAGATTGATATTCTTCAGATTGTGGGTGCGGGCACCCCGTACTACGATCTTATCCATGAAAATCTCAAGCACTGAGCCAAACTAACCATTATCGGACCCTTTAATTACGAGAGTAAAGTCGAGATGGATTTTTATCTGTGGAGAAAGCTAGCAAAGCGGCGTCTCCCTGCCGGACTCGCCGTGAACCCATCCCTGGGGGCTCGAGCCAGGCATCCCTGCCTGACACGGCCCTGCAGGGAGACGCCGCTTCACTCGCTGCTAACTCCCTGCAAGGTCTGAAATGAAATATTTGGTGTCCTTAACTGAGATTAGAACCCATCTCGGTAGAAGAGGAATGAGGTGCGTAGTTGCAAATGCTCTGTAATCGATTAATTGTCTTTGCCAAACTTCGCAGGGAAGTTGAGTGCAAGTGCTGTGGGGGAAATATTCAGGGCCGTGTGCGGCATGAAAGCTGCACTCGAGCCTCCAGGGATGGGTTTACGGCGTGTCCGGAATGTTTGCTCCACAGCGCGCAGCTTCTCTTGACACCCAATAGTGTTTAACCGGGACAGGGAGGTGTATACCGTGCCCGCGGTCCACTCAGTATCTCAGGAGATTTTAAGCGGAAAATTCCACTTAATCAGATCGATGGTATAGACTTGCAGAGTTTCCGATATAAAAGTCAGCTAGGGCAGCTAGGGAGAAAAGTGTGGCAAGTCGCGGTGTAAATAAAGTAATTCTCGTCGGTAATCTGGGTAATGATCCTGAGGTCAGGTATATGCCAAATGGCAATGCTGTGGCCAATGTGTCTCTGGCAACCAGCGAGACCTGGAAGGACAAGAATACTGGCGACCAGCAGGAAAAAACTGAGTGGCATCGGGTGGTGTTTTTCAATCGGCTCGCGGAAATTGTGGAGCAGTATGTCAAGAAAGGCACTAAGCTCTACATTGAAGGTCGGCTGCAGACACGTTCCTGGGAACAGGACGGCGTGAAGCGCTACACGACCGAGATTGTGGCTAATGAAATGCAGATGCTGGATTCTCGTGGTGGCGCTTCGCAAGATTTTGGTGGACAGCAGGCGTCAGCGCCGGCGCCACAATCCAATCAGCAGCAGGCCGCGCCTGCCGCCCCGCAGAATTTCGATAACTTCGATGACGATATTCCTTTCTAGAGACTTGTAGCCAGCTTGCTCACCTTAAGCGGTGGGCGAGCGCCGGCAGCCTGTTACCCAATCCTGTTTTTATAGTTCGAGTCAGCTTTCGACAGCGGATTCCCCGTACCGAGGGGTCGGGCACTTGACTTGTGCCGGGCTTTGCCTGAAGTTAGGGTGTTAGAACTAGCTAACTTACTGATTTGAAGATGGATTCTCCAGATGCGGTTGTTCATCGCCGGGGCTAATAGTCCTACCGGCAAAGATCTCATCGAAATTTTGCGGCGCCGCAAGATTCGTTTCATGTCGCCCCCGGATAAGCACTTTGATCCGGATAATGGTGTGGCTATTGCCAAGATGGTGACGGATTACGCCCCCACCCAACTGATCAACCTCACCGACTTCATATCGGGTAACCATAGCGCACTAAAGCGCGCAGAATCCGCGGTGGACCGCTGTCACAAGGTGAATGCGGAGCTGCCTGGTACCCTGGCCGAAATCTGCAATCACCTGAATGTGCCAATGCTGCACCTGTCCACTCCCTATGTCTTTGATGGCGGCAAGCGCCTCGCTTACAACGAAAGTGATGACACCAATCCGCGGGGAGTTTACGGGCTTTCCTCGCTGGCGGGAGAGCAGGCCGTGCGGCAGCATAATGCCCATATCATCCTGCGACCGGGATGGCTCTTCGGTAAGTGGAAGCGGGGACTGATCAAGTCCTGGATTCGAACCGCGATCAAGAATCGAGGTGAAGTGCAGGTCACCAAGCGGCGCTTTAGTCCGACCCATACCGGCGACATGGCTGCCGCAATTCTCGCAGTTGCCCGGCAGGTAGATTGTGGAGCCAACGTATGGGGTACCTATCACTACAGCGGGCTGGAGAGCAAGGAAGAGGCCGAGTTTGCGGAATTAACCCTGAAGTATGCGGCTAACTACGATGAAGAAATCTACCAGCTGCTGGACACCACGCGCTTTATCGAGCGCGAGGCGCGGGCGCCAGAGATTCGTAATTCCACAATGTCCAGTAAGAAGATATTTGACACTTTTGGTATTAAGCAAAAATCCTGGCGCGGCCATCTGCAGGATGTTGTGAAACTCCTTTACGGCGAGAGGGGTGGCTATGTTAAACAAACCCAGGACGACGGTGACTCCGCTGAGACCAGTGCGGCTTGAGGCGGCATCTGTCAGTCACCAACCTTGAATTTCCTCAGCGCAAAAACTAGCGAAAAAGAAGAGTGACAAGATGCCCCCGAGCCATCCTGGCAAGCCACTGACACCTATCGAAGCAGCAATTCCGCCGCTGCTGCAGTCCCTGCCGCAGATGCTGGAAGTCGAGGCGGTTCCACTGGAGCAGGCGTTGGGGAGAATCGTTGGTAGCGATGTGGCTGCGCCGATAAACGTGCCGCCACATGCCAACAGCGCGATGGATGGCTATGCACTAAGGGCCGCAGATAGTCAGGGTGCACGAGGTTTGGTGCAAGTCAGTCAGCGCATTGCTGCGGGTCAGGTAGGTGAGCCACTCCAGGCCGGCACCGCGGCCCGCATCTTCACCGGGGCACCGCTGCCGCCGGGCGCGGATGCCGTAGTGATGCAGGAAAACACCCGCGCTGAAGATGAGGCTATAAGCATCCTGCAGGCAGTGGTTCCGGGCGAGAATGTGCGCGCTGCGGGTGAAGATATTGTTGCTGGCGCGAAGCTATTTGGTGAAGGGCGCCGCTTGCGTCCCCAGGATATTGGTGTGTTGGCCTCCGTGGGTCTCACCCGGGTAACGGTAAGAAGGGCGCTAAGGGTGGCTTTACTGGTTACTGGTGATGAATTAGTGCCACCTGGCACTGAATTAAAGCTAGGCCAAATCTATAATTCCAATAACTACACTATCGCGGCATTGCTCAGGAATCTTGGTGCGGAAGTCATAGAAATGGGTGTGGTTGGTGATGAATTTAATACCACCCAAAGTGTGTTAAAAACCGCCGCCGAACAGGTAGATGTCATCATCAGCACAGGCGGGGTTTCCGTCGGCGAAGAAGACCACGTCAAACCAGCGGTGGAATCCCTGGGCGGTCTGGATATGTGGAAGCTCGCCATCAAGCCGGGCAAACCCTTTGCCAGTGGCAAGGTATGCGGTAAACAGTTTTTTGGCTTGCCGGGAAATCCGGTTTCGGCGTTTGTCACCTTCGTGCTGCTGGTGCGCCCGGCTCTATTGTCTATGCAGGCCTGTGACCGTCCTTTTTCGGATTGGATTGATGTGCCCGCTGGTTTCGACCGAGCGCAATGCGGCGAGCGCCAGGAATATATCCGGGTGACGTTGGGCCGAAATGCAGAGGACGGTTTGAGCCTGAAACCTCTCGACAACCAGAGTTCGGGAGTTGGGGCTTCCCTCAGTGTTGCAGATGGTCTTGCCATCATTCCGCCCCATACTGCGGTTGCAGAAGGTGATAAACTTCGCTATCTCTCTTTTGCGGAGCTCACTAACTGAGTATCAGCGACAACATGAAATCAGGCGGTATTCCCAGACTGTCTTTGCGTTTGCTCACGGTGGTGGGTTGCGGCGTCTTGCTGGTAGCCTGTGCGACGGAAACGCCGGAGCCAGAAACTGCCGCGGAGACAGAGCAGGCCATCCAGATCCGGACTCTGTCTGAGGCCGAGGTGATTCGTGGCGCGAGTGCTAACGGCAGCCCGCGTATGATTGCCGATTTGCTGTTTGCAGCTTTACAGGCGTTGGACGCGGATCGCCTGCTGACGCCGATGAATGACAACGCCCACGACCGTTTCCAGCGGGTACTCTCATTCGATCCCGATAATGTAATTGCTCTCGAAGGCCTCGAGGATATCGTGCTGCGCTATGTCGAATTGGCGCAGGACGCCAGTCGCCAGGGCTTGTTTGAGGAAGCGGAGACTCTGTTGGGCAGGGCGCGCTATGTCAATCCGGCCCATCCTGCCATCGTCGAGGCTGGCGACCTACTGCAGGCCGAGAAAGACTCCGGCGATCTGTTCTTTGAGTTAAATGCTGGTGAGCTGGCACAGCGCTCTGAGGCGATCCAGCAAGAGATTGCTGCCATTGCAGAGCAGGCTCGAGAAAACGAAGCATTTTTTCTCATTACCGCGCCTAGTGATGACGTGGCCCGTTGGATATTCAGTGTTATGCGTGAGGCGGTATCCGGCTATCGCTTGCGTGGCAATATCGAGTTAGCCAGTCGCAGTGGTGTGCGCTTACGATTGCCAGAAGCCGAGGACTGATGCGGCACCATATTGAGTTCATCAACCATTTGCCCTTTGCAGCGAGTAACTGAGTATGTTCGACAAGTTAAAGCAGGGTTGGACCAGCTTCATAGCATTGCTCACACCGAGTGAGAATAGTGCGGGATGGCGTCGCGGAATCCTCACTGGCATGGGGTTCTTGATTATCCTGATTCTGCTGGTCGGGATGTATTGGAGCAATGAGCCAGCGCATTTCGATGTCAGGTTAAACGCACAGGAGAAGCTTACCGGTTCAGGGCTAGACACCGTCCCTGGCGCAATCACTACTTCGGCCTTGATTAGAGTGGCGGAAACCTTGCTGGACAAGCCGGGGGGATACCTCACCAATGATGTCATGCCTCCTGGGTTATACCTGGATAATATCCCGAACTGGGAATATGGCGCTCTGGTTCAGGTCAGGGATTTGTCGCGGTCTTTTCGGGAGGATTTCAGTCGCTCGCAATCCCAGTCCACTGAAGACCCTGACCTGATCATTGCTGAGCCCAATTTTAACTTCAATAGTGATAGCTGGTTGTTTCCGCCCACCGAGTCTGAGTATCGCGAGGCAATCGAGCGGGTGGATTCCTATTTGCTGCGAATTTCCGACCCTGCGAATGTGGATGCACAGTTCTTTGCTCGCGCCGATAACCTGGCGTCATGGTTGCTCAATGTCGAGTCGCGATTGGGTAGCTTGTCGCAGCGCCTCAGCGCCAGTGTGGGGCAGGCCCGAATTAACACTGACATTACGGGAGAGTCGGCGGCAGTGCAGTCCACGCCCACCAGTGCCGAAGTGGAAGTGCGAACGCCCTGGTTAGAAATTGATGATGTGTTTTACGAGGCCAGAGGCTCGACCTGGGCGCTGATGCATTTTCTGCGTGCGATCGAAGTGGACTTCGAGGAGGTGCTGGTAGACAAGAACGCAATGGCCAGCCTGCGGCAGATCATCAGGGAATTAGAGGCCAGCCAGCGCACTGTGTTTTTCCCTGTTATTCTCAATGGTTCCGGCTTTGGTATTTTTGCCAATCATTCACTCACCATGGCCAACTATGTGTCGCGTGCCAATGCCGCAATTATTGATTTGCGCAACTTGCTGGCCCAGGGATAGGGATAGACTTGTTTGCTTTCAAGATTGCGACTCGGCCGCTTCTGCGGGAGCGATTGACTAGTTGAAGCAAATCGGCGCTTTTATTCGTTTCATTCCCATTCTGGGCTGGCTGCCCCGATACAATCAGGTCAAGCTGGCCGATGACCTGGTGGCTGCGGTTATCGTTGCCATCATGTTGATTCCTCAAACCCTGGCTTATGCCCTGGTGGCCGGTATGCCGGATGAAACCGGTCTGTATGCGAGCCTGTTTGGCCTGACGGTTTACTGTGTGTTCGGCAGCAGTAATACCCTTTCCGTTGCGCCGGTCGCGGTGGTGTCTTTGATGACCGCAGCGGCGCTGGCCAAGCTGGAGTTGAGCGGCGTCAGTCAATATACCTCGGCGGCATTTGCACTGACCTTTCTGTCCGGTGCTTTCCTGCTAGTGGCGGTTTTTCCCGATCCATAGTGAATTTCGAGGCCGGGGCGGCAACTCCTGCGGCCGGTGCGTTTACCGCGCTCATCATAGCAATCGTTGCGCTGTTCCTGACCCCGGCTCTGTTCTGGTTGCCGCGGGTTTGCCTGGCGTCGACCATTCTGGTGGCAGTCTACCCGCTGCTGGATTTTTCCATGTTGGGTAGATCCTGGCGCTACTCCAAGGCAGACTTTGTCGCCGTGGCTTTAACCCTGCTGCTGACGCTTGCGATTGGTGTCGAGATAGGTGTTGCCACTGGCGTGTTGGTTTCAATACTGATCCACTTGTACAAGGAATCCAAACCCCATGTTGCCGTAGTAGGGCGAATCGAGGGCACAGAACATTTCCGTAGTGTCGATCGTCATGATGTCGAGACTTTCGAGAACCAGCTTTCAATTCGAATCGATGAAAGTCTTTATTTTGCTAACACACGTTACCTGGAAGAATTGATCTTTGAGCTGGTGGCAGACAAGCCGAAGTTGGAACATGTCGTGTTGATGTGTGCGGCGGTAAACCGCATAGATCTCAGTGCTCTGGAGACGCTGGAGAAAATTAATGAAACCCTTTCCGGGCTGGGAATCAAGCTCCATCTGTCGGAAGTCAAAGGCCCTATCATGGACCGCCTTGCAACAACGGGTTTCTTCAAATCGCTGTCTGGCAAGAACTATCTTAGCCATAACGAAGCAGTAGAGGATTTGCGCGCAGCGACTGGCACCTGATGCATAGGCAGTTCTGTGGTTGCTTCGTTGAGCGCAGCAAGCCCTACCGACATGTAGATTTTGGCCAACCCCGAATGGCAAAGGGGTCGGCCAGTTTCAAGATAGTCGATTGTAGAAGTTAAAAAAGAGTGATCTAGATTTTTACGATCATCTTGCCAAAGTTATCGCCGCTAAACAGGGCTAGAAAGGCATCGAGGGCTTTATCCAGACCTTCATAAACTGTTTCCTGATACTGGATTTTGCCGTCCTGAATCCAGCCAACCATTTTTTCCAGAAATTCTGCTTGCATCTCACTATGGTCAAAGACGATAAAACCGTTGATGCGAATCTTTTTGCCGACAATCAGCATCAAGTTGTTGGGCCCTGGTGCCGGCTTGGCATCGTTGTAAGCTGAGATCATGCCGCAGGCCGCGATACGGCCAAATGGATTCATCACGTTGAGGGCGGCCTGCAGGTGTTCACCACCCACGTTCTCAAAATACACATCGACGCCGTCCGGAGCTGCTTCTGCCAGCGCTTTGGTCAGATTACCGCAGGTCTTGTAGTTGATGGTGGCGTCGACGCCACATTTTTCTTTTAGCCATTGCGCTTTGCTGTCGCTGCCTACGCTGCCCACTACACGACAGCCCAACTGTCTGGCAATCTGGCAGACGATGGCGCCGACTGCTCCCGAGGCGGCGGAAACGAATACAGTTTCTCCCGCTTTCGGTTCACCGAATTTCTTCAGGCCGACATAAGCGGTAAAACCGGGCATGCCAAGCGCACCGAGATAGAGAGACAGCCGGTCTTTGTCGAAAGGTTGCAAGACGGTGACCGATGAATCGTCGGCCACCAGCCTGTCGCGCCAGGCTCCCTGATTCAACGCGATGTCGCCGATCT
>MDSV01201764.1_pt1 | contig 34254 bp, 35 predicted proteins | sample 810851 | NCBI WGS metagenome assembly MDSV01 (sample SAMN05326640, study PRJNA326480) | marine metagenome | isolation source: seawater | place: Atlantic Ocean: North East | collected 2012 | reverse complement strand
TAATTATTTTACACTACCTGTTTTATTTATAATGATTAGCTCGCACTTTTCTTTTACATATGGAGCAATAAATAATTGGTTGATACTAGCTGTAATTTCTATTGCTGGAATATTAACTAGACATTATTTTAATCTTAGAAATAAAAAACAATATAAATTTTGGATATTACCATCTGCTGGAATGATAATGTTTTTTTTGATGACCCTAAGCAGTTTATCTGTTTTTGAAAGAAAAGAGACTCCTGTTTCTGCTTCTTTAGAATTAATAAAATTTAATGAAATTCAAAATATCATTAAATATAGATGTGGTACGTGTCATGCTAAATATCCAACATTTGAAGGAATTGAAGCACCACCAAAAGGCGTTGTATATGATACTGCTCAAGATATTATTACTAATGTCAAATTAATTAAGGCGCAAGCAATTGATGCTCAAATCATGCCACCAAACAACCTTACCGGTATAACAAACAACGAAAGAGAAACTATTAGAATTTGGATTGAGCAAGGAGCAAATATTAATAATTAACAGGAATTGGATCTAAGGATCTCCATAAATACCATGTTGCTTGTGAGCAATAAGGCGACCATTTATTCTTTAGGAAATTTATTTCCCTCTCTTTAAATGGTAATTTTTTTTTATAATTTTTACATATTGCATTTAAGAAGCCTAAATCACCTAATGGAAATATATTAGAACTTCCATAACTAAACATCAAAAACATATGAATTGTCCATGGCCCTACTCCCTTTATTTCTATTAATTTTTTTGAAATTTCATCTTCAGATAAAAAACTTATATTTTTTATAAATTTTTTATTATTATTAAAAAAAATTGCTATGTTTTTTATGTATAAAATCTTTTGCCGTGAAAGTCCGCACTTTTTTAATTGGGCAGTTCTTAATTTTAATACTGAGTTAGGTGTAATATTTTTTTTTAATTTAAAAAATTTTTTTTTCATAGAATCTGCTGCAGAGACAGATATTTGTTGACCTATAATAGAATTTATCAATGAATGAAAATAATTAGAATTAAGAGATAAATATTCATTTGGAAAAGATTTAATTAAATTCTTCAAAACTCTATCTTTATTTGATAGGTATTTAATACCTTTATTCCAATATTTAGGTTTCATATATGAATTATTATAACAAATTTAAAAAAATTGTATCTTATATAAATTTTATTTTTGGAATATATTTATGGGCATTGATTATATATGCTTTATTGAGATCTACTGGATTAATAAAAAGATTTGCACTACAGGAACATCTTTTAGGAGAATACCTTTCATTACCTATTAAATTTATTTTGAGTCTATTTTAAGTTAAATGCTTTACTATTACTGGATAGCAATAGCAGCGGCTTTGTGTTGGGCTATTGCTTCACTAGTATCAGCTGATGTTACTAGAAGTTTAGGAGGTCTTGCATTTAATAGACTTAGATTATTTTTTGTTTCAATAATGTTAATTTCATATACTTTTTTTATTAATACTTGGTCTACAATTAGTACTGACTATTTAACTGTCATAATAATTTCAGGAATAATAGGAATTTTTATAGGTGATACTATTTTATTTATAGCCCTTCAAAAAATTGGACCGAGAAGAAATAATATTTTATTTTCTTTAGCTGCGCCATTTACAGTTATAATAAATATTATTTTTTTAAAAGAAATAACATCTTTTGTTAATATTTTAGGTTGTTTTATTGTTTTCTTTGGAGTCGTTTTTGCAATAGCTTATGGTGATAAAAAAAATATAGATCATAGATGGGAAACTGTGGAAGGTTCACTTTCAATAGGTATTTTTTTAGCTATTTGTGCAGCTCTTTGTCAAGCTATTGGAGTTGTGATGATGAAACCCATTTTAAATCTTGGGGCTGATCCAATTGCATCTGCAGCAATAAGAACAACAACTTCGTGTCTCTTATTAGCATCAACTTTTATTTTAAATTATGAAATATTTAATGCAAAAAGAACTTTAACATTAAAAATATTACTTCAATCAGTATTAAGTGGGTTTTTAGGAATGGCATTGGGAATGAGCTTATTATTAATTGCCTTACAAAAAGCTGATGCAGGAATTGTTGCGACACTCTCATCCACAAGTCCTATAATGATTTTATTTCTACTTTGGATTTTTACTAAAAAAATTCCTACTCTAGCTGCATGGATTGGAACTATTATTGCAATATTAGGTACTGCTTTAATTTTTATCTATTAATTTTATTCCAAGCTCTTCTAATCTTTCTTTATCAATACTTGCTGGTGCATCCATCATTAAATCCATTGCCTGTTGATTCATTGGAAATGCAATAACCTCTCTAATATTAGGCTCATCAGTAAGGAGCATAACAATTCTATCAATACCTGGCGCACTACCTCCATGGGGAGGTGCTCCATAATTTAGAGCATTTAACATTCCAGAAAATTTTTTCTCTAGATCTTCTTTGCTATATCCCGCAATCTCGAATGCTTTATACATAATTTCTGGTTTATGATTTCTTATTGCTCCTGAAGATAACTCTACACCGTTACAGACAATATCATATTGAAATGCCTTAATTTTTAGAGGATCCATTTTTTCTAAGGCTTCCATTTCACCTTGAGGCATTGAAAATGGATTGTGGCTAAATTGTATTTTGTTAGTTTTTTCATCAATTTCAAACATAGGAAAATCAACTATCCAACAAAACTCAAATGAATCTTTTTTTAGTAATCCTAAATCTTGGCAAATTTTATTTCTTACATTTCCAGAAAATATTTGAGCTGGTTTTATTTTATCACATATAAAAAAGATTGAATCATTGTCTTCTAATTTTAACATAGATAATTGATTATCATTAAGATTCTTTGCAATTGGTCCCTTAAAATTATTTTCACTAAATGAAATATACCCCAAACCTGGAGCCCCTTCATCTCTAGCCCAGTTATTTAATTTATCAAAAAAACTTCGTGGTTTATTAGCAGTATTTTTTACAATTATTCCTTTTACTATTGCGCCATTTTCAATTTGATTACTAAATATTTTAAATTTTGAATCTTTAAATACATTTGTATAATCAGATATTAGTAATGGATTTCTAAGATCAGGTTTGTCAGTTCCATATATTTCTAAAGCATCATTATAGGGAATTCTTTTAAAAGGATATGAACTTACTTTGATATTATTATTTCTTTTATTTTTATCAAATACGTCATATAATATAGGTTCAATGGCTTCAAATACATCTTCTTGAGTAACAAAACTCATTTCAAAATCTAATTGATAAAATTCTCCAGGAGATCTGTCAGCTCTACTATCTTCATCTCTAAAACATGGGGCTATTTGAAAATATTTATCAAAACCGGCAATCATTAATAATTGTTTAAATTGTTGAGGTGCTTGAGGGAGTGCGTAAAATTTACCCTGGTGAATTCTTGAGGGTACTAAATAATCTCTGGCTCCTTCTGGAGATGATGAAGTTAATATAGGCGTTTGGAATTCAACAAAACCTTTATCAATCATTTTTTTTCTAATGTCTGATATAATTTTATTTCTAAGTAATATATTTGAATGTAATTTATTTCTTCTTAAGTCTAAAAAACGATATTTTAGTCTTACCTCTTCACCGTAATCAATATCAGAATTAACAGGCAATGGTAAAATATTGGATTTTGATAATAATTCAAATTCTTCAATTTGAATTTCAATATCTCCTGTTTTAATATTTTTATTAATTGTTTCTTCTGATCTTTTAACAACAGTACCAACAATTTTAATAACACTTTCATTAGTAATATTACTAATATTTGAAAAAAGTTGATTTTGACTGTCTACTACACATTGAGTAATTCCATAATTATCTCTTAAATCTATAAATAATAAGTTTCCATGATCTCTAATTGTATCAGCCCAACCAGAAAGTGTTACTTTATCATTCAAATTATCTATGGATAATTCAGAACATAAATGTGATCTATATTTGTTCATAAAAATTGCTCTCTACAATATTTCTTTAATTAATGGTATTGTTAATTGTCTTTTTTTTTCAAGTGATAAAGTATCTAGTTTAGTCACAATATTTAATATATTTTCATAAGATCTGTTTGTTTGATTTAATATATATTGAAATATTTCATAGGAATTTATTATAAATTGTTTTTCAATAAAAAATTTAGTCATCAAATTTATTAACATATCATCATCAGGTTGGTGTATTTTTAGATGATTAAATATTTTTAATCTAGATATTAAATCTTTTAAAAGAAATTTAATATCGTTGATTTCATAACTAGAAGTTATTAAAATATTCAAATTATATAGCTTAGAATGGTTTAAAATATGAAATAATTTTTCTTCATCAAAAGAACTATTTATATTTTCAATTAATATATTACTTTTATTATTAATTAAAAAATCAAAATTATTATTGAATATTATAGCATTATTTTTTTTAAGCCACATATTAGCCAAATAAGATTTTCCTGACTTATTAGGGCCTACTAAAAATTTATTTATATTATTAGAGTAAATTACACCATTATAAGCATCAATATTAGTAGAGTTTATATAAAAATTTATTTTTTTTTCATTTTTATTAAAATTAAAATCAAATACTTTTTGTTTGTTCATATTAATAAAATTTTACAATCACTATTATTAAACTTTAAATTTAATTTATTAATTTTAAATAATTTAAATAAAATATCTTTATTACCGTAATAATGAATATCATAATTATTTAATTTAAAAGAAATATTTTTAAGTTCTATATTTTTTATAATCGATACTTTTTCGATATATTCTTTTATTTTTTTTAATTCATTAAGATTGTAGTAACTAATTTTACAATTAATTTTATTAATATATTTATTTTGAATTTGATTTTCAATTTTCCAATTATTTAAAAATAATTCTTTAAATTTTATAAAAAAATCATTGTAATTATATTCATTATAAGTAACTTTATCTATGTCTATAATTTGATCTTTTAAATATATATATGAAAAATAATTAATTATTTTTTTATCATCATTTACAATTATTATTGCAGAATCTAGATTTGAATATTTTTTTTTAAATTTATTTATTTTTTTTAAATTTTTATTTTTAATATCTTCAAAACTTAATAAATATTTATCATTAATATCTAAATTAGGAATTCTATAAAATTTATGATCTTTGAAGTTCTCAGACAAATATTTATAATGAAGATTATTCAATGAAAAAAAATTTTTCTCTAAATAGTTATTTTCATAAATTATAATTAAAATTTGATTTGGCAAATATTCAACATAAGAAATTTGATTTTTTCTAAAATATTTTATTAATATTTTTTTATTGAAATTAATTTTTATTTTTGAATAATAATTATTATTAATTATTTTTTCATCTTCTATAATTATATTTTGAATAAAAGTATTAATTAAATCTTCATCTAAATTATTTTTAATATTTAAAAAATCTTTTTTAATCATAATATTATTCAGTAAATTATGAAAACTCAGAAACTTTAGATCAGATATATTTTTTATTTTATCAGATTCTATATCATTTGAAAAAAAGTTAACCTCATGAAAATCTGTATCAAATAACGACTTAGAAAAAACATTATTGTTAATAAATAAAATTAACAACAAATAATAAATAATTTTCATCAAATCTATTGTAAATTTATATTATTCAAATTAATATGAATATATGGATTATAATAAAGATAAATTAGCTAAATATAAGGCAGAAACATGGAAAACATTTAATAAGTTAACGATTTACACCATTATCTTTATAGCTATTATTTTAATTATTATATTTTCTTTATTTTAATCAACCTACAATTTCATCATCTTTAAAAAAATAATCTATTTCTATTCTTGCATTCTCTTCAGAATCAGAACCATGAACAGAATTTTCTTGAATATTTAAAGCAAATAAATTTCTAATAGTATCTTTTTCTGCTTGTTCTGGATTTGTTGCGCCCATTATTTTTCTATATTTATCTACCGCATTTTCTCCTTCTAGTACTTGCAATACAACTGCATTTGATGTCATGTATTGAATTAAATCATTAAAAAATGGCTTTTCTTTATGAACAGAGTAAAATCCTTCAGCAAGAGCTTTAGAAAGTTTAACTCTTTTTTGTGCTATTATTTTAAGATTATTTTTTTCGATTATAGTATTTATTTTACCAGTTATATTTCTTTTGGTTGCATCAGGCTTTATTATTGAAAAAGTTCTACTCATATATATCCCTTTAAAATATCAGTTAATAATTATTAAAAAACTAAGAATATTTAGTTTTATTAAATTATTTAGTCTATTTTCAACAAAAAATAATTTAATGGTAACTTTATTATATAAAAAATTAATTAATTCCACATTTAAAGTTAAAGAAATATTATTTAATTTTTGTTATAATTGTTAAGAATTTATCCTTATGGTAAACAAAATCAATTTATATATTTTTTATCAGATATTAAAATCATGTTTTTTAATTCTTTTTATATTTATATCTATAGCTTGGTTATTACAGCTTACTAGACTTTTAACTCTAACTAATTTAATTCAAATAGATTTATTTAATGTAATTTATTTATCATTTTTTTTAATTCCAAATTTACTTTCTGTGATAATACCATTTATATTAATATTTGGAATTCTACTTTGCTTCATAAAACTAAATAGAGATAAAGAAATTATTGCAATATACAGTTTAGGAATGCAACTAAAACCAATTAAATTCTCACTAATTTCATTTACAATTATTATAACATTATTTCATATTATACTAAATTCATTTATTTCACCAATTGTATATGAAAAATATAAAATAAAAGAATTTGATCTTAGAAATACAATAGATTTAAATAAAATGATTTCTTCAAATTTTTTAAAAATTAATAATGAAACTACCCTTGATTTTAAAAAAAATAAAAACTCTTTTGAAGATATTTTTATAAGCAATAATTCAAATATCGATAATTTAATTTTTGCAAAAAAAGGAATAATAAAGAATGAAAGTGACAATTTTATTTTTCAACTTAATGATGGTTTTAAACTCAGTATTAATGATAATAATGAAATTGAAAAGCTTGAATTTACTGACTATAAATTAAAAATAAATTCAAACAATAAATCAGAATTTGATAATTATGATAGAAATACACTTACAATATTAGATGATATTATAAATAAAGACTACCTAAACATATCTTATAAAACATTTGATATAATATTTTCAATTTTAATTATTTATATTTTTTATAATAATAATATTTTAAAAGTTAACTTTTCCTTAAAAAATAATTTTTTATTTATATTTTTTTCAATATCAATTTTAATTATTAGCCAATTATTAAAAAATACAGGAAGTGATTTTATAAATTATTCTGCTTTGTCGACGCTATTAATAGTAATTACATTATGTTTAATGTTTTTTAAAAATAAATATGAATAAAATTAATTTTTATCTAATTAAATTATCTTCAAAATATATTATTTTTAATTTATTCTTAATTTCAATTTTTACTTTGTTTTTAAATCTTATAGAATTATCAAGAATTTTAGAAAATTCAGGTTCTTTTATAGATTATTTTTATTTATCTGGATTAAAATATCCTTCAATATTGAATGAAATTTTGCCATTTGTAATAATTATAAGTATTGCTTTTTTACTAAGAAATTTAATAAATAATAATGAATTAATTTCATTGAGAAACATAGGATATTCTATTTTTGATATTTTTATCCCAGTTGCATTAACAGTTTTTATTATTGGATTGTTTTTTTTACTTATTTTAAATCCAATATCTTCAAACTTTGAGAATAGATATCAGGAAATAATTAATAAAAATGATAAGAGCTTATATTCGATTAAAATTTCTAATAATGAAATGTGGATAAAAAATAAAATAGATAAAAATACCTCAGGTTTTATCAGTATAGAGAATATTGATCTTAAAGATATGAAATCAAATAATGTAAAAATCTTATTAGTTAGTGATAAATCAAATATATTAATACAAGCTTCTGAGGGTTTTTTTGATAAAAATACTTTTTACTTAAAAAAAGTTAAATATTATGATGTAAACAATGAAAAGTTAAGTAAGCTAGATAAATTTCAACTTAAAATTAATTTTGATAAAGAAAATATTTTAAACTCAATAACAAATTATAAATTTATTCCTTTTTATAATTACATAACGCACATTAAAACATTAAAAAAATTTAATCTATATTCATCAGAAATAGGATTATTTTATATTTCTGAAATTCTTAAACCTTTTTTTATAGTAATGTTATCTTTTATTGTTATAGGTTTTTCTGGAAAATTTAGAAGAAATGAAAATTTTTTTAAGATTTTATTCTTATCAATTTTAATTGGATTTGTAATTTTTTTTCTTAAAGAAATAATGACTAAACTTACAATTTCTTTATCAATAAATTTTATTTTTTCATATTTAATAATATTTCTTTTACCTTTTTCTTTTGGATTATATCAAATTACTAAAATAGAAAATGATTGATATAATATTAAAATTTATATTAATAATTTTTATCTCTATTATACCTTCATTTAATAATGCGAGTGAAATTTTAATATATGCTGATAATATATCATATGATGAAGATGAAAATATAATTGCTAAAGGTAATGCTAAAATTTTAAAAGATAATCAATTAATTGTCTCTGATCTAATCATTTATGAAAAAAAAACAGAAAAAATTAAATTACCAACATCTTTCACATTAAAAGACAGTAATAATAATTATTTAAATGGAAGTAGTGGATATTTTGATAAAAATTTAGGATATGGAGAATTTAATGATATCAAAATTAAATTAAGTGATGGATCAAGAATAATTGGAAATAGTGGTAAAAGAGATGGTCACGTAGATATAATATCAAAAGGTGTTTACTCACCTTGTAAATCAAGAATTAAAATTGCTAATTTTATATGTCCAACTTGGCAACTAGAAGGTGAAAAAATTTTACATGATAATAAAAATCTATTTTTATACCAAAAACATTCTAAAATGAGAGTTGTAAATACTCCAGTTTTTTATATACCATATTTAGTTACCCCATCTCCTCTGAGAAAAGATAGAAAATCAGGTTTTTTAACACCAACAATTGCTCTAAATTTTCTTGATACAAAAACTTCACAATCAACTTACTTGCCTTATTATTTTAATCTAGCAATAGATAAAGAATTAACTTTTACACCAATTATAAATTATGGTGGAGGGGTGGATTCTTCTCAAAGATTTTTATTTGATTATAATCAGATACTATCAGGTGGCACATTATCTTCAGATTTAATATTTGATTCAAATTTTGAAAAACAAAATAGTAATAAATGGCTGTCAGATGCTAGTTTAATAACAAACTACGAACAAAAAATTAATAAAAATTATAAGCTTACAATTGATTCTGCTCTAGAAACTTCACAAAATTATATTCAAATTACTCAACCTAACAGTGACTTAAGTTATACTAATTCTTTATCTACTAGTGTTGAATTAGAAGGTTATTATATTAATAAAATTGACGACTATTTATCTACAAGTTTAAATTTTTATCAAACTAATCAGAAAAATGAAAATAACAAAACAACACCAATAGTATTTCCAAATATCTACTACTATTCAGGGAATAAAATTGTAAGAGGTAATGAAACCAGTAATTCATATAGATTTTATAATATATTTAGAGATAAAAATACTGATATTCACGCACAAAGACAGATTAAATTTTCTCATAAATTTAAATCATTAAATGAAATTATTAAATATAATTCTAAAATTTCAATAAGATCTGAATTATATAATCAATTTTTTTCTACAGAAAATAAATTAATTCAAACAGATGAATATCATTCGGGAAATCTATATAGGATATTTCCTATAATTGGTTTGAAAATTGAATCTCCATTTAAGTTAAAAAATAATAATTATAACTTAACTTATAAACCATACTCTCAATTAATTCTTTCACCTGGTTTATCAAATAATAATAAATTATCTAATGAAGATTCATCTAACAATAATTTTTCATTAGATAATTTTGATGCTTTAAACAGATATTCAGGAAGCGATAAGATGGATAATTCAAAAAGAATTAATTATGGCTTTGTTATTAGCAACAACTTAATAAAATTAAAATTATCACAAAATTATGAATTTACTGACAATAGTAATTTCCATAAAGAACAGGGTAATGATGATAATTTAGGTGATATATTAGGAACTTTTGATTATGAAAAAGTTAATACTCTAAACTATAATTTCAGATATGATGTTGGTGAAGAATATTTAAAAGAACAAAATATTAATTTGAATTCAAAAAATAATTTTGGTGATTTAAATATTTCATATTTAGATCAAAAAAAGAAAGTAGATAACATAATTACTCAAGATACAGAGACAATTAATTATGAATTAAAAACTAAGAAATTTTATAAATTTTCTAAAATTAATGTATCAGGATTATATGATTTAACAAAAGAGATAAATACAGAATACACAGTTGGATACAGTTACTTTGACGAATGTTTTGGAATTAATGTGGATTTTAGTCGCAAATCATATAAAGAAGATAACCTAAAGCCACAGGATATTTTAACTTTAATGTTTTCATTTAAAAATATAGGTAGTTACAAATCAACAAATCTGGCAGTTTCAGAAGATGATAAACAAGACATAAAATGGGAAGGAGATGAAGTAGATTTGGATAAATTTGAAAGATATGAATAAGTATATTTTGAAAATGTTAGTCACTTTTATAATTTATGCAAATTTAAATACAGTATTCAGTGATGAAAATCGGATTTTATTCAAATTATCTAATAAATCATTTACATCCTTTGATTATGAAAAAAGAAAAGAATATTTATTATTTGTTGGAGATAATTTAGGCTTAAGCAAGGATGAGATTATAAATGATTTTATATCTGTTAGTTTATTTAAAGAATATTATATTAAATCAGGGAAAAATATTAAGTTAAATAATAAGGTTAATGAAATATTTGATGATATTCTAGATAAAAAGAAAATAAATGTGTCATCATCAAATATTGATAAAAAGAATATTTTAATAAATTTAGAAAATGATTTAATTAGAAAATTAATTTTAGAAAATTTTTTAAATGATAATAAAAATGAAATATTAAATTCAGAAAATGAAGTAGATTTAATATATAATTTTAAGATTAAATATATTAATGTATATGAAAATGACTTAAATAATTATAAGCAAGAATTTAACAGTAAAAAATTTAAAAATATTAATGAGTTAGAGGGTTTTTTAAATAATAAAAATATTTCTTTTTTTATTAAAGAAAAAGAAATTGAAAAAATTAATAGAATAAACAAGGAATTAATTAGCAAAATTAATGATAATGATAATTTTTTTATAAAAAAAAATAATAACTTAATATCTTTTATTTCAATAGAAAAGAATTTTGAAACACATGATGGTCTAACAGCTAATATATTTAGTATAAAAAGTTTAAATAAATTAAATTCAAATGATCTAAAATGTGATAATTTAAAAAATAATGACACATATTCACTTACAAAAAGTGAGTATGAATTTGTTAAATTAAATCAAAGAATTAGAGCAAATTTAATTAATATTAATGATTATATAGAGGTTATTAATGAAAATATTTTTAATTATATAATTTTATGTGGAATTAAATTCAATATGGAAATTCTAAAGAATATAAGTTTAAATAAAAAGATTAATACTAGAGTTGATTATATAGAAAAAGAATTTATTAAAAAATACTCTAAAAAATTTGATTTAATTAGACTTAATGAATAAATTAATTGCAGTAAGTATAGGAGATATTAATGGCATAGGAATTGAGCTATTAATAAAACTAGTTTTAAATAATCAAATTAAAAATATAGTTTTGTTCACAGATATTAAAGCAATCAAAAAGTATATAAGTAAAAGAAACTATAAAATAAAAACCAATATATTTAGCAAAAATTATATTTATAAGAATAATTATTTAAATATATTTTCGTATATCTCAAAATCACCAGAAGATAATACACTTAAATCTATTAAACTAGCACATAAAAAATGTTTAGAAAAAAATTTTATAGGGATGGTTACTTTACCTATTAGAAAAGATTTAATAATAAAAAAAATTATGCCTAACTTTATCGGTCATACTGAATATTTACAAAAACTGGAAAAAAAGAAATATTCAAACATGATATTATATCACAAAAAGATTATCATATCTCCTTTAACAACTCATATTACAATTAATTCTGTGAGCAATAAAATAAGTAAAAATAATTATTTATTTGATCAAATTAAAAATTTAAGCAGATCACTGAAAATAGATTTTAATATTAATAATCCTAGAATTATTGTTTCAGGATTAAATCCGCATGCAGGTGAAAATGGAAAAATTGGTAATGAAGAATTAAAAATAATTACGCCAACTATTAATAAATTAAAAAAAAATAAAATTTCTGTAGAGGGTCCATTTTCATCTGATAGTATGCTTATTGACAAATCAAAAAAATATGCAGATTGTTTTACATTTATGTTTCATGACCAAGCATTAATTCCTTTCAAATATATTAGTAATTTTTCTGGTGTTAATTATACAGGTAATCTTGATGTTATCAGAACATCTCCTGATCATGGTACTGCATACAAACTTATAGGTAAGAATACAGTATCAAATATTTCTTTAAAAAATTGTTTTAAATTAATAAATTTAATTTTTAATAATAGAAAAAATTATGAGAAAAGCAAAAAAGTCACTAAGTCAAAATTTTATAATAGATAAAAATATATGTAAAAAAATTTTAGATCAAACTGTTATTAGAGATAATATAATAATTGAGATTGGTCCAGGAAAAGGATTTCTTACAGATTTAATATTAGATAAGAAACCAAAGGAATTATATTTAATTGAAAAAGATGATTTTTTATATAATGATTTATTAGTTAAATATAAAAGTATAAAAAATATTACTTTGATTAATATTGACGTTTTAAAATATGAATTTAATAAACATAAAAATCTTATTATAATTTCTAATTTACCATACAATATAAGTACAAAAATTATTTTACATTTGTTTAAATATTCAAATAATATTAATCAAATGGTTTTTATGATTCAAAAAGAAGTAGGATTAAAATTTGATTACAACTTAAATCAAATGAATAAATATAAATTTTTTAATAAATTAATTTGTAAATATAAAAGATGTTTTGATGTTTCATCAATGGTATTTATACCAAAACCAAAAGTAAAATCTACTGTTGTTAAGTTTATATTTAATAATAATAAAATAAATTATAAAAAAGCAGATATGTTTAGTAGCAAAATTTTTAAAAATAAAAGAAAAAAAATTAGTAATAAAATAAAAATTAATAAATCCTTAAAAAATAATATATTAAATAAAAGAGTAGATGAATTATCAATAGACGATCTTTTATTGATTTATAATTCTTTTTAAATTTTTTTTAAGTAATAAATTATTTTTATTAATTAAATTATTATAATCTATTATATTTTTTATTTTGTTTACAGTTTCATTAACATTTTCATTAATTAAGACATATTTATATTCATTATAATGTTTCATTTCATTTATTGCATAAGATAATCTTAAATTTATTTCCTTAGAATTATCCCTACCTCTTTTAACTAATCTTTTTTTAAGTTCTATTCTTGATGGAGGCAAAATAAAAAAATCTATAATATCATTCTTATTATAAAATTTTCGAATTTTTCTAGCACCTTTCCAATCAATATCAAAAAGCAGATGTTTATTATTCTTATTTGCAGCTCTAACATTCTTAAATGGTGAACCATAAAAATTATTAAAATTTTTAGCAGTTTCAATAAAAACATTTTTGCTTTTTAAATTTAGAAATTTTTTTTCACTAACAAAATAATAATCCCTACCATCAATTTCATTAAGTCTTTTATTTCTTGATGTATAAGATATTGAAAGATTAATATTTTTCATTCTTTTTAATAATAATTTACATAGGGTAGTTTTTCCAGCACCAGATGGTGACGAAACAATAATTAACTTATTTTTTATTTCTATATTCATTTAATTTATTTTTATGTTCATTATAGTTTATCGAAAATTCATGTTTGTTTAATAAATTATTAAAAAAATAAAATAGAAAATCACTTTTATAATTTTCTAAAATAATATCAATTGTTTTAGTGCCTACATAGGAAATTGGCTTTGGTGGTAAACCTTTATTTTTATAAGTATTATAAGGATGATCAATTTTTAAATCTCTTAATGATAATTTTCTATTTAATTTATGTTTACCCTCTGTTAACGCATATAGTACTGTTGCATCTATTTGAAGTCTCATATTTTTGTTTAATCTATTTATAATTACTGATGATATTTTTCTTTTATCATTGTAATCAAGCCCCTCCTTTTCAATAAGTGATCCAATAATTAAAATATCATTTTTATTAAATTTTGAGAAAAATATATTATTTTTTCTTTTATCCATAAAATTTTTTTTATATTGTTTTAATGATTTATAAAAATATTTAAAATCCCTATTTTTTTCAAAATAATATGTGTCAGCTAGTATTTCATTATATTCAATTGTATCAAAATTATTAAAAAATTTTCCAAGTTCTTTGCTAAGATCATTTTTAGACCACCCCTCAATAATTGTAATTTTATCTAAAATATTACTTGGATTAGTTATTGTTTCTAATAATTCAATTAATGATATATTTTTTTTAATTTTAAAATCACCATGATGAATTATTTTTTGTGATATTAAAATATAAATTTTGTAATTAAATTTAAAGACAATTTCATCAAAATAATTAAATAATGTTATGTTGTTTTTTATTACTTGATGTATTGTTTCACCTTTTGAAATATTAATTAAATTTTTCTCAAGTTTAAAATTTTTATTAAATAAAAAAAAACTATAAAAAATAAATATAATTAAAATAAATATAATTATGCTAAATACTCTTAAATAGTAAAGCAGTGTTAGTACCCCCAAAACCAAAAGAGTTACTCAAAGCATAATTTATTTTTTTTTCTAGAGGTTCTTTAGGTATTAAATTAATATTTGAAGTTTCAATAGGATTTTCTAAATTTAAAGTTGCAGGCATAATACTATTATTTATTGATAAAATTGAGAATATAGATTCAACACTTCCAGCTGCACCAAGAAGATGTCCGATAGATGATTTAGTTGAGCTTACAAAAATATTATGTTTAAACAATTTAGATATTGCATTTAATTCTATTTCATCTCCTTTTACAGTTGATGTTCCATGTGCATTTATGTAATCGACACTCTCAGGTGATATTTTTGCCATTTTTATTGCCTCTTTCATTGCTCTAAAACCACCATCTCCATCTTCAGATGGAGCTGTAATATGATATGCATCACCAGACATACCATATCCAACGAGTTCTGCATAAATTTTAGCTCCTCTTTTTTTTGCTGATTCAAAATCTTCTAATACTAATATACCGGAACCCTCTCCCATTACGAATCCATCACGATCCTTATCCCATGGTCTTGATGCTAAGTGAGGTGTATCATTATAAGATGTGCTCAAACTCCTTGCTGCACAAAAACCTGCAATTCCAAGCTTACAAACAGCCGCTTCAGATCCTCCTGCTATCATTATATCTGCAGCTCCTCTTTTTATCATTTCACTAGCATCACCAACTGAGTGAGCACCAGTGGCACAAGCCGTAACAACTGAGTGATTAGGTCCTTTAAACCCATATTTTATTGAAATTTGACCAGAAAGTAAATTTACTAAAGATGAAGGTATAAAAAAAGGTGAAAGTTTTTTAACCCCCCTGTTATTTATAGTTATTGATCCATCATAGATTGTTTCTAATCCTCCAATGCCAGATCCTACAGAAACTCCTACTTTTAATTTTTGATTATCAGAAAGTTCAAGTAATCCAGCATCCTCAACAGCCATTTTAGCGGCTACTAATCCATACTGAATAAACCTATCGTTTCTTTTAATATCCTTTGTTTCTATATGTGAATGTTTATTAAAATAATTATCATCCTCTGGATTATTAGATAAATGACCTGCAATCTTACACGGTAAATCATCTACCTCAAACTGATCAACTCTTTTTATTCCTGATTTGCAATTTATTAAATTCTGCCAAGTAACTTTTTCATCATTACCTATACTAGTTAATAGTCCAATTCCAGTAACAACAACTCTTCTCATCAGGAATTAAAAAAGTTATTTTTTACTTTCTATGTAATCAATAGCATTTTGAACAGTCTGGATAGTTTCTGCAGCGTCATCAGGTATTTCAATTCCAAATTGTTCCTCAAAAGCCATTACTAATTCAACAGTATCTAAGCTATCTGCACCTAAATCATCAATAAATTTTGCTTCAGGAACAACTTTAGCATCGTCAATACCTAAATGATCAACGACAATTTTTTTAACCTGTTCTTGTATTTCACTCATATTTTTCTCCTTACTTTCTTTTTAGATTATTATTTATTCAAATGTCAACCTATTAAACCATTAACATTCCACCATTTACATTAAAATTTTGACCTGTAATGTATTTAGCATTATCACTTGAAAGAAAATACACTAAATTTGCAACATCCTCAGGCTCTCCAAATTTATCCATCGGAATTTTTGATAAAATATTATTTTTTTGGCTTTCATTTAATTTATCAGTCATTGCAGTTGTAATAAATCCAGGTGAAATTACATTAACATTTATATTTCTTTTTGCCACTTCAAGAGCTATTGATTTGTATAGACCAATCATACCTGATTTAGAAGCTACGTAATTTGACTGACCAGGATTACCAGTATTTGCTACAACTGATGAAATACCTATTATTTTGCCAAATTTATTTGAAAGCATATTTGGAATTAAAGATTTAATTATTGTATAATTTGAATCTAGATTAGTCTTAATCACTTTTGACCATTGTTCATATTTCATTCTAAAAATTAAATTATCTTCTGTGGTTCCGGCATTATTTACAATAACAGATATATCTTTATGTTTTGATGCAATTTCATCCATACATAATTGTAAGTTAATATTATCTGAAATATCTACTTTATAATAAAAATTTTTATCACCATATACATTAGTCAAGTTTTTAATTTTATCATCTGATGAGGCAGTAAGAATTAAAACATAATCATTGGCAAGATACTTTTCGCAGATTGCTTTACCTATTCCACCAGATGCACCAGTGATAAGAATTTTTTTTTTATTTTTCATGTCTGCATATCTTCTAAATTACTTATAGAAGTTATATCAAATTTGTTGGAGATTCTCTTTATTAAACCTGATAAAATTTTATTTGGTCCAATCTCAATTATTTCTGTTTCACCTGTTTCTTCAAGTCTTTTTATACTTTCAGTCCACCTTACTTTATTTGCCATTTGCTGTTGAAGTGATTTTTTAATTATATTATTATCATTTGATATCTCAGCTGAGAAATTTGATAACAAACTTATATTATTTGTAGAAAATGACAAAGACTCTATCTCTTCACTTAAAATATTTTGAGCCTCAATCATATATTTACTATGAAAAGCTGCAGATACATTTAAAACAACATACTTTTTTACATTATTATTTAAAAATAGATCTTTACTATTCTTAATCTCTTTAATATCTCCTGAAACAACTACTTGCATTGGTGAATTATCATTTGCGATCTCCAAATTAATATTATTATCATTAATGATTTTTTGAATATAAGAGGATTCTTTTCCAATTATTGCTGCCATCCCTGAAGTATTAGGCTCAACAGCATCATTCATTAAATCTCCTCTTTTTTTTAAAATTAGACTACATTGATTTAGAGTTAATTTATTACTACATGCTAAAGCGGTATATTCCCCAAGAGAGTGGCCCATCATAATATTAATTGAGGATGTGTTAATTTTTGACTCTTTTTCTAATGTTTTAAAGATCAATAATGAGGCAGTAAAAATAGAAATTTGAGTAAATTTTGTTATATTTAATAAATTATCATCATTTTCAAAAATAATTTTTTTTAAATCCATTTGTATATAATCTTCAATTTCTTCTAAGGTTAATCTAGCTACTTTGAAATTATCATAAAAATCTTGAGACATTCCAACAAATTGACTACCTTGACCTGGAAATACTATAGCTGTCATTAAAGCTTGATTTATTTTAAAAATTTAATATATGCAACCCTAACTTCTCTCATTTTACAATGATTTGAGATTAACCATGGAGTTTTATGAATAAATTTGAAGTAGTATTACTTTTAAATCCAGAACTTGGTTCCCAGGGTTTAAAAAAAGAAATAGATAACTTTAAAAAAAATATTTCTTCAAATTCTGGCTCAATAGTAAACGAAGAAGATTGGGGTCTTAGGGATCTAAGCTATAATATTAATAAATTTAAAAAAGCTTTCTATAATTTTTTTCAAATAGAAATTAATGGGTCATCAATTCAATCAATTAAAAAAGATTTAAATCTTTCTGAAGATTTACTTAGATATTTGTTTGTAAAAGTTAAAGAACATCAAGAATTACCAACCAAGTTATATAATGAAAAGAAATAATAAAAAAACTTTTAGAAGAGAAGAGAATTCAAATTCTCCTTTTGAAAATAAGAAAAAATTCTGCCCGTTTAGTCAGCAGAACTCACCAATGATTGATTATAAAGATATTAAATTATTATCAAGATACATTAGTGAAAAAGGAAAAATAGTTCCTAGCAGAATTACTGGAGTTTCACGAAAAAAACAAAAAGAATTAGCCAAAGCAATTAAAAGAGCAAGATTTTTATCAATATTATCTTATACTAATAAATATATAATCCAATGAAAGTAATATTAACTACAAATATAAAAAAACTTGGTAAAGTTGGAGATTTAGTTGTTGTAAAGGATGGATTTGCAAGAAACTACTTATTTCCAAATAAAATGGCATTAAGAAATAATAAAAAAAATTTAGATTTTTACGAAAATATTAAAGACAAAATGATAGAAAATGAAAAAGGTAAACTTAACGAAGCTAAAGAATTAATAAAAGATGTATCAAAGCTTAAGATAATATTTAATAAAGAAGCTGATGACAAAGAACAACTTTACGGCTCTATTTCAAAAAAAGAAATTTTGGACTTTCTCTCAAATAATAATATCAAGGTAAAATCAGATGATCTCTTGATTAGACAGCCAATAAAATCATTAGGTGAACATGAAATAGAGTTAAATCCGTATATTGATGTATCTGAAGTATTTAAAGTTATTGTTAAAAAAAATTAGTTTATTCACATAATTAGAACTTTATTAACTAAAATAATCTCTAAATTATTGTTTCATTTTAATATTTGTTTAATTAAAATATATGGCTTTCGAGTTAATTGATTCTAAAAATGAAAGTAAAAACCAAGATAATTTTTCTAATATTGAAGCAGAAATTGCATTAATTGGTTGTATCCTTTGGGATAATAGAAATTATGAAAAAATATCAGATTTTTTAAATGAAGATCACTTCGTTGATGAAAATAATCAATTAATATATAAAACTATAAAAAATCTACTTGATAAAAATATTTTAGTATCACCTATAACTCTTAAAAATTATTTACCTAATGATGAAAATAATGTTGATAATATTAAATATTTAAATCAAATTAAAGATAGTGCACCATCAACTCAAAATGCTTATAATTACGCAAAACTTATTTATGATTTACATATAAAAAGAAATCTAGTTGGTATTGCACATAATATTATTCAAGACACTAATTCAAAACATGAAAATTCTGATGGTAACAGCTTAATAGAAAACGCAGAAAATGATCTTTATCTCCTCTCACAATCAGGAAGTTCAGATAGAAAATATATTGATTTTGGAACTGCCTTAAAAAATGCAGTAGATATAATTAGTGAAGCATACAAAAGAGATGGGAAAATAGCTGGTGTACCAACTGGGTTTAAAGATTTAGACAAAAAATTAGGGGGCTTACATAAATCAGACTTAATTATTGTTGCAGGAAGACCATCTATGGGTAAAACTGCATTAGGAACAAACATAGCTTTCAATTGTGCAATTAAATATCATGAGGAAAAAGATGAGTTCGATAATTTAAAAATTATTGACGGAGGTAAAGTGGCTTTTTTTTCGTTGGAAATGTCATCTGAACAATTAGCAACAAGAATACTTGCTGAACAATCAAGAATTTCAGGAGATAAAATGAGGAAAGCTGAATTTAGCAAGAACGATTTCAATAAAATTGCTAAAACTTCATCAGATTTAGAAAAATTAAATTTAATTATTGATGATAACCCAATTCTAACTATTCCTACTTTAAGAGCAAGAGCTAGAAGATTAAAAAGATTACATAATATAAATTTAATAATAATAGATTATCTGCAACTAATGTCTTCACCCAATAACAGACGTAATGATGGCAGAGTTCAAGAGATATCTGAAATTACAAGAGGATTAAAATCAATAGCAAAAGAATTAAATATTCCAATTATTGCATTATCTCAATTATCTAGACAAGTTGAGCAAAGAGAAGACAAAAGACCTCAATTATCTGATTTAAGAGAAAGTGGAACTATAGAACAAGATTCAGATGTTGTAATGTTTATTTATAGAGAAAGTTATTATTTAGAAAGAATGATGCCAATTAGGAAGCCTGAGGAGGATGATATAAAATATAATGAAAGAATGAGCAGGTGGCAACAAATGACAGATGAAAGTTATAATAAGGCAGAAATAATCATAGCTAAGCAAAGACATGGACCTATAGGAACAATTAAAATGCATTTTGATGCTAATTTCACAAAATTCAGTGACTTAAGTAACAAAGATTATGATAATGTCATTGAGTGATTAAAAATAGTGCAATTTTAAGAGTAAATAAAAAAAATATACTTAAAAATTACAATTTTTTTAAAAAATTAAATAAAAATTTAATTGTAGCTCCAACGATTAAAGCAAATGCATATGGATTTGGTGACAAAAAAATATTTGATCTTCTTATAAAAAATAATTGTAGGCACTTTTTTGTTGCAACTATTGAAGAAGGTATAAGAATAGCCAATAGAAATAAGAATATATTTATATATGTATTAAATGGTATTCAAAATTATAACTTAAAATTGTTTAAAAAATATAATTTAGTACCAATAATTAATACTATTTCTGAACTTAAAATAATAAATAAAAGTAAATTAAAATTTGGATTACACATAGATACTGGAATAAATAGATTGGGAATTAAATATAATGAAATACCAAATAGTACATTTAGTAATAAAAATATATCCATTATAATAAGTCATTTATCAAGTGCAGATGAAATAAATAATAAATTTAATGAGATACAAAAAAAAAGATTTTGTGATTTGATGAGTAAATTTAATTCAAATAATATTATTTATAGTTTAGCAAATTCAAATGGCGCAGTTATATCAAAATCATTTTTGTTTGATATGGTAAGGCCTGGAATAGGGCTATATGGAGGTAATAATAATAATAAAAAATTAATAAATAAAATCAATTCTGTAGCAACATTAAGTGGAAAAATTATACAGATAAAAATAATTAATAAAAATGAATTTGTTGGATATAATCAGACATATAAAGCAGAAAAAAAAATAAAAGTTGCAGTTATAGGAATTGGATATGAAGATGGTATTCCAAGAATTCTTAGTAATACTGGATATGTATATTATAAAAATAATAAATTTAAAATTATTGGAAGAATATCTATGGACAGTCTCACAATAGACATTACTAAATCTAAACATAATTTAAGGGTAGGATTATTTGTTCAAATAATAGACAATATGCATGGAATTGAAGAATTTGCAAAAAAATCAAAAACAATAAGTAATGAAATAATCACATCTATAGGATCAAGAGTTAAAAGAATTTATGTCAAATAATTATAAAATAATTTTGTTATCAATATCATTTATAATTCTTATATTTGCCACTTTAAATTTAAAAAATTTTAGAATAGATGCTTCTTCAGATACATTAGTTGCACAAAATGATACAGACTTTAAATATTACAATAACTACCAAAAAATATTTCCAAGTAAAAATAGTTTAGTAGTAGCTATTAAATCTAAAAATGAAATTAATAAAAATTTATTAGAAGAGATAAACATATTAAGTGAAAAGATTTCTAAAATATCACAGGTTTCTTCAGTTTTTAATATTAATAAAGCACCAATATTATTTTTAAATGAAACAAGTTTAATGGAACTATCAAAAAACAATTATGAAACTATAATAAATACCAAATTTAATATTTCTGAGGTTTTAGAAGAGTTTAAAAATAGTCCAATTTATAGCGATCAAATTATTAATAATAAAAAAAATATTACCTCGCTTATAATTTTTTTAGAACCAAATAAAAAAATACAAGATTTAAAAAATAATAAAAATAAATATATTAATAATAAAACTTATTATACAAAAAAGACAGAAATTGATAAAGATAGAAATAATTTAATTTTACAAATTAGAAATATACTATCTCACGGAAACAAAGATTACGAATATTATCTTGGTGGTGTAGAAATGATATCTAATGATGTTATTTCATTTGTAAAAAAAGATATTCTAGTTTTCAGCTCAATAGTTGTATCGCTAGTACTAATAATTTTATTTTTAATTTTTAGAAAAATTAGATGGGTTATTACTATATTAATGTCATCAATTTTTGCAGTATATACTATGGTAGGTTTTACAGGTTATTTAAATTATGAAATAACAGCTGTTTCAGCTAATTTTCTTTCATTAATGTTTATATTATCAATATCAATGAACATTCATATTTTAAATAATTATTTACAAACTAAAAATAATTTAATTCAGACTCTCAAAATAATGTTTTGGCCTTGTTTTTATACTTTTTTAACAACAGTGGTTGCATTTTTGTCTTTGGTTATATCTGATATTAAACCAATAATAGATTTTGGAATTATAATGATCCTAGCTTTATTTATAATATTAATTAGCTCTTTTACAATATTACCTTTAATAATTTCATTTTTTTCAAAAGAAAATTCTGAGATAAATATAAAGTTTACTATAAATAAATTTTTTTATTATTTTTCCTATAAGTTTAAAAAACAAATCATAATAACAAATATTATTTTTTGTATTATTGCAGTTTATGGAATACAAAATTTAAATGTTGAGAATTCATTTATTAAATATTTTAAAAAAAATACAGAGATATATAAAGGAATGAAATTAATTGATACTCAATTAGGAGGCACAACACCATTAGATATAATATTAAATTTCGAAAATGATGAATTATTTTTAATTACAAATACAAATGAAGCTGAGGATGATGATTTAGAGTTTGAAGATGATATTTTTGAAGATGATATATTTACAAATGATCAAAATATATGGTTTACAAAAAATAAAATTGAAACAATTAAAAATATTCATAAATATTTAGAAAATCGTAAAGAAATTGGAAAGGTAACTTCAATTTACTCATTAATAGATGTTGCAAATAAAATTAATGGCAGTGAATTAACAACTTTTGAATTATCGGTTCTGTATAAAGAAATTCCAAATAAATATAAGGAAGATTTAATTTATCCATATTTAAATACAGAAAAAAATATGGTAAAAATTAATGCAAGAGTTAAGGATTCAGAAAAAATTAAAAGAGCAGAATTAATACGAGATGTTAAAAATTATGCTAATAAATCTTTTAATAACTTAAATGAAGTAGAAATAAATGGATTACTTGTTCTATATAATAATATGCTTTCATCGTTATTCTCGTCACAAATAAAATCTCTAGGTTTTGTTCTTTTAGCTATATTCATTATGTTTATTATTCTTTTTAGATCATTAAAATTAAGTATAGTTGGAATTATACCAAATATATTTGCATCAACTTTTATTTTGGGATTAATTGGAATCTTAAATATTCCATTAGATATAATGACAATTACAATTGCCGCTATATCTATTGGAATAGCAGTTGATAACACTATTCATTATTTATATAAATATAAAATGAATATGGATGAAAATTTAAATTTTTATGAATCTATTGAAAATTCACATAATACAGTAGGAAATGCTGTATTAATAACTTCATTGGCTATATCTTTAGGATTTCTTACGCTGTGCTTTTCTAATTTTATTCCTACAATTATCTTTGGATTATTTACAAGCTTGGCAATGATATTTGCTATGATAGGGGTGTTAATTACATTACCATCTATTTTAAATTATTTACGATGAATATTATTAGCATAGATCTCTTATTATTCGACTATATAGTTATAATTTTAACAATAATAATTATTTTATTTAGTTTATGGAAAGGTTTTACTAATTCTATACTTGGACTCTTAACGTGGGTTGGTTCAATATTTATAACCATATATACTTATGAATATTTATCAGAATATATAAACAATTTGATTTTAAATATTAATTTTTTTTCACCCTTAAAACAATTTACTTATATTTTAAGTATATTAATTTCAATACCCATTATATTTTTATTTAGTCTTTTTATTTTAAAAAGAATAAGAAAATTTTTGAGTAGCGATTTAGACAAACAAATACTTGGTTTAATATTGGATAAATTCTTTGGTGCAATCTATGGATTATTATTTTCTTATATTATTTATAGTACAGTTTTATATTTAACATATAATAATAACTTTAAGGTTTTGGATAATTTCAATATATTTTTAATTGATAACTCAAATGTTTTAAAAATAATATCGGAATATAATGATCAAATAATAAATATTTATAATATTAATTCTAATGAGTAATTAGTTATAAGGATTTGAAGATTTAGAAAATAAAATTTTTATATTTTTACTTTTTATTTTAAAATAATCATAAAATTTATTTAGCAAAAATCTTTTATACTGAATAGAAATTTCTTTAGAAAAATTTGAAAATATTTTGATTATTAATGGATTTTCAGAAACTTGAGTTGCATATTTAAACTTTACTTCCTTACCTTTAATTCTAGAATGTGGATTTTGATCTACAGTTAAATATAACCATTTATTAATTTTAGAAGTTGAGATATTTTTATTTACGTCAGTTGTTAATTTGTGAATATAATCTTTAAGTTTCAAAATGTCTTTTTTATTTTTTGCAGAAATAGGCAAAATAAAAATATTACTAGACTGAGAAAATTGATTTTCAATATTCTTTTTTAGTTGATTTAAATATTCTTTTTTATTATTTTTTAATAAATCTATTTTATTTATTAAAAATATAATAATATTAGATTTTTGATAAATTAAATTAAATATTTTTTTTGATTGAGTATCAAATCCTTGGTTAACATCAATTAAAATAATATTAACATCAATATTTCTTATTATTGATAATGTCTTTTTTGTAACATAAAAGTCTAAACTTTCCTTATCAATTTTATTTTTTTTAATTAAACCTGCTGTATCATTAATTGAAAAATTATTGCCCTTATATTTAAAAGATGCAGAAACAATATCGGTAGTAGTTTTAGGTTTAATGCTTACAGTTGATCTTTCATATCCTACTAATGAATTTAATAATGTGCTCTTTCCAACATTTGTTTTGCCAAATAATGCAATAGAGAAATTATATTTCTGAATATTTTTTTTTTGAACTTCAAAATTTTCTAAATAGGTTAAAAAATTATCAAAACCTAATTTATGTGAACATGAGATATAAAATATTTTATCTAATCCAAGTAAATCTAAATTCTTATCTTGGTTAAGATTATCGTCTTTATTTACTATTAATATGATTTTTTTATTAAATTTTCTGAATAAATTTATTAAATCTTTATCATTTGAATAATTAGATATTTTATAATCAATGACATAAAGAAAAATATCTATATCTTTAATAATTTTAATAATATTTTTATTTAATATATTATTTTTTTTAGAAATTATACCTGGCGTATCATACAAGTTAATATTTATATTATTTTTTAATGAAGATACGTGCCAATCCCTCGTAGTTCCAATTGTTTTATGAATTATATTTTTATCATTATCTACAATAATATTGTATAATGAAGTTTTACCGACATTGGGCATTCCTATAATCAATAAATTCATTTAAAATATATGTGTAATACCTTTTTCTGAAGTTATGAATATTTTATCTTGATAACTATATACTTTTTTTATATCTTTTATTTTTAAATTAATATTATTTTCTATTTCATAATCTTTATTAAGAGCTAAAACTATACCTTGATCATCAAAAATATGTAATTTATCATCTATCATTAATACATTAACTATTTTAGAATCTTTTCTTAATATTTTGTTTACATTAATTTTTAAAAATTGTTTACCATTCTTTATATTATAAAATTCTATATAATTTTGATATTTATTAATAAATACATTATTAAATAAAAAATATGAATCTGATTTATTTAAAATAAATTTTGATAGAATAAATTTGTTATTTATAAGATCATATGTATTAATAATATTACCATTATCTAAATATACTAATAGGTTTTTATAAACATGAATATTATCATTTAAATTATTTAGTGAGGTAGTGATTTCAATATTATTAATATCAGAAATATATTCTTCATATAGAAATGTATCAAATAAGCGAAATTCACTATTAGGAAGTATAAAAAATATTAAATTAAAATAATTAGCAATTTTACCACCTGATGACTGAATAATATTTCTTGATAAATATTGTTTTTCAAAAATTATTTTACCATTTTCAGGAGATAAAATTACCAATTTATCAGGATATAAAATAATTAAATTGTTATCATAGTATTTAATTGGAGTATTAAGAAAATTACTATTTTTATATGTCCAAATAATTATACCTGAATTGTTTGTTTTAATTATTTCACCAGATTTATATCCAATAACAAAATCATTTCCAATTAAAGAAAATGATACTGGTTCATTATTTACAATAGGATAATCAATTAAATATTTATCAATTAATTTACCATTTTCATTATTAAATTTTAATATTTCACCTTCAAAATTTAATGAATATATAAAAGAATTACTATAAATAATATTAATTGGTAAATTATTTTTAATTTTAAATTTATTAATTTTATTAGAAAAATAATCATAATTAACTGCCTCATATGTATAAAAATCTATTACATAATCACTTAATATTTCATTAATAGATAAATCAATCTTATCAAATTCTTCAACATTAATAGTTTCGTAATTAATATCAGAATTCTTTTCATCAAGAAAAGAAATACTTCTTTCTTTACATGAAAGAAGCAATACTAATGAAAAGGTTGTTAATATATTAATTATATAGATGGAACTCATGAATTTTTTTCACTCTTTCTTTAATTGAAGATGAAATTAAATTAGAATTATTAATATCATTATATAATTTTAATACTTCTTTATTATTTTTATAATTTGATTTATTTAAATCTATTTCTGTTACTAATAGTAAATATTCTAATTCTTTTTTAAATGATTGATAATTTTCTAAATCAGCATTTATACTATCAATATAAGATTTTATATCTTTAATATAATTATTAGTGTTTTCTATATATGACGCATTAATTAAAGTAAAAGATGCATGAACAGCAATAGAGGATTTATATAAATTATCTAAGTTGCTTGAAAAAATTAGTTCTTTATATAAATCATTAGATTTATTATAATTTTTAAGTTCATTATTATTTTGAATTATTTTTAATATAGATAAAGTTGAAAAAATATTTTTATTATCTTTATTATTAATTAAATTTTTCAGAGCTTCTTCATTACCATCAATTGATTTAAAGAAATTAATACTATCTTTTTTTAAATCTTGAATGCGAAAATAATAATAGGTTTGAAAGGAGATATAAAAAACAATTATAACTCCCAATACAGGTAATATATATTTTAAATTAGTTAGAATTAATTTTTGTATCTTTTTGAAAATATTATTTTTTTTATTTTCTTCACTCATATCATTTCCATTTAATAGAACATCCAATACTATTATTTTGTTTAACGGGACCAGTGCCTTCATTTTTAATTTTTATCATAGCGTTAAAAAGCTCTCTTTCAATTTTATCACTTTTATTAGAATTCATAATTCCAGAGTCTATCCTGCCTCTATATTTAAGTTTTAGATTTTTATCAAAACCAAAAAAATCAGGTGTACAAATAGCATTATATTTTTTTGCTATATCTTGAGTTTCATCTAATAAATATGGGAAATTAAATTTATATTTTTCTGAAAATTTTTTCATATTTTCATATGAGTCATCAGGGTAGTTAACAACATCATTTGACATTATTGTAATCATATTAATTGAATTGAGCTCTAATTCATCAGCATCTTTTTTAAGTCTATAAGCTATAGCTTTAACATACGGACAATGATTACAAATAAAAGCAATCACAGTTCCATTTTTGCCTCTAAGCTGGTCTAATGTAAAAAAATTACCATCAACATTTAAAAGATTGAAAGAAGGTGCTAACATTTCTAAATTATGATTTGGAGCATTTACAGGCATATTTTTTTTATATATTATTTAATTATGAGCCTAGTAACATCTAGTTCTTCTTCTAACAATCACAATTTGTATTTTTCTAAAGATGAATTATCTAAAATCCTTAATCTTTACTCAAAAGGAGTAGCTAATGGAGAGTGGAAAGATTATGCAATTGATTTTAATAAAAATAATGCTTTCTTTTATATATTTAAACATACTTTAGCTGACCCAGAATTTATATTAAATAAATCACTAGAAAGAAAAAAAAGAAGAATTTTTTATAATTTAAAATTGAAAAATTTAAATAGTAAATTTGAAAATCTAGATTCACTAATTTCATCTCTTAATAGAAAAATATTTAAGTTAATTAATTGAATATTTATTCCCACTCAATTGTACCTGGAGGTTTCGAGGTAAAGTCATATAAAATTCTGTTAACTCCCTTTACATTATTTATTATTCTTGATGAAATTTCTTGAAATTGCTTTTTATTAAACATATAAAAATCTGCAGTCATTCCATCAACTGAAGTTATTGCTCTAAGTGATACTGAATAATTATATGTTCTTTCGTCACCCATAACACCCACTGATTTAACAGGAAGAAGAACAACAAATGCTTGCCAGATTTTATTATAAAGTTTTTTTTCAATTAAATATTTAATAAAAATAAAATCTGCCTCCTGTAGAATTGATATTTTTTCTTTATTTATAATACCGGGTATTCTTATGGCTAATCCAGGCCCTGGAAATGGATGTCTTAAAAGAAGGTTTTTGTTTATTTTTAATTTTGTTCCAACATTTCTTACTTCATCTTTAAATAATTCTCTTAATGGTTCTACAACCTCAAGTTTCATTTTTTTTGGCAAACCCCCAACATTATGATGACTTTTAATTTTAGCAGTTGGACCCCCAAAGAAAGGTATGCTTTCTATTACATCTGGATAAAGAGTTCCTTGACCTAAATATTTAACATTAGAAATTTTTTTTGCAGCATTTTCGAATACTTTTATAAATGTTTTTCCTATAATTTTTCTTTTTTTCTCTGGGTCAGAAACATTTTTAAGTTTTTTTAAAAAAATATTTGAAGCATCAATCTTAATAAAATTTTTTCCAAATTTTTTTTTAAATATTTGAGAGACTTCATTGGCTTCATTTTTTCTTAAAAGCCCATGATCTACAAAAATACAAAATAAATTTTTATTGACCGCCTTATTTAATAAATATGCAGTTACTGTAGAATCGACACCACCTGACAAACCACATATTATCTTTTTATCTCTAAGTTTATTTTTTAATTCTAAAATTTTATTCTCAACAAAATTTTTTATTTTAAATTTAATTTTAATTTTAGTTATATTGAATACAAAATTATTAATAATTTTAGTGCCATAATCAGTATGGAAAACTTCTGGATGAAATTGAAGACAATAAATTTGATTTTTAATATTTTCTATAGATGATATAATTTTATTATTTGAAAGAGAAGAAATAGAGAAAAATTTTGGTATTTTATTTATATTGTCACCATGTGACATCCAAACTTTAAAGCTATTTTTTTTGATACCTTTAAAAATTAGTGAGTTTTTTTTTATATTTATTGTAGTATGTCCGTACTCTCTGTGAATTGATCGTTTTACCCTACCTTTTAAATTTTTTGCTATTAATTGCATACCATAACAAATTGCAAGAATTGGTATATTCATTCTTAAAATTTCTTGATTTAATTTAGGTGAATTTTTATCTAAAACAGATTTAGGTCCACCAGATAAAATAAAAGCTGAAGGGTTAATTTCTTTTAATAATTTATTTGTAATTTTATGATATGGATGAACAAGACAAAATATTTCTAGCTCCCTAATTCTCCTTGCTATTAATTGAGTGTATTGTGAACCATAATCAATTATTAAAATAGTTTCTAATTTGCTATTCATTTAATTTAAAATCTCTTGCAATTATATATATTTCACTTGATTCTTGTCTTGAAGATTTAGGTTTAAAATATTGAACTTTATCAAATATTGATATTAAATTTTTAATAATTTCTTTTTCTTCTTCACCTTTCCAAATTTTAAAAATAAATGATCCTTTGTATTTTAACATTACTTGTAATTTTTCTATAATATCATAAACCAATTGACTTATTTTTAAATGGTCTGTTGATTGATGACCAGTAGTATTTGGGGCTACATCAGATAGAATTAGATTAAACTTCTTCTTAAAATTATTAAAATCATATTTTAAAAAATCTTCTTTAAAAAAAGTAATATTTTTTCCTTTTATTTTCATATCCAATAGATCAAAACATGTAATATTTACATTAGGATTAGAATTCATAATTACTTGAGTCCAACCTCCAGGGGAGGATCCTAAATCTAATATTTCTGAAGAATTTTCAATTATTTTAAATTTTTGTTCAATTTCTTCTAATTTAAATGCAGCTCTATTAACATAACCAAATTGTTTAGCTTTTTTTACATACTGATCATTTTTTTGTCTGTAAATCCATGTTTTTGATTTCATAATTATTAATAAAACCTAACAAAAAATTGTTTTTTGATAACTTTAATATATATGACATGTACGATATTTAATGAAAAGATCAATATTAATAGCTTTTGTTATATTAGCTGCAGTTGTTGGGTGGATTGGCTCAGGTCAATTTTCAAATGTTGTTGCTCAAGACGATAGTACTAAAAATATAGCTAAAACAGAATCTGATTACTCAGATGATCCAATAGATAATGAGAGTAAAGATATAACTTTTTCAGTTGAAACTAAAATTTTTACTTCTAACTTAATAGATCAATCCATTGAATTACAAGGTCAAACTATTCATAATAAAAAAATCGATGTAAAATCTGAAACATCAGGAAATATTGACAGTATAGAATTTGCAAGAGGAGATAAAGTTTCTTTAAACTCAAAGATGATAAGCATTTCGTTGGAAGATAGAAATGAAAAACTTTTAAGTGCACAGAAGGATCTAGAGAGACTGGCTAAAGAGTTGATTTTAAATGAAAAAAATAGAGATAACTTGTTAAGACAAAACGTTGAAAGAATACAATTATATGAATTAGAGTATGCGTCTGCTAAACAACTAATAGATAAAGGCTTAAGTTCAAAATCAAAATTAAGTCTTGCATCTTTTAATCTTGCTAATGCCAAGGCTGATAAGGAAGATATAAAAATTAAATTTGAGTCAACATTGGCAAGCCTTGAAGCTCAAATTTCTAATGTAAAATCAGTTTTAAAAAATATTAAATTAGATATTGAAAAGACAATCATAAAAGCTCCTTTTGATGGGATTATTTCAGAAAAAATGGTTGAAGAAAGTGAATTTATTTCAATTGGAACACCTTTATTTACAATAATTGACTTAGATCCTATTAAAATTGAGGGGTATTTATCAGAATTTGATGTTAACAAGGTTAGTGTTGGAACTAAAGCAATAATTGAAGATAGTAACGGTATTAAGAAGAATGGAATAATATCCTTTATCTCTCCATCAGCTGAAACAAGCACAAGAACATTTGAAATTACTATTCAAGCTGATAACAAAGATCTTTCTTATAAAAGTGGTATAACCACTAAAATAATTATCAAGGGTTCAGAACTCAAAGCCCATAAAATACCACCTTCTATACTAACTTTATTAGATGATGGGACAGTAGGTGTTAAAGCTGTTGATAATGATAACAAAGTCACTTTCTACCCAACTAAAACAATAAAGGATACAATTGATGGAATGTGGGTTTCTGGATTGCCTGAAAAAGTAAATTTAATTGTAAGTGGTCAAGAATATATAAGTATTGGTGAAATAATAAATTAATCTTAATGAAAATTAATATTATAGATTACGCAATAAGTCATTCCCGAGTTTTTATGGGAATACTTATTTTTATTATTTTTTCTGGAGCATCAACATACATTACAATGCCTAAAGAATCGTCTCCTGATGTAAGCATACCAATTGTTTATATTTCACTTAGTCAAAATGGTATTTCTGCACAAGACTCTGAAAGGCTTTTAGTTAAACCAATAGAAGATGAAGTAAAAACTGTTGAGGGAGTAAGAGAAGTAAGATCAACAGCTTATTCAGGTGGTGGTAATGTATTATTAGAATTTGATGCTGGATTTAATTCTGATCAAGCTATGGTTGATATAAGAGATAAAGTTGACAGAGCTAAAGGCGATCTTCCGAATGAAGCAGATGAGCCTACTGTTAATGAAGTAAATATTAGCACATTCCCTATTCTATCCATTTCTTTAAGTGGAGATGTTCCTAATAGAACTCTTCAAGATTTGGCTGACATTTTACAAGATGATATAGAAACGATTCCTAGTGTTTTAGAAGCTAAAATAGGGGGAAAAAGAAATGAGCAAGTTGATATCCTAATAAATCCAACTGCGGTTGAAAGCTACGGCATAAATCTTGAGAGTCTTATAAATATTGTAAGAGAAAATAATAAGATGGTATCTGCTGGTGGTCAAGACACTGGTGATGGAAGTTTTGATATAAAAGTTCCAGGTTTATATGAAACAATTGAGGATGTATTAAATACTCCTGTAAAAACTAATGGAGATTCAGTCATTACATTTAGAGATATAGCTGAAGTCAAAAGAACATTTGAAGATAGACAATCTTATGCAAATGTAAATGGGTCAAATTCAATAACTATAGATGTTTCAAAAAGAATTGGTGAAAATATTATAAATACAATTGATGAAGTAAAAAGAATAACATTAATTACCTCAAAAATTTTTCCTGAAAATGTAGAAATTTCTTTTGGCAATGATCAGTCAAAAGGTATTAAAACTATGTTAAACAGTCTGCAGAATAATGTTATAGCAGCTATAATACTTGTTTTAATTATTATTTTAGGGGCATTAGGAGTTAGATCGGGTTTATTAGTCGGCGTATCTATTCCAGGCTCTTTTTTATCAGGTTTATTAGCTCTTTCTGTAATGGGCTTTACTATCAATATTGTAGTATTATTTGCTTTAATTTTATCTGTCGGGCTTTTGGTTGATGGAGCTATTGTTGTTGTAGAATATGCAGATAGAAAAATGAAAGAAGGCCTTAGTGTAAAAGATGCTTTTGCTAATGCATCAAAAAAAATGTCGCTACCAATTATATCATCAACGGCAACTACACTTGCAGCCTTTCTTCCATTAATATTCTGGCCCGGAATAGCTGGTGAATTTATGAAATATTTACCAATAACACTTATATGTGTTCTTATTTCTTCATTGTTCATGGCACTACTTTTTGTTCCAGTATTAGGATCTATTTTAAATACTTTATCAAGAATATTGCTTCAATTTATTGTACCACTACTTATATCATTAATCTTTTTTAATTTATTATCATATGGGTTTGGGTTATTAGAACTACAGAAATTTAATTTATTCATAACAATTGGTAAATATTTACTAAGCTTTGCTTTATTTATATTTGTATTTATAAAAATAATACCAAGAGTTTATAAAATTTCAGAAAATGTAAATTCTCCACATAAATTAGTTTCTAAAAACGCAAAAATCTTATCTTCAGAATCAAATGAACCAGTTTTAAATGTAACTGGATTTGTTGGATTTTATGCAAAAATATTAAACTTCCTATTATTTCACCCTTTAAAGGTGATGATTAGTGCTTTAGTAATATTAGTTGCTGTAAATTATACCTATACTCAAGTTGGAGAAGGTGTTGAATTTTTCCCAGATGTTGAGCCAGATC
>MDSV01207833.1_pt1 | contig 34255 bp, 34 predicted proteins | sample 810851 | NCBI WGS metagenome assembly MDSV01 (sample SAMN05326640, study PRJNA326480) | marine metagenome | isolation source: seawater | place: Atlantic Ocean: North East | collected 2012 | reverse complement strand
ATAAAATATTATTCCTTATTGGAAGTAAAACTTTAGAAGAGCTTTTAAACTTTTTAATTTCTTTGAATTTTTTATTTGCAGTTTTGTTTATATTTCTTAATACTAAAAGTGAATTTAAATTATGGTTTTCAAAAAAAATTTGTAAATCATTAAAGTAAAAATCTCTGTGATCTTCAATGAATTTTTTTTCAAAGTTATGATTGGATATTATCATTATTTCTATTTTTTTTATTTTATTTGTGTAATTAAATTTTGGACTAGAAAATATCTCAAACAAATATTTTTTTAAATAATTAAATAAATTCTTTTTACTTGCTTGATTAATATTTAAATTATTTACATTTTTGAAAAGATTATAGTATTCCTCTAATATTGAAGGATGAGCTCTAACTAAGTTTAACCATGGTGATGATTCTACAAAAATTAATTTTTTGAAAAAATGATTAATTGAATTTAGTTTTAAAACTAATTTTTTATATGTATTTAATTCAATCATTTATCATTTTATGATAAATTTTTTTTTGAATATTATCTTCAAGTAATATTTTTTCTACTTTTTTTAAATCTTTTGGATAATTTATTGATGGATAATCGTAAACACTTGTAAATGCTTTGAAGTTAATTTTATTTAAAAGAAAATCAAGTTGCTCAATAGACTCTTTTTGTGTTCTTTTATATTTTTTAATATTTTTATAATTTTCCACAAATTTTTTATCAAAAATCATTAAACCTTGAAGTTTATATTTATAATTTTCTTCTTTGGTAACATTTCTCTTGCAATCAATTATATTATTTATTTTATCTAATTTACATTTTACAATAGAACTATCTTTTAATTCTATATTGTTTTTTATCTTAGTTACACTATTCCATACAATATTAGTTTTTTTTGAAGCTTTAGCAACGTTAATAAATTTTGATACTTCCTTATCAATTAAAAGAGGCTCATCACCTTGAATGAGTAATGCATAATCAAAAGTTTTATTTGACAATGACTCTATAACTCTCGAGGTGCCATTTTTATGATTTGATGATGTTGAGATTAGTGAATTTATATTTTTATAAAATAACTTTTTTATATTAATGTCCTGATAAGCTATAAATTTATAATTTAAATTTTCAATATACTGAGCACGCTTCCATACATGTTCTAAAACTGTTAATTTATTATGAATTTTTTTAATTAATTTATTAGGAAATCTACTTGAGGCAAGTCGAGCTGGAATTACACCAATAACAATGATGTCATCTTTTTTTTTCATTTAGATGTTTTGCTAGTGGGTGAAGATGCAAAAGTCCAATTAACTCTTTTTTATTATTGATCACTGGAAGGTCCCATATTTTTTTTTGTCCCATTAATTTAAGGGCTTCTTTTATTGAGCAATTATCATTAACTGAAAAAGGGTTTCGTTTCATATGCTTGTTTACACTATCATTAAAAAATGCAGAAATTGGCTTATTAATATTTAAAATCATTCTTCTTATATCACCATCTGTAACAACACCAATTAATTTATTTTTACTATTTGTTACACATGCAATTCCAATACCTTTTTTAGAAATTAATTTTAAACATTCATACAAAGTATTATTTTGATTAATTACTGCAAATTTTGTTAAATTTAATATGTGTTTTTTTATTTTATTATTCGATATTTTCATCTTTTCCTGTTTTATTAAAAAGTTGTATTTTAAAATTATGTATTAATTTAGCTTGAGTTAATATTCTTTTTAAATTTTTTATATCTAAAACTGTATTTGCATCAGATTTTGCATTTTTGGGATCATCGTGAACTTCCATAAATAAAGCATCAATTCCAGAAGCTGATGCAGCTCTAACTAAACCTGGAATAAACTCTCTTTGTCCACCAGAAATGCTACCCATGGAAGTTGGCATTTGTATTGAGTGAGTAGCATCATAGCAAACTGGATAGCCTGTTTCTGACATGATTCTAAAAGAGCGAAAATCATTAACCAGCATATTATAACCCATAAAAGTTCCTCGATCTGTGAGAAGTATTTTTTTATTGCCAAAACTTTCAATCTTTGAAACAGAATTTTTCATATTCCATGGACTCATAAATTGACCTTTTTTCAATAAGATAGGTTTTTTAGTTTTTGAAGCAGCTCTTAATATTGAAGTTTGCCTACACAAATATGCTGGAACTTGGACCATATCACAAACTTCACCTACAAACTTAGCATCTTCAGGTACTGAAAAATCACTTACTACTGGTATCCTGTATTTTTTTTTTACTTTTGCTAAAATTTCTAAACCGTAATCTCTACCAATGCCATGAAAACTTTTTATGGAAGATCTGCAATCTTTATCATAACAGGATTTATAGATCCATTTGATATTTAAACTTGCGCAAATAGTTTTGATTTTTTTTGCCATTGAAAGTGCATGTTTTTCACTTTCAATAGCACATGGTCCACCGATAAATACCATTGGCTTATTTTTTCCAATTTTAATTTCTTCTGTATCTTTTGACCCTATTTTCAAAACTTTAGAATTAATCATTCTTCTTCCATATTCCATTAAATTGAGTGTTGTCACTAAAATAATATGAAGATTTCAAAGAAAAATTATTTTTTGACATTATATTTTGAATTAAATTCATTTGAGGTTTTAGTTTTTCATTTATTTCAATTAGTATTTCTGCAACTGATGAAAATATATTTTGATCAAATCCTTTTAATATAAGATGCTCTGCTCCATCTACATCAATTTTAATATAATTTGGAAGCTTAATATTAAATTTATCAACTAAATCTGATCCACTAAAACCAATAACTTTATACTTAAAAGTTGAATTAAATTTTTTTCCATCCTGATCATAATCATAACTAAATGAAGATAAAGCAGATGAGTAGTCAGGGTTATTCATATAAAAATAATCAATTTTAGCATTTTCACCTAAAGGAACTGGTATTAAAGAAATTTTGTTTTCAAGCTTATTTAAAAAAATATTCTTTGTTAATAATTCTAAATTATAAACAGATGGCTCAAATGCATAAGTTTGACAATTAGATATTTTTGAAGCATAAACTGAATAAAGACCTATATTAGCTCCTATATCCCAAAATACTGAGTTTCTTTGAAATGTTTTGATCCACGAAATTGTATCGGGTTCTTTTAAAAAAAAAGTTTTAATTCTGTATTTAGTCATTTTATTGACGCAATAAAATTTTAATAATTGATCATCTTCTATTTTTACAACTTCATAATGTTTGTTGTTAATTTTCAAAAGTTCACCAATTAAATTTTTATTATGATTAATTGAAATAATTCTAAAATAGAATTTTAATATTAATTTTAAAAATGATTTAAGCTTAAAATTCATAAATTACTGCTTAAAAAAATATCTCAAAAATTTTCTAGTTCCTAAATTTGAACTACCATAAGAAAATTTATTATGTACAGGTCTAAAAATATTAGCTATCGTTGAAAATAAAAAAAATATAAAGTTATTTAATAATTTGATTTTGAATAAAGTACTATTTTTCTTTAACATTAATTTTAAGCTATTTAATTCATGTTGATTAAAAAGCTTAGTAACCTTTTTATTTTGTAAAAGAGTTAATATATAATCATTATATCCATAAGCTGATGTTATTCCTATCAATGAGAGTATTTTTTGTTTGGCTATATTATTATCAAATTTTTGAAGCCATATTTCAATATCTTCTATTGGTCTTAAATAAAGAGCATCAGCCCACATCAATCTACCTTTGTTGTTAAAACGTGCATTATTTATGTTCTTAAATAAAAAATATTGAGAATTTAAATCCCATAACTGAAGTTTATAATTTTCTCTTAAAAAAATATCTATATCACTAAATAGAGGTTGATTTATGTAAATCTCAGCAAAAGAAACTTCTATTTCCAAACCTACTAAGTTATCCAACAAAATATCGTTAGCACCTTTTAAAACCTCCAATTCACTTCCTTGAACATCTAATTTTAAAAAATCACAATTTTTATTTTTTATTAATAAATTTTTTAAAGTAGTTGTTTTAATTTTATTAGTAGATATTACATTAAACCTTTCTATATCAGGATAGTATTTTAATAATTCCAAATTTGGTTTAAACAATGAGGATGTTTCAACACCCTGATTTATGTAAAAATCTTTTTCTTCTTCTGTACTCCATAATAAATTATTAAATTTATCTTTTGAGTTACTATAATTATCTATGTATTGGGCATCAAATTTTAAAATATTTATAAATTTTTTATCTATAGAAGTTATTGGCCACTTTAAATTACCTAATGAGCCAATGTCTAAAAATGTAATCTTATTATTTTTGTAAAGGCTATCATCTAAATAACATTTTGATGATATTTTATTTTTTATTTTTTCTAAAATTTTATATTTAAAACTCAATTTATATCACTTTTTTTATTTTTTTTTATTTTTATTACCTTTAAACTTTTCAATAAATTTGTTTTCAGTTGTGTAAATATTTCTATCTGAAAGTACTCTTAGAAGGCTAATAAATATAATTTTTATATCCATATAAAGATTTGATTTATTAACATACTTTATATCAAGAGCAAATTTTTCTTCCCATGAGATATTATTTCTTCCATATATTTGAGCTAAGCCAGTAATTCCAGGTTTAACAGATAATCTTTGTTTCTGATAATCATCATATAAATCATTATATTCCATAAACAAAGGTCTTGGTCCTACTAGGCTCATTTCACCTTTTATTACATTTATAATTTCTGGTATTTCATCAAGACTATGATTTCTTAAAAAGTTTCCAAATGGAGTCAACCTATCATCATCTTTTTTATTGTTAATTAACATTGTTCGAAATTTTATAATTTTAAATTCTTTTCCATTTTTACCAGATCTTTTTTGCACAAAAAATACTGGTCTTCCTAAAAAAAATAAAACACTTAAATATAAAAATCCAAATAAAATTATTATGAAAGGTAAAAAAATTATTATAATAACTGTATCAAAAATATATTTCATAATTTGTATTTAATTTTTCAAAAAATTTAATATTTGACTATTAATATTCTTTACATCAAATTTATTTATTGCAATTTTATTACTTTCTGAACCCATTTTAATCAATAAATTTGGATTTTTAATAAATAGCTCCATTTTTTCAATTAAATCATTTATGTTTTTTTTCTCTACTAAAAAACCATTATGGTTATTGACTACTGTCTCAATAGATCCTGGTATATTAGTGGTAATAACTGGTCTTCCTACCGCTAATGCTTCAAGAACAGATCTAGGCATACCCTCATGATATGATGGTAATACAAAAACACTGCATTTATCTAATTCATTTTTAATATCATCAGTATATCCAAAATATTTTACTGAATTATTGCAATTTAATTTATCTAGTTCATTTTTGGAAATTGAATAAGTTGAATTTTCTATTGGTCCTATAAGTTTAAAAACAATATTTTGATACTTATCTTTCAATATATTACATGCACGAATGTATTCTATTACTCCTTTTGCTCTTAAAATTCTTGAAACCATCAAAAAAGTTAAATCTTTTGGAAAATTCTTATTATAGCTATATTTTTTTAAATTTACCCCAGACCCATTAACTATTATATTTTGATGAGAGTTTGAAATTATTTTATTTCTAATAAAAAAAGCTTTTAATTCTTTATTTTGAAATATAATTTTTATATTTCTCCTAAATGTAATCCTATATGTTCTAATAATTATATATTTTAATAATTTGCCTAATATTGAGTCTGGGTAAAATGTGTTACCTAAACCAGTAATCATAGGAAAATAATTAAACCTAAAAAAATAAGTAAGAAAAGCACTAAAAATTACTGGCTTAAGGTTATAAGCCAACACAACATCCGGTTTAGTTCGCTTAAATATTATAAATAATTTAATTATATTTAAAAAATTATTGAAAAAACTTATTTTATTCCTTTTTAAACCTAAAAAATAATGATTTTCATTATTTATACTTAATTTAGAGTTTTCTGGAAAATCTGTTATCGATAATACCTCATATCCTGATTTATTTAATTCAATTATAAGATCACCTCTAAAATTAATTAAACTGTCATAACTAGAGCCAAAAACTATAATTTTTGACATATCTTAATTTTTTTTTATTAAAATTTTATCTAAATAAAGATAGTCAATTGATGTTCTTTGAATCAAATCAATTGCATCTTGCTCATCCATAACGATAGGTTTGCCATGAATATTTAAACTGGTATTTAATATTACGGGTATTTTAGTAATTTGATAAAAATCCATTATCAAATCATAATACCATGGGTTTTGTGATCTGCTTAATATTTGTGCCCTTATAGTTTTGTCATATGGATGACAAGAGGCTATAAAATTCTCATTTTTGATAGAGTTAAAACATAAAGTCATAAAACTTCCATCTAATTTTTTTTTATTTTCTAAATATTTATTTGCTAATTCAAGAGGAATAGTTCCTGCAAAAGGCATCCAAAAATCTCTATTTTTTATAGATTTGTTAATTTTTTCTACTATCATGTGATCACTGGGATTAGCCAAAATACTTCTATTTCCAAGAGCTCTTGCTCCAAACTCCATTCTTCCTGAGCAAACACCTAAAATTTTATTCTTAAGTAAAATATCAATAATTTGAGTATTACTTACTTCTCCAATTATATTTAAATTTTTAGGTAAAATTTTTTTGATATTTTTTTTACTCACAGTACTTCCAAGATAATAATTATCATTAGGTATAATTTTAATATTTTTTTTCATGGCAATAGCATAACAAGCGCCGAAAACTGTTCCTTGATCATCTGGCGCTCCAGGCACAAATAATGATTTTAAATTTTTAATTTTTGCAATTTCCATATTAGCTTTTGTGTTCATTGCCACACCACCACTAAAAACAAAATTATTTATTTTTGATTTAGAAATTATTCTTTTGAACAGATTAACTAATTTTTTTTCTGTAAATGATTGTAATCCAGATGCAATTTCATCAAATCTATAATTTGAATAAATATTTGATAAATGATTAAAAAGATCTGGAGGCCTTTGATCATGAACATAGACTAAATTTTTTATTTTTAATATTGATGAAAGTTTATTTTCTATTTCTTTTGATCTATTAGAATTATTATATGGTGCCATACCCATAATTTTATATTCATGTTCTAATGGCTTCATATTTAAATACAAAGTTGACATTCTATATATCCTGGCAAGTTCATTTTGATTGGTAGAATCAAGTTTTGAAAACTTATTTTTATAAATTTTCCAGACTGTTTGATTCAAGCCATCACCAAAACCATCCATTGTTAAACCTATATATTTTTTTTTCATGTCTAGGTCTCTATTTGACCAATAAGCATGAAGTAAATGACAATAATGATGATCAATAAATGCTATTTTTTTCTTATCTATACCAAAAAGATTATTAATTATTTCTCTAATTAAATTATTTATCAAATCTTTAGATTTAATATTAAGACTACTGTTTTTATTTAAATATTTAAAATAATAACTTTTTTTGAATTTTGAAGTTTTTTTTCTAATGTAATCAGTGTCATATTCAATATTGTTTAATTTTTTATTCCAATAATTTTTCATCACATCCTTATGATCAGATATATTAAAGTTAAATGACCACTCATGAAGTAGATCATTAAAATCATCTCTTAAAGTTCCTGCAATTGCAACAGCATGAATATTAGAATTATTTAAATTATATTTTTTTAATATGTATTTAATTGATTTTATTGGAAATCCAGATTGGTTTTTCTTTTTAACTAGTCTTTCTTCATTAATAGCAAATTCGATTTTATTTTTTTTAAAATATGCAGCAGAAGCATTATGCCCGTCATATATACCTATGATATTCATTTAACATCAACCATGGAAAACATCAAAATCATCTAAATAATTTTTAAAAACTATTGGTCTTAACATAACAAAGTGTGACTTAATTTCAATATACTTAAACTTAATATCATTAATAGATATTTTAAGTGTCCCTTTTTTACTTATAATGAATTTATTATTTTGATTAAACTTATTTGAATTTAAATAAGTTTTTAATTCTATATTAATATCATTGTCATCAGGATTATTTATGATCAGATTACAACCTTTGCAATCTTGAAAAGTTAACTGAGGAATATAATTATATTTTCTTATTGTTTTAGTCATTATTGATTTTATTTTATTTTTCTTTTCATCAAAATAAGCAGCATAATTATTACCATGAATATATTTCCAAAAAATTGAATCATCAGAATATCCTATGTAACCCCTATCAGCTAAATGAGCTTTCTTTTTTATTAATTCATAGTTATCATTAAATTTATGAAAAACAAAAAAAGAGCCGAAGCCCTTTAATTTTAAGGAGTTAAAATTCAGAATAAAAGTTTCAGAATAATCTAGTTTATGATGTAATTCTTTTAATAAATTACCTTTATCATCATAAATAAAAATTTTAATAAAATCAATTTGCTTTATGTCAGGTAGAACTTGAGATGCCAAATTAGTAAGAAAAAATTTTGTATGTAATTTATCTGTTTCTTCCCAAAAAAAGAAATCGCTTATTGAATTATTTGTATTATTAGGCTTGTAAGCAATTGTTGGTTTAATATTTAAAAAATTTCTTAAATATCTTGCAAAATTATTTGAAAATAATTTATAAATAAACATATATTAACTCCAAAATATTTTTTTCTTCTTTTGAAAACTCATTGTATCACCAAAAATTAAGTATGAAGAAGGAGGATGGGTATGTTCTAGAGACAATTTTCTTTCATCACAACTATGTGAAAAATAAATAGGTATTCCTCCATAATCTCTTGTTCTGACAATAAAGACATTATCATTAGTATTCGCAGTATATTGATTTAAGTTAAAAAAATTAACAGTATTTGTTGTCGCTTGAAATTCTCCAATAATTTTTTTATTAGAATTTAATAACTCAACATTAAAAGATATTTTTTTTGGATTTTGTCTTAAGTTTATTAAAAATAAATAATTAGAAATATTATTGTAGTTTTGAATCATTGGTGAACAACTTACAACACTTAAATTTTTATTAATCATCATATCTGGAAACTCACCTTGATAAGATGTTGATGTAAAGTTATTTGTGATTTTAAGATTTGATCTCCATTCAGGGCTAGTAATCATTTCATTTTTTAAAATAGGAAGTTGATTAAAATCTTTAATTATTTTTTCACACATAAATATAAAGACAGATTCATTTTTAAAATTATCAGGTAAATCTTGTTTCTTAATCAAAATTGAGTCATTAGCTTTTATGGTTCCAAAATAAAAACTCTCCCATTTTTCTCCATTTGAGTAAACTGCATAAATATGTTTATCATTTACAACATTCTTATTTAAATGAGAGCAAGATGGTTTATTAAATAACTCAACTGAAGATGAATAATTTTTAACACTATCTAAAAAAAAGAAATAGTTCATCTTTTAAAAATTTTGTAGTTATTTATGAAAACTATTAAATTCAAAAGACCGATTGAAGATATAATTTTCCAGAAAAAATACTTATGTCTCATAAAACTTCCATAATCAGACTGAAAAGATAAAATTAAATAAAGAACAACAAATGAAGAAAGGATGAAAAAAATTTGCTCATAAATAAATCTATTAAAAAAAATAAGAAATAAACCTATTAATAAAAAGTTTGTAACCAAAACTTCTAAAGCTAAAATTATCTTAATAAATAAATTTTGTGATGAATATTTTAATATATAAATTGGAGAAGGTTGAAACAAAGAATTATATAAATTAAAAAGAGGGTTTCCATTAGATGAGTCATTTAAAAATTGTAAATTTTTTATAAAGTCTTTCTGACTACTTACCAAATCATTTGCTCTATGAGATAAAACTTCAGTTATTGGTTTATCTTTTAATTCTTTATCTTGCTCTATATATGATTTATTAATTTCAATATTTCTTGTTTCAATATAATCTTTTATTATTTGTTTTGTGCTAATTTCCTCACCCTTCCCTACTAAATCATTTTTTTCATCATCTGGTTGTATTAATAAATCATTTGTTACATCTGATTTTAATTCATTACTTTCTACTAATCTTATTTTAGATGGAATAATTAATTCTAAGTTACTAATTTTTGAGAGCAAATCTTCAATAGTAAGAGGCTCTTTAGTATTTATATTTTCATCATTTTTGTTTTTAATTTTTTCAACCAAAAGTGCCATTGATTCAATTTTACTAAAATATTTAATTGAAAGTGGCGGTATATTAAAACTTATGCCATTTTGTTCAAATTTTGTATTAAAGTGATAATTGATGGTAAACATACTTACAATAAATGTAAATAATAGGACATTTATAATATTATTTTTTAAGTAATGATTTTGAGATATTAAAACTTTAATTAAAAATATACAAAGAAAAATAAAATTTATTACAAATATTAAATTAATTGCTGGATGTCTTGAAAGAGAAATTAAAAGGCACGCAAAGATAAACAAAATTACATAAAACAATATTTGTGATATGTTTTTTTCTTTTTCACTTAAGAGACTTAAAAAAATATAATATGATATTACCAAAGATAACAACATGAAAGCATCCTTATAGTAGGTAAGCGTGACTATAAAACTTGTAGGTGATAGAAAAAAAAATAACAATATTAGAAGTGAATATTTTTTTGTAATCAACCTAATAAGTTTTTCAAAATAAATAATTGTTAGATACAAAGTTAATGAAAAAACAATAAAAGCTAAATAAACTGAAAGACCAAATTTTAATTCAATATATTTGAAAACAAATCCAATTGGGTATGGCGAGCATATGAAATTACAACCTCTTTGATTAACTCCATCAAAAAAAATAGATGACCAATGAGGTATCCAATCACCATTTATAAAAGCAAAACTGTCATAATTATTAATCCAATATAAGGTAAACATAAAAATAAAATTAAATATTATTATAAATAAAAATATATTTAATTTATTTAGTTTTTTATAATAAATAAATTGTTCAAAAAAATTATTTAAACTATTCATACTTCGTCAAATATTTTTCTAATTTACTTTTAATATATTTTAACTCATATATCGTAAGGTTCGAGCTACTTGGCAATGACAAACCTCTTTGAAAGAATTTTTCAGAATTATTGTTTCCATAATACTGACAGTTTTTAAAAATAGGTTGCATATGCATAGGTTTCCAAAGAGGTCTTGTTTCAATATTTTCTTTTTTCAAATCTTCTATTAGCCCCAACAATTGATTAAATTTTATTTTATTAAATAAAATATTTGTAAACCAATAATTAGATTTATGTAAAAATTTTGATGAGCCATTATAATCCATAATATTAATATTAGAAAATTTTTTAAAATATTTCTTGTAAAATATAAAATTTTTTTTCCTATTTCTTATCTTATTATCTAAATCTTTTAATTGTGCTCTTGCTATAGATGCAAGCACATTACTCATTCTATAGTTATATCCAATATTTTTATGATGATAATAAATATAATTTTCTCTAGATTGGGTTGATAATGATTTAATTTTTTTTATATCAGATTGTTTTTTAGATATCACAGCACCACCTCCGCCAGACGTAATAATTTTGTTACCATTAAAACTATAAACACCTATGTCTCCAAATGTACCACATTTTATATTATTTATAGAAGCTCCAAGTGTTTCTGCAGAATCTTCAATTAATTTAACTTTATATTTTCTGCATATTTTTAGCAATTCATAAATTTTACCAGGCATACCATATATATGTGCCACAATCACAGCTTTTGGTTTAATATTTTTTTTCTTTAAATTTATTAAACAATATTCAAGAGCTTTAGGATCCATAGATAATGTATCAGACTCAGAGTCAATAAAAATAGGTTTTGCTTGTTGATAAAGGATAGGGTTTGCAGATGCTACAAAAGTAAAACTTTGACATATAACATAATCGTTTTTTCCTACACCTAAATTAATTAAAGCCAAATGAATCGCTGCAGTTCCTGATGTAACAGCTGCACAATAACCAAAGTTATTATAATTTGATAGATCAATTTCTAGTTGATTAATTTGAGGCCCAACTGGAGAAACCCAATTTGAATCTAAGGTTTCTAATACATTACTGTATTCTGCAGATTTAATATGCGGTATTGATAAATTTATAGAATTAATAATTATATAATCAGAATTATAAGATGTAAAATAGCTATATATTTTAGAAAATTTATTAACATCAATTATTTTTTTTAATTTTTCAGTATCTGCCTCAGAGTTAGCAACCTCCAAGGTGTTTGATTTGCTAAATTTAACTAAAGATTTTTTTATTCCTGAAAGGTGAATAAGTTCATTTATCGTGATTGAGTGGCCTGTGCCAACTTCAAATATTCCTGAACTTTTAGTATCAATAAATTTTATATAAGAATCCACTACATCATTAGTATGAATGAAATCTCTTTTAAAAAAACCATTATTATAAATATGAATTTTTTTATTATTTTGTTTAGATTGAATTATTTTATAAATTATCGAAGAATTATCATAATTTCCATAAAGGTTGAATAATCTTGCAATAACTAAATCAATTTTTTTATCATTACAATATTTTGATAACATTTGCTCATTAAGTAATTTTAAACTTAGGTACAAAGATCTTTTATTTTTATTTTCAAAAGAGCTAATAAATAAATTTTTTAAAGCAGAAGAGCTGGATAAAATAATTTTTTTTACAGATTTGATTGCTGATATTTTTTTTAAAAAAATATTAGAAACGAAAGTTGTTTGTTTTATTATTTCATCTAAATTAGTCTTTTCATTAAATTTATTTAAAGGAAAAAAACTATTGTATATAATTATATTAGGCTTGATGTCTTTTATTTTTTTTTGAAAATTATTTGACAATACATCACTTGAACCAAATAAATGTATATTAGTAATTTTATCTTTTAGACTTCGAGATAAATTTGATCTTTTCCCTATAACAACAATTTTTTTCATTTTAATAAAATTTGATATTTATATTATTAGATTTTAATTTGTAAATATTTCTCATTATAGTTTTATTGATTTTTGAAACTGCGTCTGTTTCTGATTTTGAATTCTTAAAATTATTTATTATTTCTTTGGTTTTGGGGCCCTTTTTAAGATTAAATTTATTTTCTATTTCCTTAACAATTGAATTTTTATTTGAATTGAATGTGTCATAATCAATACTTATGTAATTATTAATGTTACTTATAGATTTATAATGAATTAAATAATAATATGCGCATTTGTCTAACTCATTAAGACTCTGCCAATAATTAAAATTTTTTTTATCTAAAAAAATAGGAAATACATTATTGTTTTTTATTTGATAGAATTCTCCCATTGAAATTATATTATCATTATCTTTAAACCATTTTTTTTTTAACATGCTATTAATAGTGTCATTTAAGTTTCTATAAATAATAATTTTATTAAAATTATAAATTTTGGAAAAAATATTTTTAAATTTATTGATTGGGTATATCGTTTTTATTACTAGTTTATTTTTTTTATATTTAGTAATAATAAGATTTCTATTATTTTTCTGATTTAATCTGTTTTCTACTTCTTTTTTGGATTTGTAATTATATATAGAGCTAATATCATATTTGTTAGTATTTATACTTCTGCCGGTTATTGAATTAAAAAATAAATCCTCAAATATATATGAATAGAAAATTTTTTTGAAAGTATTTAATGGCATTTCACTACTGACATTTAATAAATTATTAAATAAATAAGGCTCATGGTAAAATTCTATATTATTATATGATCCTAGTAAATTTCCAAAAAAACTTGTACCTGTTCGAGGAGCTCCAATAATAAAAATAGTTTGATGTACTAAATCTTTAATTGATTTATTATATGTTATCGTTGTGGAGGATGTGTCCATTTTGTTTCAATGATTTTTTTAGGAAGTTTAATTAATTTTAAATCATATTTATAAAATAATAAATACATAATATAATTTAAAAAAGTTTTATTTAAAAAAGATAATCTTAAATATAATTTTGATTTACTTAGTGTAAAATATATTGTGTTAATTTTATAGTTTAAATAACCATACATTATTTGATTAGATATATTTTCATTATTATCAAATATTAAATTGTTTTCAGTTAAAAAATTTTGAATTGTTATTGCTGCCTTATCAAAATTTTGATGTGATTCATATTTAAAATAATTATCTATTGTAACTAAACTCTTATTACCTTGAAAAATTAAATGGAAACAATACAACTTTTTTACTTGACCTATTTTTCCAAGTAATAATGCTTTTACTGCTACTAAAAAATCATTTTTAAAGGCATCATCACTTAGATCAAAATTTAACCATATTTTTTTAAAAATTGAAACTCTATATATGGCGAATAAAATATTTTTTTTATTTTTTGTATAATTCTTAACCCTTTTTAAAGGATCATTTTCAATGCATGAACCCATTCGGTAGAAACTAATTTTACCACATTTTACTTTATTGGCTTCACTATAAACTAAACAAGATAAACCTCTCCCTTGGCAACCTACATAATTATTATTATTATCTAAAAATTTTAATGCATCTTTTATACCTTCTGAAAAAAGAAAATCATCATCTGAAATTTGTAAACAATATTTTGTTTCAATAAATTCAGATACTTTAACAATTGATTTTGATACATCTAAATTTTTAGTATCATAATGATTATACTTAAAATTTTTTTTATTTTTTTTTAAATATGCACTAACTTCATTAAAATGTTGTTCATCGCTCGAATCTGCTAAGAAAATAGTCCCATTAAAATTTATTAAATTATAGTAATCTAATAAGGGTATAAGAAAGTTAGATCTATTTTTTGTAGGGATAATTATTGTTAAATTTTGATATTTCATAATAATTTTTTTATATACTCATCTAGTTCATTCTTTGATCTAATTACAGGTATATCTCTAGTTATCTCAATATTATTAGTTACTGCATTAAGAGGGTCATAAAAAATTATATTTATATTTAAATGTTTAGCTATGTATCCTACTGATGTGAATGGTAGACATATCACAAGTTTAATATTCTTTTTATCTTCAAATAATTGATGTGGGTCAACTTCTGGATTAATTTCATAAAACTTTTCGTAGTTTTTTTTAAGAGAATTTATTGTGTTGTTGTATTTTTTATCAGATAGATAATTCAATAAAGTTCTTTTCCTTTTTAAAGCTATGTTTAATTTATTTTTATTTGATATTTCAAATGTCTCTTGAATAAATTGCACTGTAGAGTTATTCCATTTTAAATTTTTTATATCGCCATAATATGGGTGTCTATATTTAACACATTCAGCATACCTGTGCGGTTGCACATCAAATATCAATACAGTATTTTCTTTTAAATTTATTTTTTGATCAAAAAATCTAAATGAAATTGGTTCAAAAATTTGAACATTTGGTTGCTTTGTTAAACAATTTGAAATTATAAATTCCTTATGAAATTTATCCCATGCATAGTAATTTTTCCAAGTCATAAGATTAAATCCTAATTTATATTTATATTTAATAGGATTTAATTCGTACGGATCATTACTAATAGAGTAATAGTATTGAATAATTTTGGATCCTTTTTTTTCAAGTTCAATTGCCCATAAAGGCTTATAAATAAAATTTGTATGAGGATAAAAATACGTAGAGCAAATATTAATTTTTTTTTGAAAGGCAATTTTATTTGCACAATATTTTTCATACAACATAATCGCATAATGCCATTTATTAAAAAATATTTGTATAATGGAAAAGACATAATAAAAAATTAACCAAGCAAAAATAATTATAAAATTAGCTAAATTTGAAATGTTTGGCAAATAATTCTTTAAATATTTTATTTTTATAGTATCTTTTTTTATATTAGTTGTATTTTTTAAATCCTTATTTGAATGATAAAAAACGTTATCATCATTATTGAATAAAGTATTTTTATTAAAATCATAAATACTTGATATTACTCCATATTTTTTGCCTTTTATAAATGAATTAATACTAGATTCATTAACAAATAAAAAATAATAACTTTTTTTAAAATTAATTTTTTCTCCATTGAATTTTATACTTCTAAATAAATCTACTAAAGATACAAAAAAATTATATTGTGCTAAAAGAAATACTAATATTAAAAATAATGATTTTGATAAAAAACGATTTATAGGTATATTTTTTTTTTCAATATGTGTAAACCATTCTGAAGGAATAGGTAGAACAATTTTTTTTTTTTCCTTTAGATTTTTTAAAATACTGACATGAAAGAGATTTTGTAAAAATTTATGAACCATAAATTGTCTAACTGAAAGTTCAATATCATGATCTAATTCTAATTTGTTGAATAGTATTGAATTTTTAATATTTAATTTTTGTTGAGAAATATCTTCTTTTATATTTTCAATAAAATAAGGATCTTTTTTTTTTAAAAGTTTATCACCTTCAAAAATTTTTTTATAATCTTTTTTTTTAAAAAATATACTATAGAAAATAAATCTTAAAAATTTTACAATATAATATTTCATATTATAGATCTTCCACCATCAACGATTATATTTTGCCCAGTAATATATGATGACATTTCTGAAGATAAAAATCTTATAATTCCAATAAAATCTTCTTCTTTTGCCATTCTTTTAAGAGGGGTTGAGTTAATATATTTTTTTATGAATCTTTTGTCTTGATCGCGAAATATGCCTCCAGGAGATATACTGTTGACTCTTATATTTGGCGCTAGGGTTGAGGCTAGCCATTTTGTTAAATAAATTATGCCTGCTTTAGAAGTTGAATAGGCAGCTGGATTATTTATATTGGTGTTTGAATACAAATTCAAATCAGGTGCTAAAAATCCATACATTGAAGCTATATTAACAATATTAGCATTTTTTTGTTTTTTAAGAATTGGTGATAATTCTTTACACAAGTGAAAGACTGAATTTAAATTAACTTCAATACATCTATTCCAGGTCTCTAATGATTGTTTATCAAATTTTTCATTCCAACCTTTTAACTTACTTGTTCCTACAAATGCCGCATTATTAATCAAACAATCCACATTATATTTATTTTTTTTAACAAAATTTATAAGTGTATCTCGACTCTTTAATTTTTCAAGGTCGCAAACAATTGTTTTAACATCATTACTATATTTTTTTTTTAATTTTTCTTTTAGTTTTATTAAATTATTTTTATTTATATCTGTGATAATAAGATTTATTTTTGATTTTGATAAATTTTCAGAAATTGTTCTGCCCAAATATCCTGTTGAGCCTGTAATTAAAGTATATTTTTTTTTAATCATACTATCTATTAATTAGCAATTTAGCTAAAGTAAAATCAAATTTGTTATCAATATCAAGTGTAGTATTATACGGAACCTCAAAACCTTCAATATTATTTGAAAAAATTTTTTTAGTTTTTAAAATATAGTTAATATTAAACATATAGCAATTTGTTGTTATTTCATAAATTATTGGCGCATCCTGTCTTCTAACAATATTTTTACTACTATTCAAAATTTTGATTATTTTATTATTTTTCTTTTTTTTGACCATATTAAAGTATGGATTTTTTTTTGCTTCTGTAATTGCTACAATTCCATCAGATTTAGAATTTAAAAATTTTTTTATAATATTTTTTATATCAATTTGTCTTCTTAAAGGAGCAGTACAAGGCAATATTACAACTGCATCATTTTTATTTACATTTTTTTTTGTAATCATTTTATTTAGAACATATTTCCATACATCTAATTCTGAAACAGAATCACCGGATAAAATTTTTGGTCTTTTGTCAAATTGTATATAAGAATTATTTGTAATTTTCTCTATAACTTTAGAGTCACTTGATACAATAATCTCATCAAAATTTTTTATATTTTTAGCAAAATCTATAGTATGCTGTATTAAAGGTTTTCTGTTTAATATTTTTATATTTTTATCGGCCAGTCCTTTTGAATTTTTTCTTGCACATATTAAACAAATAATTTTCATACAATATCAATTTTAGAAACATTTATCATTTTTTTCTTTGATGAGGATTTTTTAATTTTATCAATCAAATTAATTAAATTAAAATTATAATTTATAAAATCTTCTAAATTATTATGTTTATTATTTTTTAAAATTTTATTCCACATAATTTTATAAGTATCGTTTATCTTGTGCTTAAAAGTTTTAAAAACTTTCCATTTATTTGTGTTGTAATAATATATTTTTGATGAATTAAGATCCAGCATTAGGCTATTTTTTTTTGTATAAACAGATATTAGCCTTTTTTTGTCACTCCTAATAAAATCTAGCTTAAAGGTAATTGGTAAAATATTTGAATTATTTTTGTTTAACATATAAATATATGCAGTATCCTCTACACCTATACCTAAAGAGTTACTATTTAATAATAATCCATTTACTGCAGTAGGAAGATTAAAATTCTTTATGACATAATCTAACTCATGACTTAATTCTAATAAAACTCCTCCACCTAATTCTTTTTTAGCTGAAGCTGATAATTTATAATTGATTCCTTTTCGCCAAAATTTTAAATTACTCCCAACTTGAATGTCTATACTTAAAATTTTACCAAACTTAAGTGATTTAAGTAATTTAAAAAAATAATTTAAAGACTCTAAGTGCCGTAAGTTATATCCAATATTTAGATTTGTTTTATATTTTTTTGCATTTTTATATAGTTTTCTAAATTTTGATATTGAAACTTTATTTGAAAGTGGTTTTTCAATAAAAATTTCTTTACTGTATTCGCAGCATTTAATAGCATATTCAAGATGTTGATTAGTAGTCGTTGTAATTAAAATTAAATTAGGTTTTATTTCTTTAACTTCTTTAAGATCTTTAATAATTTTGTCAGAATTATTTTTTAAATTTTGATGTTTAGATAAAATATAAAAAATTGATGCAGGTTTAATTTTTTTCAAAATTAGATGGTGTTTTTTTGCAATAGAGCCATATCCAATTATTAATATTTTATACATTAAATTAATATTCCCATTTTGGTAAATCTATATTTTTATTAATTAAAATATTTCGAGCATTTTTAAGACCGTTGCCTACAAAATTATATAGATTAGCTGTAGCGACAGCATTAATTTCTTTATTTAATATTGCATCATAAAAATGATTTGCATTACCAGCGCCACCTACTAGTATAGTTGGTATTTTGAATATTTTTTTATATTTGTTAATTATATTTAAATCCATGCCTTGCCCAGTTCCATCTCTATCAATAGAATTCAAGTATATTTCACCTACACCATTTTTTATAATAAAATTAATATAATTTTTAAAATCATTTTTTATTTCTTTTTTTCCATTTTGTATCATGATTTTTTCAATATTATTATTTGATTTATAATCTATAGATCCTATTAAACTTTGTGATCCATAAGTATTGACTATTTTTTTAATTAATCCCTTATTTAATAAAAAAGCACTATTCATAACTACTTTATCTGCTCCTGATTTTATGACTTCATTAACCATATCAAAAGATGTTATGCCTCCACCAGCTGAAATAGGTACAAAAACTTTTGATGATATTTTTTTTAATACTGAGATAAAATCATTAAAAAATTCTGGTTTTCTTGAAATATTTAATAATATTAACTCATCAATATATTTTGCAGTTTCTTTGAAATTATAGTTCTTCTCTAACCAATTAATGTCTCCAACTTTCTGCAAATTGAAGTTTCTACTTAACACAAAATAATTTTCATTAAAAAGCAGAGTAAATATTATTCTTTTTTTTAACATGAATAATTTAAGATATTTTTTAACATTTTAATTCCGTTGATCTGACTCTTTTCTGGATGAAATTGAGTCGCAATTATATTTTCTTTTTCATAAACTGATAAAAAATCATTAATATAATAAGATGATCCAATATGAGCTTTATCTTTATTTAGTTTTACTCTGAAAGAATGAGTAAAATAAAAGTATGAGTTATTTTCTAGTCCTTTAAAAATACTAGATTTATTTACAATTTTAACTGTGTTAAATCCAACATGAGGAATGGGAAAGTTTTTTTTCTTTGGAAACTTCTCAGTTTTAAATTTTGCAAAGCCCAAACCTTTATTTATCTTAATTTCATTAGAACTTTGTCCAATTAATTGCATGCCAAGACATATCCCAATTAAAATTTTATTTTTTTTTTGATATATTTCTTGAAGAGGCTCAATATAATTTTTTTTTTTTAAATTTCTCATTGCTACTCCAAAAGAACCTACGCCAGGAATAATAATAAAGTCTGAATTTTTAATACTTTTATAGTTATCTATTATAAAACTGTCTTTTTCTAAATAATTTAAAGCATTTTGAATGGACAGCAAGTTTCCCATACCAAAATTTAATATGCCTATTTTTTTTGGCATTTATTGAATTTCAAATTTTTTAATCACTTTATTATTTTTAATATCAAATAATTTTTTATTAGTAAATTTTTTTAAAATTGAGTAAAATTTATTTTTAGAAATTTTGTAATAATCTAAATAAATCTCAATATCCTCAGGAAAAAAACCATCATATAAGTTAACTAAATTTTTTGCTTGCTCTCTATCCATCGCCCCTCTTCTTATTTCAATACATGCATCCTGTGCAGCTCTTCCAAATCCAAATTTTAAATACATTAGGTATGTATGCAGATTGTACATGGCTTGATCATTTTGTGCAAAATTAGTAAATGTTCCTGTATTTGCAGCATCAGCTTCTTGTAAACCACAATGCTTTTTTGCAATTAGATAGTTTCTATAAGGGTCCCAGTTTTCATAATACGACCAATGAGTTAATAAAATTTTGTCTGACCTTTTGGGGTATTCAAAAAAGTATTTTCCATTATATTTTTTGATAATATTTTTTAAAATATCATAATGATTTTCTAAATACACTTTTTTTTGATAGTCAAAATTATAGAGTTGTTTATTTTGTTTTTCTTTTGTTCCTCCATATTCAACTTCACCATCTTCAGCATAAAATACTAAAGGAATATCAAATGCATCTGCTACTTTAGCTACAGCGGTATGTATAGATGTTAGCCAACCAAAATAAGGAAAACCAATTTTTTCAAATCCAATATAGTTAGTGTCTCTCATCAAATTTGTATTTATATCTACTGTTATTAAATCATAACCACTGGATATAAAATTTTTTAAATTTATTTTTCCAATTTCTAGTTCTAATGGAGGTGTTACAGTAACACAAAGAGGTTTCATCTTATATTTGTGTTTTAAATTGTACGCTATGTAAGAGCCATCTTTTCCACCGCTTACAGGTACTATGCAATTGTAATCATTTTTAGATTTTCTAAATTTATTTAATAATTTTTTTAAATTTGCTTCTCTAATCTTCCAATTAATTTTCTTTTTTTCCTCTGACCATTGGCATGCATTACATAATCCATTTTTATCAAAAGTAATTCTAGGACGTGTAGACATCATCACGCATTTAGAACACCACTTTAAATTTTTAATTATACTATTAGTCATTAAAGTTTATATTTGCTTTTTTAATATCTTCATAATTTGCAATATCAAACCATTTTTCATGAATAGGATAAATGATTATGTTTTTAGTTTTAGAAATTTTGTTTAAAAGAGTAGTCATATCTATAATTTGATCTTTAGAAAAATAGTTTAATATTTTTGGATTAAAAATATATATGCCAGCATTAATAAGATATGAAAATGAAGGTTTTTCAGTAACATTTTTTAATTTATTTCTATTTGTTTTTAAAACCCCAAATGGAATATCAAAATTATAATTTTTAGCAGCTACTGTTACAAAAACATTTTTTTTTGACGAATGAAAATCTAAAATATCTTTGTAGTTAATAGAAGTTAATACATCACAATTTGATACAATAAATGGTTTCTTAGTATTTAATTTAAAATTAGATAAAGAACCAGCAGTTCCTAAATATTTTTTTTCATCAATGTAGGATATATTTATACCAAATTTACTCCCATCTCCCAAAAATTCTTTAATTTTATTTTTAAGATAGTTAACACTTATTACAAAATTTCTAAATCCTTCATCTTTAGCTTTTTCAATAATGTGTATTATGAGAGGTTTATTTAATACTGGAATAAGAGCTTTGGGTAAGTTATCAGTCATTGGTCTTAATCTCTTACCTTTTCCTCCTGCCATAATTATAAAAATATTTTCAAAAGTTTTTGTTTTTTCTAGGTCAGTAGCAAAAAATAATTCAACAACTTTCCTGTTTTTATTAATAAGAGGAAGAAATCTTAATTTATTATCATTACAAATTTTTTCTAAATGATTTTTATTTAATAAATTATTAGCATAAAAGGAATTTCGATTAACAATTAATGAAATTTTTGAATTAACATCCATTCCTTTTAAGAAACCTCTTCTTATATCTCCATCTGTTATAGTTCCAACATATTTATTTTTTTTATCTATAACTAATAAAATTTGTAAACCAGTTTTGTTTAATTTATTAATTGCATTAATAATGCTTTCATTTTCAATACATATAATCTGACTTATTTTAAATTTCTTTTTCATTAATAATAATCAAAAAACTTCTTAGTTTGTTTAATTTCTCCATTTAACAGTTTTTTCTTTAAAATGTTGAATATTTTTAAACTTGCGCCTTTTTTTCCATTTACATTATATGATTTTTTTAATTTCTTAATAAATGACTCGGTATATATTTTTTTTATTGATTTATTAATTTTAAGAACGTCTGCTTTAACATTAATAACACTTGGGGAAAGCATCCTTCCTTTTTGTCTATCCCCTATATTTATTGTTGCTTTTTTAAATGACGGCACTTCTAATAAACCACTTGAAGAATTTCCTAAAACTCCATCAACATATCTCAATAATGAAAAATAATTTTCTTGTCCTAGAGACTTATAAATTAATGAATTTTTATTTAATTTACAATGTTTTTTTAAGCTTTTAATAATATCTTCATTTTCATGATCTATATTTGGAAAAGTAAAAATAAATAGTATATCTTTATTTTGAGCTACTGCTTTTAATAATTGATTAAAATGAATGTTGGAAATATTTTTTTTTGTTGTGATTGGGTGAAATGTAACGATTATATTTTTTTTCCATAATTTAAAACGTAATTTTTTTTCAATTTTGTTTTTTTCAATTAATTTAGAACTGTATATTGCATCAATTCCTAACCCCCCTACTTCAAAAATATTTTTAGGATTTTCACCTAGTTGAATAACCCTCTTTTTGTAAGTTTTAGTTGCAACAAAATGTAAATTTGAAAGCTTTGTAACAGCATGCCTAATTGAATCATCAATACTATCTTCAGTAATTTCTCCACCATGAATGTGAGCTATTGGGACTCTTGAAATAAGAGAAGCTATTGAAATAGCTAGAATTTCAAATCTGTCTCCGACAATTATAACTAAATCTGGCTCTATTTTCTTAAGTATTTTTGTAAAAGAATTTATTACTAGAGTTATAGATTTACTTATAGAAATTTCTTTACCATCAAAGTTTTTAAAATTAATTTGATTGTTAATTTTTATTTTATCTTTTAATATTTCTGACTTTGTATATCCATGAAACTTTGAGGCATGTGAACCAGTAATAGTTAAATCTAGATTAAAATTCTTATCCTTTTTAAATAAAATTATTAATTTTTTCAAAAGACCATAATCCGCTCTTGAGCAAGAAACTATACATATATTTTTTTTTTTAGATGAAATCATCTATTTTATAATTTTTTTTAGCTTTTGTACCAATTAATTTTTCCCAAAATTTTGGATGTAAACCATTGGCAGGTCTTTTAAGAGTTATATTAAACTCTGTAAATAAATGACCTTTAATAATTTTTTTTGATGCAACTATTGACTTCCTTACTAGATTAATATTTTCAATTTCTGACTTAGTAATTTTTTTTATTTTTGAACCAAGTAATTTTTCAGTATTTCTTATAGATTTTACAAAATCTGAAAATTCTTTTGGGTTTAAACTTGCTTTATGGTCTGGGCCACGTAATTTTTTATCTAGAGTGAAGTGTTTTTCTATAAATTTTGCTCCAAAAGCTGTAGCAGCTATCGCTGCCTCACTTCCTAAAGAGTGATCTGATAAACCTATTTGAATATTATAATTTTTAAAAATTTTTTTAAGAGAAAGCATTGTGTTCAAATTAACATCCTTATATGAAGTTGGATAGGAAGAAGTACAATGAAGTAATATAATATTTTTTTTATATTTATTTTTATTTCTTATAATTTTGAGAGCGTCTCTTATTTCTTGCAAATTAGACATCCCAGTGGAAACAATAATATTTTTATTAAATTGTGAAATTTTTTTTAAAAGCGGATAATTAGTTATTTCACCTGAAGGTATTTTAAAGTATTTTAAATTCAAACTATTTATAAATTCTGCACTTTTAAAATCAAATGCTGAAGATAGAAAATCTATATTATATTTTTTTGAATATTGCTTTAAAACTTTAAACTGATTAAAAGAAAGTTGATTTTTTTTTAATAATGAAATCTGTTTTTTTTGTTTATTTTTTTTTTGTTGATATGGAGTTAGTCTAGCCTTCGTTGTTACTAAATCTTTTGAAATGTAGGTTTGAAATTTTATAATATCAGCCCCTGATTTAGCAGCTAGCCTAATTAATTTTTTTGCAATTTTAATATCACCATTATGATTTATTCCAGCCTCAGCAATTATAACGATTTTATTACTCATAATTTAATATAATTTTATTAATATTAGTAATTTTTCTTCCCATAGGTACAAAAGAATTTTCTTTTAACTTTAATCCATTTTTAATAACAGATTTGCTTCCAATAAATGAGTTATTGCCAATTTCTGCACTACCATTAATAACTGCTGAGGTTGAAATATGACAATGATCATGAATGATAGCATCATGCTCAATTAAACTTTTTGTATTTATTATACAATTATATCCTATTTGGGAATTTACATTAATTAAAGCATCATGCATGATTATTGTGCCTTTTTTTATATTACTACTTTTTGACACATAAGATCTAGGTGATATAATTTTTGTAAATTTTAAAATATTTGAATATTTTTCATAAATTTCTTTTCTTAATTTTGAATTTGTGACCATCCCAATGCTAATTATGAAATAATTATTTGCACCTTTATATTTGTAACAATTCTCAACTTTATCTATCACTTTATAATCCAATACTGATGCTCCTACTTCTTCTTCATAACCAAAAAGACCTTTAATATTAAATTGATTAGTAGACTCAATAACATCAATGCAAGATTTTGCATGACCTCCTGAACCTATAAGGTATATATTTTTTAAGGTATTACGTTTCATTAATATGGTAGTTTCCATATAATTTATTTTTAATATCAATTACACTGTTACCATAATAATCTATAATTTCTTTTATTCCAGTATCAATTGAAATATTAGCTTTAATATCAAGTTCTTTATAAAGTTTATTAAAATTTACTTTATAGTTTCTAGGATCATTGCCTTTAGATCTATAAGTAACTTTAGCATTTGGAATAAATTTTAAAATCTTATTTACAATATTTCTTTTTGTATAATTATTTTTATCATTTCCAACATTATAGACTTGAAAATCTGTTTTTGTTTTTTCAATATTTATTACCTTAAATATAATTTGAGCAAAATCCAAAACATGACAGTAAGGTCTCCAAGTATCAGCATCATAAACAAGTAATTCATTACCATTTAATAAAGTTTGGGTAAATTCATTAATAGTTAAATCAAATCTCATTCTTTTTGATAACCCGAATGCAGTAGCAAATCTTAAAATTACTGGTGAAAATTTTACTAAATTTTTTTTTGACAAAATATAATTTTCTATTTTAACTTTAGACTTTGCATATATTGATAGAGGTTCAAGTGAATGATTTTCATCTGCGTAAACATCTTCATTAATAAAGCCATAATTGGAACAAGTGGATATAAATACTAATTTATTAAATTGATAATCAGAAAGAAAATCAATTAAATTTATAATTCCATCTTCATTAATTTTTTTTGCTAAAGATGGATATTTGGCAGTTATAGGATCGCCTACCATACCTGCTAATAAAATTACATCGCTTACAACATTTAAATAATTAGATAATAATTTTTTGTCGTTTAAATCACCTTTGACTAATTCATAGTTTTTATCTTTTAAGAAACTATTAACAGAAAAATCATTTTCATAAAGAAAGTTATCATAGCAAATAACTTTTTTATTTTTACTTAAAAAATATTTGGTAATTTCAACACCGATATATCCTCCTCCACCAATTAATAAAATTTTTTTCAAGTTATATTTTCTTTTTTTATAATTTTAATTAAATTATCTTTTGTCATCCAAAATTTATTTTTTTCCGAACTGTATTCAAAACCTATTTTAACTTTTTTGCCACCATATATTATCTTACTAATAATTTTTTTATCTAGGATAGGGCTTATGATTTTATAATATTCACTAAATTCGTATGTATTATATGAGTCTGCGCTGGAGATCATTTGTTCATGAATTTTTTCTCCCGGTCTTATACCTATCATTTTAATTTTTGACTTAGGTGAAATAGCCTTAGCAATCTCCATAATATTCATAGAAGGAAGTTTTTTTACAAAAATTTCACCTCCAGACATTTTTTCAAAGACTTTCCAAACCATTTTAACAGCCTCTTCAATAGAGATCATAAATCTCGTCATATTTTTATCAGTGACTGTAAGAGTATTAGTCTTTGATTGTTGTAAAAAAAAGGGAACAATTGAGCCTCTAGATCCTATAACATTTCCATATCTTACTACAGAAAACATTTTTTTCATTGGGTCTATATTATTAGCTGAAAGAAAAAGTTTATCTGAAGCTAATTTTGTTGCTCCATATAAATTTACAGGATTACATGCTTTATCAGTAGAAAGAGCTATTGTTTTTTTTATATTGTTATTAACACTAGCATTTATAACATTCAAAGCTCCATCAATATTGGTTTTTATACATTCACTCGGGTTTAACTCTGCAGTTGGAACAATTTTAGTAGCAGCAGCATGAATTACTAATGAATGCCCCTTCATTGTGTCATTTAATCTATCCTTATCTCTGACATCGCCAATTATAAATTTGATATTTTTATTTTTAAAATTTTGAGCCATATGCCATTGTTTATTTTCATCTCTTGAATAAATAGTTATTTGACAATTTTTAAAATTGTTTAAAGTCATTGAAACAAATTTCTTGCCAAAAGAACCTGTTCCTCCAGTAATAAATATTTTAGATTTTTTCATTATTTTAGAAATTTGTATGATTGTTTCTTTTAATATAATTAAACCCTTTAATTAACTCTTTTACTCCATACTCTAGAGAATAATTAGTTTTAAAACCTTTATTCTCAATTTTTTTGTTTGAAACAATATAATTTCTTTGATCAGGATCTTTTGTGTAACTATCTTCAAAAAAATTGAAATCTTGTATATATTTTTTAATAAATTTACATAAATCTGATTTGCTTAAATTAGCCTCACTCAAACCAACGTTATAAATTTCATTTTTCATAATTTCATAGTTATTTATGCTATGCAGAAAAACTCTAGCAACATCTCTAACATGTATATAATTTCTTTTAAAATGAGATTCAAACAAAACTATAAACTTGTCATTAACTGCTCTATAAACAAAATCATTAACAAGCAAATCTAAACGCATCCTAGGAGATACACCAAAAACTGTTGCTAATCTAAAACTAATATAGTTTTTTTTGCTAATTAACTCTGTTTCAATTGTTACTTTATCTTTGGCGTAATTAGAAATAGGATTTAGAGGTGATTTTTCATCACAATAATTATTTTTATCACCAGTACCATACGCACTATTTGTGGTAGGCATTAATATAATCTGATCATTAGATATCATTTTAAATAATTTTAAAACTGAGTCATTATTGATTGTTTTTGAGCCAACAGGATCAAATGAGCATACTGGAGCGCCAACTAACGCAGCAAGAGGTATTATTACATCACTATTATTTATTAGAGGTTTAATTTTATCGATATCTCTTACATCTCCTTTTATTATACTTAAATTTGAGTTATAACAAAGATGACCGAGACTATTTTGATTATACATAAAATTGTCATAGACAGTTACTTTAAATTTATTATTGAGTAATAGTTCTACTAAAATTGAGCCAATATACCCCGCGCCTCCAGTTATTAAAATATTTAGATTTTTCATATTTTAAGAATTTATAATTTTACAGATATATTTAATCTCTTCTTTAGTTAAACTAGGATAATTGCCAATATACATTCCAAAATTATGTATATGATCTACCTTATTAAATCTATTAATATTAATTTTTTTTATGTATTTATTTAGATATGGTTGCATTAATTGATTGCCACCACCAGCAGTCCCAACCCGAAACTCAATATTATTATTTTTTAGATTTTTTAATAATTTATTAAAAGAACTAATATTTTTTGATTTTTGGATTAATACAAATGCATAGTTACTACAACCTTCTAAGTTAAAATCTGTATAGAACCTATTTTTATCTAAATTTTCAAGAAAGTATTTAAAGTTTTGATTTCTTTTTAAAATATTTTTATCTAAATTTTTCAACTGAGATAAACCAATTATTGCGCCAATTTCAGTATTTCTTACATTAAAACCCGGGTAAGTGAAGATGAAGTCTTTATTCAATTTTGGATACTTTCTATAATAACTATTAATCATCTTTTTATCATCACTCTCTCTTAGCATACCATGTGATCTTAACATCCTTAAAGTATTATAAATTTTTTTATCATTTGTTGAAATCATTCCGCCTTCTATAGTTGTCATATGATGAGCATAATAAAATGAAAAATTTGACATTAGGCCAAAAGATCCTAATTTTTTTTTATTAAAAGTTGCACCATGAGACTCACAAACATCTTCAATTAAGTGAATATTATTTTTTTTTAAAATATTTATTAAATTTTTTGAAATTCCATTGAAGCCAAGAACATGGGTAAGAAATACAGCAACCGTCTTTTTATTAATTTTTGATATTATTTGCTCTTCATTCATTGCTAAATTATTAAAATTAATATCAACAAATACGGGCTTAAAACCATTAAATAAAACAGATGATATATCTGATGACCAAGTTAATGGTGGAATTATAATTTCTCCACCACTTGGATATAATATTTTTAAAAAACTTATAGACAATAAATTAGCAGATGAGCCAGAATTTACAAAGACACTATATTTTGTACCTAACCAACTTGACCAAGCTGCCTCAAACTCCCTAACTTTTCTTCCATTTGTAAGCTTAGGATCATTCTGATTTAAATAATTAATAACTGCTCGTAAATCTTTTCTAGAAAGATTATTTTTCATTAAAGGATGTTTTATGTTCATATTATTTAATATTTTTCTTCCACCAATTTATTGTTTTCTTTATACCTGTTTCCAAAGAAACTGAAGGCTTCCAGTTTATTTCTTTTTTAGCAAGTTCGCAATTTAAATAAACTTTTGATGGAATTGTTGGTTTTGAAATATCAAAATTAATAACTAAATTTTTATTTGAAATTTTAATTATTTTTTTTACTAAATCTTTAATTTTAACTCCTTTACCTAAGCCACAATTATAAATACGAAATTTTAATTTTTGCAAATTAATTGCTTTAAATACAAAGTTAACTAAATCATCAACATAAAGTAAATCTCTTGACTCTTCACCATTACCCCAAATCGTAATAGATTTATTACTTGTCATTACTTTTGTTACTGTTGCTCCAAAAACATGACTTTTTTCTAAATCAAATTTATCATGAGGGCCGTAAATATTACTATGCCTGATTATTGTAAATTTCGTTTTTGAAATACTAGAATAAAATTTACACATTTTTTCTATATATAATTTAGTCCAAGCAACACCATAATATTTTGGATTGATTTCATCATTTAAATTTAAGTCAGTTTCTGTAATTTTCTTATTCTTTGAAGGTAACATCACAGTACAACTAAAAAAAATGAAATGCTTTATCTCATATTTTAGTATTTCTCTTAAAATAATTGAATTCATTATTGCATTATCTGTAACGTGCAAATATGGCTCATTAACAATATCTTTTGAACCTGAAGTAGTTGCGGCAGCCTGAATAACTATATCTGCTTTTTTTAAAACCTTAGAAACATTCTTTTGAACTAATAAATTTGCCTTAAGCCATTTTACATTTTTATTAAAAAATTTTTTCTTTGAATTATAAACTGCCCACACTTGATATTGATTTTTTTTTGCAAAAAAATTGACTAAATTTTTACCAATAAAACCAGTAGCTCCTAAAATAACTATTTTAGTTTTCATTTACTTTATTTCTTCAAAAGAATTATATTTATGATTGCTATTGTTCATATTTTTTAAATACCATTTGAAAGTTCTTGTAATTCCAATTTCTATTGGTGTTTTAGGCTTTATGCCTAAACTAGTAGCACGTTTTGTATTCATTACTCTAATTTTATCTCCAGTTGGCTTACTTAAATCCCAAGTTACTTTTAAGTTCTTATTTAATTTTTTTAAAATTTGAACAATTTTTTTTATTGATACCCCTTTACCACTTCCTATATTTACAGGTTGATTATAACCAGTTTTTACTAACTTAATCATAGCATCAGCTACATCTCCAGAATATATAAAATCTCTAACTTGAGAGCCGTTACCCCATACTCTTAAAGGGTTTTCTCCATTTACTATTCTATTAATTAGTGATGGAATAACCATTGCATTATTAGGATTGAAGTTATCATATTCTCCATAAACATTTGCAGGTCTAACAATTGATATATTTTTCCAATTATACTCTATAGAATAACTTTCTGCTTGTAATTCACCCATTCGTTTCGCCCATCCAGCAAACTTATCATTTGGTGAAGGAAATGTACTCCATACATCATCTTCATTAAATAAACTTGAAGGTGAATAAACACCTATAGAGCTAGTATAAAGATAATGTTTAACATTATTTCTTCTGCTAGCTTCCATCATGTTTGTATTAAAAGTTAATGTAGGAACAAAAAAACTTGCTGGTTGTAATTGTGTCATTTTAGGTGATCCTTTAACGCCTGCTAAATGAAAAACAATTTCACAGTTTTTAGTTAATTGAAGACAAGAATTAAAATCTCTTAGATCTTTTCTTATAAATTTTACATTTTTTAATTTAGTATTCTTGTCTAATGATACTACTTTAATATTTGCACCTAATGAGTATAGTTTTTCAACTAAAGGTCTTCCTATAAGCCCCGTTCCACCAGTTACTAATATTTTTTTGTCTTTATAGAATTTATGATCACTAATCACGTTTGTATTTATTTCTCCAGAAGGTAAGAAGGAAATTAACACTTTCTTCTAATGAATATTTTTGTTTCCAGCCAGTTTTTTTAATAAATTTTGATGAGTCAGGAATTTGCAATGTTACGTCTGATGGGCGGAGAAGATTTTTATCTACTTTGGTTAATATTTTTACATGAGATTGTTTTATTAACATCGACAAAAATTCACCTACAGAGATAGTGTATGACCCCCCTATATTATAAACCTCTCCATATTTACAATACTTTGCAGCTAACCAATACGCCCTCATAGCATCTCTAACATCTAGCAAAGTTCTTATAGAATTTAAATTACCATGGTAGAGCCTATCTTGGAGTCCTGCCTCTATTCTGGCTATTTGTCTTGCAAAAGACGTTGCAAATAAATCTGATCTTCGAGGATTTATATAAGTAAACATTCGAGTTCTGATTATATTTAAATTATAACTTTTAAAATAAGTATATCCTAATAAATCTTGAGTAACTTTTGATACTGCGTAAGGACTAGAAGGCCTAATATTATTACTTTCTTTTATTGGTACTTCAGTTTTAAGAACCTGCCCATAAACTTCAGAAGTGCTGCACAATTGGAATATTGGATTTAAATTTAATATTTTTAAAACTTCTAAAAGATTCGAGGTTGAAATAATATTATTTTGTAAAACTGTTGAAGGATTATGAAATGATGCTTTGACATTTGCATAAGCGGCTAAATGAAAAATACAGTCAGGTTTTACTGTCCTTATTACATTGTAAAGTGATGAAAAATCATTCATATCACACTCATGAATTGAAACTTTATCAAAAAATTTAATATTTTCTTCAGAGGCAGTGCTATGCCATCTACTTATTCCAAATACTTTTACATTCTTATGGTTATTAACAATATAATCAGCAAGATAGCTTCCCCCAGAACCAGTTATACCAGTTATAAGTACTTTTTTTATTTTTCTCATCAAAGTCCTGTGGGATTATTTAAGACTATTTTGCTTCCCTCAAAATTTAATTTAAATGGAACTATAACATAGTTTTTTAGAATTTTTTTTATTTTTAAATGATTCTTTTGTTCTGCTATTAGTAATAAAAAACCACCTCCACCTGCCCCAAGTATTTTGCCACCAATAGCTCCATTTTGTATTGCCTCATTATATATTTTATCAATTTCCTTGTTAGTAACTATTTTTGAAAATGATTTTTTTATTTTCCAAGATTCATTAAGCAATTTTCCAATTTCTTTAATATTAAAATTATTTTTAAAAATCTTTAATGCCTCATTTGCAATTTGCCCAATTTCTATTAGTTGAATTTTTTTTGACCTTATATTTGTGAATTTATCTTTTTCAATTTTATTTGACATTCTAGAAAAGCCAGTAAAAACTAATAAGGTATTATTTTCTATTTCACGTATGTATTTTTTTTTTAAATTTAAGGGAGTAACTTTAAATTTGTTTTTTTTAAAAAAATTTATATTATTTAATCCTCCATAAGCAACTGCAACTTGATCTTGAGAGCCAACAAATTCTCCAATAATATTTTGTTCAGTATCTATTGCATCTAATGCTAAATCTTTAGTTGAAATTTTTTTATTCTTAATTGCGTTTAAAGCATTAATTAAACCTACTGTGAAAGATGAACTAGTTCCCATACCTGATCTTGCAGGAAGATCTCCATCATGATGAATTTCTAAACCCTTATTTATGTTCCATTTAGTTTTAATAAAAGAACCTTTTATTGCTGGATGAACTATTTCGCTAAGTTTGTTTATGTTTTCAACTTTTGAATAAACAAACCTATGTTTATATTCAAAAAAAGGAGGGAGATACCTGCAAGAAATATAACAAAATTTATCAATAGCAAAAGATATTACTTTACCTTCATTTTCATTAAACCATTTTGGATGATCAGTGCCACCTCCAAATAAAGAAATCCGATAAGGTGTTTTACTTATAACCACTATTTTTATTTCTCATTATGAAAGTCTCCATATTCAATAAGCAAAGTGCTCTTTCCATCCCTTCTGTTTAGAGCTTTTTTGTAAGATTTAAATATATCTTTACTCTGTATTAATTTAATTATTTCAATATTAGTTGACATATTTTTTAGGGATTCAGTATAATCTCCAATGTGTTGGTATTGTGGATGTAAAGGTCTTTCAGAGCCAATACTTGAACGAATAATAACTTTATTACTATATTTGCCTTCTGTCATTATTTTTAGCTTGTCTAAATGATTTATTAGCTGATTCATAGCTAATAACAAAAAGTTTAATCTTGGGTAAATAGTAATAGGTATGATCCCACTCATTGATAGACCAATTGAAATACCCATTTGCATCTCCTCTGCAACTGGTAGTTCAAGTTTTTTTTTTGAATTAATATCTTTTAAACTTTGAGTCATTACTGTGCCAGGATAGTCAACTGCTTGACCAATGAAAATTGTTTTTTTGTTAGAGGCAAGATATTGCATTGATTTTTTTAATTCACTCGAATAATTCATTAAAATTGGACCCTTATTCCTGCTCCAGCATGGGGATATTTATTTGAATATTTATAATACGTTATATATTTATTATTATAGTTTTCGAAAGTAAGTTTTTTTGTACCCCATACCTTTCTAGTATCAGTGCAAACTGATAAATTATTATCTTCAATAATAAAATGTATAGGTAATTTAAAATTAATAGCATATTTTATAGTTTCGTGAGCAATTCCTGTCTCTGAAGTCATATCACCCATAAAACAATAGACACGAGATTTAGATGTTTGTTTTTTTTGTGCCATAGCGACACCAAGAGCTATCGGTAAAACCCCGCCAACAATTGCTGATGAATAAAATTTATATTCTGGAAAACATAAAGATATAGATTTGCCAGCTAGAATTTCATTTAATATTTTAGATT
>MDSV01119534.1_pt1 | contig 34261 bp, 34 predicted proteins | sample 810851 | NCBI WGS metagenome assembly MDSV01 (sample SAMN05326640, study PRJNA326480) | marine metagenome | isolation source: seawater | place: Atlantic Ocean: North East | collected 2012 | reverse complement strand
TACTAAATTCACTTAGATCGTCATCCATAGTTGTTATGCATCCAGCTTCTCCGATAGCTCCAATATTTTTTGAAGGATAAAAACTGGTAGCATTAATATGTCCGTAGGTTCCAGTTAGTTTTCCATTAAATTTAGCCAGATGAGCTTGAGCGTTGTCTTCAACTACAAAGAGTTTGTTTCGAAGTGCTATATCCATTATTTTATCCATCTCACAGGGTTGACCATATAGGTGAACTGGCATGATAGCTTTTGTTTTACTCGTTATTTTTTCCTCTATTTTACTTGGATCTAAATTAAATGTTTGTGGGTTGGGTTCAACTGGAATGATTGTTGCTCCTACATTAGAAATTGCTAACCACGAAGCTATATATGCATTCGAGGCAACAATAACCTCATCTCCATTGGATATTTTAAGTGATTTCAAAGAAATAATTAAAGCGTCCAACCCAGAGCCTACACCAATAGTATGTTTTATACAATTCAAATTTGCGTAGTTTTTTTCAAAATCAACAACATTCTGTCCTAAGACATAGCTTTTAGATTCAATTACAGATTCTAAAGTCCCAAGTAATTCTTTCATAATAGAGTCCAATTGAAAATCAAATGAAATGAAGGGTATCATAAATGAATTTTAGTTATTATAAATTAAATGAAAAGCCATTAACACTCAAAAACTATAGAAATTTTATAAAATTAGGTATGTTAATGTGTAATATATGATTTTTACTTATTTGCAATTGCTATTGTTTGAGTCCAATATAAATTAAGGATTCCATACACTCTTGCGATAATGTGAAAAATTTTCCAACCAAATAGTGTTTGGATGGTTTTCCAAAAGGGAGGCCATTTATGATAGACGATACCTGTATTTATTATATTAAATCCACTGTTTTCAAGAAGATTACCAAGGTTCATAGGACTAAAACTATACAGATGCTTATTAACATCCTCTTTTTTAAATTTGTACAAGAAACTATCTAATGGTACAACAATTATTATTTTTCCACCTTTCTTAAGCTTAGCAAAAAGTTCTTTTAATATATCTGAAGGATTTTCACAATGTTCTAAAGCATGATTACTAATAATAACATCCAGGCTGTCGTTAGAAATCTTATTTAAATTCTTTAAACAATCAATTCCAAAATGGGATTTACAATACTTCCTTGCGATTGGATTTATCTCAATTCCGACCTTGTATTTACAATCTAAATTGTTTAAAAGAAATCCACCTCCACAACCAAAATCTAAAACACTATCATTTGTTGATATATATTTTTTAAATTTAAAAATATTTGCTTTCCCTCCAAAATCTCCAATTTCTTTTTGATAGTTGTTATAATACTCGATGTTATAATAATTTTCTGCTTTCATTAATTTTCAAAAATGTAATCGTTATATTCAAAATATTCGGAGGCTATAATAAGAAGTACCGTTCCATCTGAAAAGTTTTCCATCCAGTGATAGTCCTCTGGCTCGATCAAAAGTCCAATTTCAGGATTTTTTAAACTGAATTTTTGGACCGTTTCTTTTTCTATTAAAATATCACAACTCCCTTTTATACATATTGCGACCTGCCTTGTTTTTTTATGTTTGTGAAATCCTCTCTTTGAATCGTCAACATTGTATATAAAAAAGACACGTTTGATATCAAAAGGCACATTTTTTTCAATTACAGTTAAGGAGCCTCTTGAGTCACTATGAGTATTAAATAGGATTATTTCAGCCATTAAGTATTAATTGATCAAAAATTCTTTTTTGGAAATAAGGGTTGTATTTATCATCAATAATTTGTCTTATTTTTTTCTTTCCTGGTTTCACTTCTAAAAATGATTTGATCTTAAGAGCCAAATCAAGGTAATCACCATCTCTAAATAGGAAACCATTAACACCTTCAATGATGGAATCCACTTCAGGCATTTGGTTGCTAAAGTTATTATGAGAAGCTATGGATGTTCCATAACTTAGAGAATGAATGGCGGTTAAACCGACATTACCGGGTGAAACGCAAAGGTCTGAATTATAAATCAAACTACTAATTTTATTTTCATCATATAATGATCCATAAAAATAAAAATTATTTAAACGAAGTTTATTTATAAGTCTTGTTAAATGGTCTTTTTGATCACCGTCCCCAATAATTAATAGGTTAACTTTGTAGTCTAATTTGTCCAATTCTTTTATAGCACGAATAAGAATTTCTAGTTTTTTTTGTCGAGTCAGTCTCCCTACAAACAAAAGAGTAGGGTAATCATTTTTAAAATAAGGAATACTAGCTGGCTTTTCGGTCTCTAGTTCTTTAAATAGTTTTTTTTGAAGTTCATAGTCAAGAGAGTTATAAATTATTTCTAGGTTCTCTTTTTTAAAACCATTTTCAATAAGGATCTGTTTTGCCCTTTTTTCATAAAGAAGGTGTTTATCTGCCAATTTTAAGAAAAATAATCGAAAGAATTTTTTCAATTTGGATTCATTCCCATAAATTCCATGCCCCCAAAACCAAATTTGAATATTTCTAAGTTTGCATATAATGATTGCTAACCATGTAGAAATGACATTCATTTCCCCCATAAAAATTACAACATCAATTTTTTTTTTGCAAACAGTTTTTATAACGTTAGTTTGCCATATTAGTCGCGATTTTAAAATATAGTTTTTTACACTATGAAGTTTTTTACTCTTAAATGAAGTGCTAGATTTGATTCCATTAAATTCTTGACTTGAAAAAAAAATATTAAAATCATAGCGAGACTCCTCAATAAGTAGTTTCCAGATGGACTCTCGATATTTTGGAAAGATATTTGTAAAGTAATATACTGACTTCAATTCAAGAGAGATTTAAAAAGTCATTATAAGTAAGAGAAATCCCTGCTTTCAAATTTATTTTAGATTTCCACCCCAACTTATGAAATTTACTAGAATCCAAAAATTTCCTTGGTGTTCCATCGGGCTTAGAGCTGTCCCATTCTATTTTTCCTTTAAAACCTATTTCTTTTTTTATTAACTCTGCTAGTTCTAGTATAGTCAATTCCTCTCCTGAACCAATATTATAAATGCTCTCATTAAGATTGTTTTCAAGTGAGAACAATACCGCTAAAGCAAGATCATTAACGTGAAGAAATTCTCTAAGAGGAGTCCCTGATCCCCATAATATTACACTCTCTTGACGGTTAACTTTTCCTTCGTGGAACTTTCTAATTAATGCAGGTAAAACATGAGATGTTTTCAAATCATAATTGTCATTTAAACCATATAGGTTTGTTGGCATGAGAGAAACGTAATCATATTCAAACTCTTTTCTGACTGCCTGAATTAGCTTCACTCCAGAAATTTTTGCGATAGAATACCATTGATTAGAGGGCTCCAAATCTCCAGATAATAGGTATTTTTCTTTTAGGGGCTGAGGAGCTAATTTTGGATAAATACATGAACTCCCTAAAAAAATAAATTTTTTTACTTTATTATCAACTGCCGATTTAATCAGATTATTTTGCATAAGCATATTATCCATAAGAAACTTGTATGGGAATTCATTGTTTGCCCATATACCACCAACAATAGCCGCTGCATCAATTATGACCTCGGGTTTATGTTTAGATATGAATTCCTCAACTTTTTTTTGATTTCTTAGGTCTAATTGTTGAGAACTTAAAAATATAATATTACTGTAGCCATTTCTTTTCAATTCTTTGATACAGGCTGAACCCACCATCCCGTTATGACCAGCTACATATATTTTAGACGATTTACTTATGGAAATCATTCAAAATTATTTTTAGAATTAAATCCTCCTTTTTCTAGATATTTAATTTTCAAAACCTGATTAAGATCTGAATCCATCATCTCTTTTACCAACTCACCCAATGATAATTCTGGAATCCAGCCTAATTTTTTTTTTGCTTTTGTAGCATCCCCAACCAATAAATCTACTTCTGTTGGGCGGTAATAACGTCGATCAATTGCCAAAACCTCTTGACCTATTTTAATCTTATAATTAGGGTTGGTTGAATCACTTACAATTGCAACTTCATTTAAACCTTCTCCAATAAACTTTAAAGAAACTCCAATATGTGCAAAACTCATTTTAACAAAATCGCGGACAGAAGTAGTTTTTCCTGATGCAATAACCCAATCTTCGGCCTTATCAGCTTGCAGTATCATCCACATCATCCTAACATAGTCTTTCGCATGCCCCCAATCTCTTTTGGCATCAAGATTTCCGAGATATAAAATATCCTGAATCCCATGAGCTATTTTTGATACCGCTCTAGTTATTTTTCGGGTTACAAAAGTTTCCCCTCTAATAGGTGATTCATGGTTGAATAAAATTCCATTACAAGCAAAAAAATCGTATGCTTCCCTGTAGTTTACTGTTATCCAATAGGCATACATCTTAGCAACACCATATGGACTTCTTGGATAGAAAGGGGTTTTTTCAGTCTGAGGAATTTCATTAACTTTTCCATAGAGCTCAGATGTTGAAGCCTGATATATCCTGACTTTCTTTTCCATGCCCAGTAAACGAACTGCCTCAAGTATTCTCAAGGTTCCTAAAGCATCTACATTAGCGGTATATTCAGGGATTTCAAATGATACTTTTACATGGCTCATTGCAGCAAGATTATATATCTCATCGGGTTGAACATGCTTTAGAATTCTAGTAATATTCAAACTGTCTGTTAAATCTCCATAGTGTAGAAAAAAATTTTGATGTTCAGTATGAGGGTCTTGATATAGATGATCTATCCTTTCGGTATTAAACGAGGAAGATCTTCTTTTTATTCCATGGACAATGTATCCTTTACTTAATAAAAGCTCTGAAAGATAAGCCCCGTCTTGTCCAGTTACACCAGTAATAAGTGCTATTTTCTGATTTTTCATAATTTATTTTAAACTAAATAGATTTCTTTGTTAACCATTTTACTAAAAGGGTAAGCATGTCTTTATTTTTTTTAATTTTTTTCAAACTATAATCTTACCCGGTTTCATTAGTTCAAATTTGTTCTTTCTTTGAAGTGAATCTTATTATTGTGTTTATATGCGAAGCTATTTAGTCTTAAAAACAATTAAATAAAAATCACGTACGATATTACCTCCGGTTAAAATTAAATTTGATTCATTTTTTGTCTCAACTGTGTAGGATAACACAGGGTTTTCTTTTTGCTCAATTTTATTTTGAAGATGAAATGGTATAATTTTAACTTGTTGAGAATATTTAATTAAAAATTTTTTAATCCCTTTTAGTGAAAATAAATTCCATCCACTTTCCCATTGATTGCTTCCAATAAAATTATTTCTATATCTTATAATCACATCAATATCTTGTTTATTGAATGCACTAAAGACAAAACCTACTGAATTTTTTTTCATGTGTTTTATTGCATTTAACAAAAAATTTTCATAATCGTCAAAAATTGATAATACTCCTGACATTACAACTAAATCAAATTTTTCATTTAAGGAAAATGTAGAAATATCATCTTCTATGAACCTTACCGATTTCAAAAAGTTCTCTCCCTGAGCTTTTTTAATTAGTTCTCTTGAAATATCTATGCCTGTGAAGTCAATTACATTATCAAACTTTTCTTTAATTGAATATATTATTTCTCCCTTAGAACACCCCAAATCCAATAATTTATAATTCTTTTTTTTATCAATATACTGACATAAGTTTTTTGTCAGGAATTTAATTCTCTCATAATTTTTAAACTTTTGATAATCACCCTCAAGGTAACTTTCAATAGATTTATTTATATTTTCTTCCATTATAATTTATCTCATTTTGGAAAAATAAATTTTATCCATGTAAATGAATTCTCCTAATTGTTTTTTGGAATCATCAGGTAGTTTTAATTTTAACCCATTTTTAATTAATTTATTATAATCTAGTTTGTTTTTTGCCTCAAAAATAAAATTGTAGTTTGAGCAGGGATTGTCCCCACAACAAATTGGGACTTTATTGAAATAAGCAAGTTCAGATAAAACTGTACCGTATGCAGAGACTCCATATTTTACATTAGAATTGAAAATAGATCTATTTGAAACCTTGGGATCTATCCAGCTAATACCAGGGAATCTTTTCTTCAACTCTATTATAATTTTTTTACTCTCAGGCTTGTTATTTGGGTGCGGTTTAAAGCCTACATTTAATTTATACTTTTTTACTATTCTTACGGTATCAACAAACCATTGATATAAATCATTATAAACCAATGATCTATAAATATGTTGAGCGTCTGTAAAGTCTCCAATAAATACAACGCCATCGTACTCAGATCTAAATGATACCCTATTATAACTAGGGTCATACTGGTTAGAATCCATATATTCAAGCTGATCTAATCCATTTAATCGATCTTTAATTTTTTTTAAACCTAAATCAATCAGTTTATTTTTATTATTTAGCGATTTAAAAATTTCTTTATAAAGCCAATGTGGACTGACCTGCCAATTATCACTTTTATTTAATTCCTTTATTTTTAAATTATCAAAAGTTGAATATCCAATTGTAAACACCTTGATTCCTTCATTTAAAAAAATTCTAACAGGGATCCCATGAGAAATATAAGTGGAATAAGTTGAAAAATATTTAATTATTTTTTTGGAATTTACTAGTTCTTTAAAGTATATAATTTGATTGTAGCAATCATAAATAAACAAAATCAATGTTAGGTCTTTTATATTTACTGTTGATTTTTTATTATACCTTAAATAAGAGTCGTAAATTAAATCACCACATTTTACATCTTTGAAAATATGATTTAATAATTTTTCACGGTCATTTAACTCGCAGAAAAATTTTACTGCCAAAATAAAGTTTGAAAATTTTTTATAAAAACTAATTTTTCTTGAATCGTAATAAATTTTTACACCAAACTTTTTGTATAATTTTTTCCATTCTTTTCTTATTTTAAAGTGAGAAAAATCTTTTAAAAGCCTAGGAATTATTAATATCCACATCCAAAAGCTATAATATGTTATATTTGGCGCTATACCCTCAAAATAATCTGCAGAATTATTAGTTATAACTTTTTTAAAATTATTAGAAATAGTTAAATCATGAGCAATTTGAATTAAACTGATATTATCTTTTTTAGAATTTTTAATATTCTTAGAAAGAGAAGTAAAATAATTTATTTCTTCAACGTTGAATTTCCAATATTTGGTATACTTCAAAATTAAGTTTTTGATAAAAACGCCCTTATTGTATATTTATCACTTGGCTCATTTAATCTAGTTAAGTTTTGAATATAAAAGCCCGCCCTATTAGCCATTATAGATACAGATGCAATGCTAAATATGTGAAAATGATCTATGAAAAATTCACCTCTGTTTTTTCCTAAAAGACTTGACATTTCACCATCAGGAACTTCGATATATACAAATCCATCTTGCTCAACCCAATCTTTAGTTAAACTAAGCATTTTGATTGGGTCTTGAACATGTTCAAGGACTTTATTCAATGTAACTATATCAAATTTTTTTATTGGTTTAATATTAAAAAAATCCCCATGTAAAGCTTCAACTTTTACTTTATTTATTAAATGATTTACTGATCTTTCATCAGGATCAATTGCTAAACAATTCCAACCATTTTTTTTTACTATGTAAGGGAAAACACCAGTTCCTGATCCAATATCTAATAGATTAATTGTCTCACTATTTACAAACCAATTTTTTGAAAAATTTTGTATTGATTTAAATCTACCCACATTGTCAGATTCATTATCAGGCAAATAAATTATCTTTTCAAAAATTTCTGACATTTTTTTTTCGTTTTCATAGGTAGCCTCTAAATACTCACCTTCATAAATATTTTGTAAATCCATATTATGTGAAGAAACAAAATGATTAGAGGGAGTAAATTTCCAAATTTGTCTTTTATAAACTACCTCATCTAATGAGTTTAGTTTAATTTCACCTTCTGGTGGTTTTTCATAATTAAAAATTAGTTCAGAAATTTCATCTCCAGTAATCAAACATTTTTTGGGTTTCATTGTTTATAATTTTAGCACAAATCTTCTTCTGTTATTATTTGACCCTTTTTTAAAGAGTGCTTAATTCTTTTACCTGTTAGAAAATATTCTTCTCCAGATTGGAAGCCATTTCCTGGACGGACCCATAATAAATCCTCACTATTTATAATTTGACCAATATTCAAATCCCTACTTGCTGCAATTGATCTTCTTAATAAGATTTTATTTTCCAATTCGCATTTTTGATTAAAGTTATTTTCTTCTCCTAAAACAATTTCTGTTTTTCTAATTTTATTAACCAATAACTTCATTTCATTTGGATCTGCAGATAATTGGTGGTCTCTAAAGTCTGAGTAATTTTTATCAATTGTAAAATGTTTTTCAATAATTCTGGCTCCTAATAATGCAGCATAAATGCAACAATCAATTCCTATAGTATGATCTGAGTAACCTATTACAGCTTTTTTATACCTATCTTTTAAATATTTTATTTTTGCTAAGTTAGCTTCATTATCAGGAACAGGATAACTCGAGACACAATGTAACAATGACAATTTATTTGAGTTTACTTTTTTTCCCCAATTATAAAAAATTCTATTATATATTTCGTCTATTTCTTTTTCGTCTGATAGGCCTGTGGATAAAATTAAATTTTTATCAAAGTCAGAAACTAAGTCTATTAATTGCAAAAAATTATTATCAGAAGATGCAATTTTAAAAACTGATTGGAATTGATTCAAATATTTTGCACTTTCTAAATCTAATGGGGTTGAAAAAAAAACTAATCCCTTTTTTTTTGCATATTTGAACAATTTGTAAAATTGATCAAATGAAAATTGAAAAGATCTTAATTTTTCAAGTCTATCTTTTTCATCTTTTGAAATAAATAATTCTGGTATAAACGTCTGAAATTTTACAGCATCAACTCCACTTGAATATGCTTCATCTATCATTTTTAATGCAAGTTCAAAATTTCCTTCATGATTATTCCCTATCTCAGCTACAATGAAAACTTTTTTATTAAGATTATGTCCTTCTATTATCATTAGATTTTTATTTTCTTTCGTCTAACCACTCAACTAATAATTGATCATCTAATTTTAAATAGCTATAAAAAGAGTCCATTTTATCTTCATCAACCAGCACTACATAATATTTATTAAATGAATTTCTAACTAAACCAGTTTTAAAGCCTTCATTTTTTAATCTTCCATTGATTGAAGGTGTTGCATAAAATCCCCAATCTTTTGCAGCTACATCATATTCTTTCCCGTTTTGATTTACAAAACTCAACATTTCATTTTCAGAGGCTTCTATTTTACCAAAGTCTTTAATTGTAGTTTTCCCACTAATTCCAACTTTGAATTCCCTTGGTGTTTTTTTTAATTTAACTTTCATAATGTAATTTTTTCCAGTCCCAGTTTTTTACAATGAAATTATTGATTTTCCAAGTTCCCTGATCTTTAGACCAAATTTTTTTATTTCTAAATTTTTCAAGTATTTTGAAAAATTCGCTAATACTCAAGCCAATGAAATTGCAGAATTTTTTAATATCTTCTATTGGGATTTCAGGGCCTTTTTCATTTAAAATTTCTAGAGCTTTCTTTCTTGTTAACCTACCATTTCTTATCTCTAAAGATAAATTATCAAAAATTCTAGAGAATCCAAATTTATGCCATTTGGGAAAATGATGAACAGAAATAAAATTATCATCTAAATCTGCATAATCATAAAGTCCTACTTTGGCTTCATTTCCTTTTTTAAAACCATTTTCCTCAGCTACTTTTGCTGTTAGTTGAGGATCCCACTTAAAATATTGCCCAAGAAAAATTGCCTTTATCCCTTTTTTATTTATGAGATTAAAATCAGGTGGTTTATAAGGAAACAAATCCTTTGAGGTTAATTCATCAGTTATCCAATCTTTATACGTTGTACCATGTATAACTCCAAATGTTTTTACCCAGGCTTCGTCCATAGAAAAACCATTATGAATCTCATCTTTACTTCCATATTCAAAAGCTGAATTTTCACCCCAAACAATAAGTGGAATATTAAAATTTAAAGCTAATGTTGGAGCAATATTAAATATCGCCATGTGCATTGGTATCGCAACAGCACCATATTTTTTTAAGGCATCTAAAAGAAATTTCTTTTCTGTGTTTGGACTTATGGAATAGTCAATATGATCAACTCCTAAGCTAATCAAATTATTTAAATTATTTTGACCAAGTTTTGTCCTAGAAGGTGGTCTCCAAGTGAAGCAAAGAGGTTTTAAGCCATTTTCTAGACATTTAATTACTTGCCATGTACTATCTTTTCCTCCACTTACAGGAATTAAACAATCATAACCATAATTTTTAGCTTTTATTTTTTTTACCAATTTATTAAATGACTGTTCTCTGTTTCTCCAGTTAATTTCATCATTTTTTAAAATAGAGTTTTTACAGGCATTACATATCCCGTCACTTTCAATTACTAGGCCAGGTCTTGAATCTGGAAGGATACAATTTTTACAATATCTCATTTTCGCATTCTTTTCTCAAGAAATAATTTTGCATTAATGAAATTAAAAATAAACTTCCCATAACTATTTGGTAATTCTTTGTTTTTTAATAATTTTTCTATTTTATTTTTTTTTATAATTTCAAAAATTGGACTATCTGTCAAAATATAATCCTTGTCTCTTTGAAAATTAAATATAGAGGAAATATCAGAATTAAAACCTTTCTTTTTCCTATCCAGTCTTACTTTATCATTTAAAATACCTTTCATTGCTTCTCTCAAAATATTTTTATTGAATCCATTCTCAATTAAATAATGATTTGGTATTGAATAGCAGAAATCAAATAATTTACTATCAAGGTAAGGACTCCTGTTCTCAATCGAATAAAACATTGAATTTAAATCATCTTGCATTAAAATAGGTCTTGTTGTTTCATTAAACATTTCATTCATCATTCTATTTCTTAATATTGATTTTGATGTATATTCTGTTTCTACAAAATCTTCTTTGAAGTTGTTTGTTGTAAAATCACTAAAAATTTTATTGTTTAAATAAATATGATCTCTAAATAATTGATTTTTAAAATATAACTTTGGATTTTTTAAATAAGGATTTCTAACGTTTTGCCCAACAAATTTTCTCCAATCACTTAAAACTTTATTAAATTTTTCATTATTACTCATCTCAAAAAGATGCAGATTATAATGATCATAGTAACCTGTAAATAGTTCATCGGCTCCTGTTCCTGAAAAAGCTACTTTAATACCATTTTCACTAATTTTTTCAGACAACATTGAATGCGTTAAATATGACATAGTAATTATTGGGGCGTCATGATAATCAATTAAATTTTTAAGTCTATCAAACATATTTTCAGTATTCAACCTAATTTTTATGGATTCACAACCTAAATCATTTATTGTCTGATCAATATTATATTCCTCATTATAATTTTTATGGGGATCTATAATAGAAAATGTTTTAATTCTTTTATTAAATCTTTTGGAAGCTATTGAAGCTATTGAAGCTGAGTCAACCCCTCCTGATAAACAAAATCCAATTGGAACATCCGACCTTAATCTAATTTCTAAACTTTTAATTAAATGGTCTCTAACTCCCTCTATTGCTTCAACTTTTGAGATATTTTTCGGGTTATATTTCGGATACCAAAATTTATTTTTGTCGATATTTAAATTTCGATCAATTATCCAAGTAGAAGATGGCTCTAACTCAAAAATCCCCTCATAATAAGTGGCGTCGTATTTATATAAAGATTTGTAACCATTTACCAAATACCTATATATTTGATTATAATTTATTTCAGATTCCTCTCCTGATAATTCATGTAAAAAGCTAGTTTGTGAACTGAAGAAGATTCCTTTTTTAGATTTCTTATAAAACAATGGTTTTTCTCCAAATCTGTCCCTTGATAAAATAAGAATCTCTTTTCTCTTGTCAAATAATGCAAAGCTCCACATTCCTTCAAAATGCCTAACGCAATCTGTTCCATATTGAGCATAAGATTCAAGAAGGACCTCAGTATCAGAGTTTGTAATAAATGTCACTCCTTTACTCTCAAGTTTTTTTCTTAATTCTAGGTAATTATATATCTCTCCATTAAAAATTATTATGCAATTATTTTTAGTGAAAGGTTGATCAGATCTTGTATTTATATCAATTATGCTTAACCTGGAGTGAATTAATTCATAGTTTGTTTCTCCAACTGAAAAAGATAAACTCCTTTGTGAATCTGGTCCACGATTAATTAATAAATCTTTCGTCCTGCAAATCTTTGTTTGACTTAACTTTTCAAAACCTATATAACCTGCTATCCCACACATGTATTAATTCAATTGAAATGTTCTAATAAGTTGAAAATTTCCCCTTCTAAAGTTGTAAACTTTTCATATTTGATTAAATCATCTATTGCGCAAGAACCATCCTCATAAAATGCCTCTGTTATCCATAAAGAGACGTCACTGCAACAAACAAGTACCCCCTTTTTATTTTTTTTATATATCCTTCCTGACTCTCCATAAAATGGAAAGCTGTTAAGTTCTGATTTTTCAAAAAATACTTTTTTTGAATTATAAAAAGAAAAAGCACATGGATATGGTTTTGTTAAAGCTCTTATCCTATTATGAATCTCCATGGCAGTATATTTATCAAATAATATAAATCCATCTTCTTTGAATCTCATTGGATAATAAGATATATTATCTTTTTCTTGTGGGATTAAATTATATGAATTTTTGTTTATCTGATTAATTACATCAATTAATATTTTTTGGAAACCAATATTGGCTTTCATGTGTAAATCTGATATATCATCATCATTACTTATAGGGATCGTTAGTTCTTTTAAAATATCTCCTGTGTCAACTCCGATGTCGACCTTAATTATTGAAATTGTAAATTCACTTTCACCATTTATTAAAGCCCAATTTAGAGGAGAGGACCCCCTATATTTAGGTAATTTACCTGCATGCAAATTGATGGTAAAAATTTTTGGGATATTTATTATATCTTCTTTTAAAATTTTACTAAATCCCCCTAAAATAAATAGATCTGGATTTTTTTTATTTAAAAATAAAAGTGATTTTTCATCATTAGGTGTGTTTGAAATTAGATATTCAATATTATTTTTTTTGGCCAAGTCAATTAGTGACGGTTTCCTTGATACTTCGTCCTCTGTAGAAACTAAAGACAAAATTTTTATTTTATTTTTTAATAAAAACTCCAAGCAAGAATAAGCTCTTGTACCATTTCCAAAAAAAACAATTTTCATGAGTTTAAAATTCTAATTTTTTAAACTTAAATACCAGTCAATATAATCTCTATAACCTTCATCAATTGGCCAAGAGGAATTAAAGCCCAATAGATCTTTAATTTTATCATTTGATAATGTACCCCTCTCAGGCATCAAGACATCTTTTTTTACTTTTTCAATCTTTATATTAGGAAAATATTCATTTAAAATTTCAACTAAATCCAATATTGGTCTAGCTGAACCATATGTTAAATTAAATATCTCGTTATACGAGTTTTTGTTTTCTATTATGTTTATAACCCCATTCACTAAGTCTTTAATATATGTAAAATCTAATTTCTCAGATCCATCCCCATTTATCTTTATCGGTTTATTATAGATTGCATTTTCTATAAAAATCTGTCCAACTCTCCTGCTAATACATCTTTCACCATATAGAGCAGACGGTCTAACTATAGTGTAGGGTAAATCAAAAACTTGATTATATGCTATGACCATTTTTTCTCCTGAAAACTTTAAAGCTCCATATATTCCAATTGGGTTGCATTCAGTTTTCTCATCAACATGACCAATTTCAAAATTTCCATAAACCATACTTGATGAAAAGTAAATAAAATGATCAATTTTATTTTTACTATTGTCTAAGGCATTCTCTAGAGTTCTCAAACTATGGTCAAATGTTGAATGTGGATCTTTATTAGATCTATTTGCATGAGATACAGCTGCTAAATGAACAATAACATTAGGTTTAATTTCATCTATCTTATGACTAAGTGAATGATAATTTCTTGCATCTAAAACATGTAATGGAATATTTTTTTTCTTTAATAATTTTATTCTTTGATCTAAAATTTTAAGTGATAATTCTGGAAAGGGAAGATCGTCTTTATTAGATAGCACAGAAGTATAATTATTTACCTCAAGGCTATCTATTATTTCTACACTTCCATTTCTATTCTTCAACTCTAGAGCAAGGTTATGACCAATAAATCCACCTCCACCAATGATCAATACTTTTTTATTTTTTAATGAATTTATTTCCATTTAAAGATTTTTTAAAATTTGAATTAAATTTTTTGCGATAAATTCAATATCAGATTGATCCAAATGAGGCCCTACAGGTAATGCAATTGAATGATCGCTAATTTTTGCAGCATTTTTATAAAGTGATAAATCATAACCATATTTTTCTCGGTAATATTTCATTCTAGGCACAGGTTGAGGATAATAAATACTTGTGCCAATTCCTTCTTTTTTTAAATGATCCATAATCTGAGGCCTTTTTGCTACAATTGATTCGTCCAACAACACATTTAAACAATAATGACAACTAATTTTGATTTCATTTTGAGGCTGAGGCAGAATGCGTATTTTATTCACTTTAGATAAAAAATGACTTAGCAATTCATAATTTGATTTTCTTTGTTTCAAAAAAGCAGGTAATTTTTTAATCTGCTCAATTCCAATGGCTGCATGAATTTCACTCATCCTGTAATTAAATCCTAAATCAATGGTTTCATAAATTCCTGGTATTTTTCTTTCACCATGAGTCCTATCTACTCCAAAAGCTTTTTTTAATTTTAATTTCTCTGCTAATTTTTTGTCTTTTAAAATAATCATTCCTCCCTCAGCTGTTGTTATATGTTTTACGGGATAAAAGGAAAAAACCCCTGCATCTCCATATAAACCAACATGAATATTTTCATAATAGGCCCCTGGGGCTAGAGCACAATCCTCTAATAAAAATATATTATATTTATCTGTGATTAACTTAATCTCTTTCATGTCAGCTGGAACTCCCAAATAATGAACAACAGCTATGGCTTTGGTGTTTTGATTAATTTTAGATTCAATTTTTGTTATATCGATATTACCCGTTTGATTTTCAACATCAACGAAAATAGGTTTAGCCCCAGTTAGCTCTACTGCATGTGCAGTGGCAATGTGTGTTTGGGCTGGAATTATTACTTCATCACCTGGACCAAGTCCTAATGTAAAGTAAATTAAGTGCATTCCCGCAGTACACGACGAAACAGTTACGGCATATGGTGCATTTGAGAAGTGCTTAAATTCATTTTCAAATTCAATAGCTTTTGGCCCATGGACTAAAATAGGGCCTGACAAAACCTCTGCCACAACATTTCTTTCTTCTTTACCGATTAATGGTTTTCCAAAAGGTATTTTCATAAATAATTAATTAATACAATTCATATAATCTACTTTTTCCCATTTTTTTGAGATTATAGATTTTTCAATAGCAAGTGAAATAGCCATTACATCAATTACTTCTCCACCTGAAACGTCTGGTTTGGAATTATCAAGTATTGACGATACAAAACTTTTTAAAACATTTTTTTTTTGGCTATTATCTCGTTTATATTCTAATTCTATTCTGTTTTCTGCATCCCCCCTTTCATTATAATAAATAACAGATTCATGCGTGTTATAGAATGTACAATCTGAGCCATATAATGAAAGTCTGTGATGATGTGGGGTTACACTCCCAAAATTGGCTGTTACCTTACCGATGATATCGTCTTCAAATTTTAAGAGCGAAGTCACCATGTCTAAATGTTTAAAATTTGAGTTTTTTGTTGTGATTTTATTACCAGTTGCAATTACTTCAACTACCCTCTTTTTAGTTAACCATTTCAATAAATCAATTAAATGAATTCCTCCACCATGCATAACTGAATAGAATGGAATTTCTCCTCGCCAACCTCTTGTTAATTTATGAATTCTACCATAATTGTAATCGCCTTCAAGGTAGTATATTTTCCCAAATTTTTTTTTTTCAATTTCCTCTTTTAATTTTTCAAATTTTGTCACCTTTCTCAAAACAAAATTGGAAGAAAGTTTAATTTTAGGGTTATTATTCATTGTCTTTACAATAGAACTTAATTCCTTTTGATTCAGACAAATTGGTTTCTCTACAAAAACATGTTTTCCATTTTCAATTGCTTTAATTACCTGTTTAGCGTGGAAATTATCATAACTTGCTATTGAAACCACATCTATTTTTGGATCCTCAAGTATTTCATTAGGATCCATTGTAGTGTTGTAATTATTATGCCTTCTCGAGACATCCATTAGTTTTTTTTTGTCAAAATCACATAATTTAAAAATAGAGCACCTTTTTTCTGACTCATACCCAATAATATGCTTTTCTCCTACACCTAATCCAATAATACCAACATTTAATTTTTTCAAAACTCTGAGTATTTTTCGCACAATTCTTCCCAGTAAATTAGTTCAGAACCACTTTTACATAATAAATCTTTAATTTTCGAAAGGTCTTTTAGAGTATCTACGGAGAAATTTAAATGACTGTAGTCAGTTTTTGAAGTAAAATTTTGAATTTTAAACTCATGAGGTTTGTCATAAAATATTTTTGTAATGTGCTCCAATTGATCGTCTGTTAATTTTTTATAATTTACCTTTTTGAATGTCTCAGATCTAATAGCTTCAACTGAGAAACCTTTTGGAAATGTTCTAGGGAAAATATTAGTGACTAAATCACAATAATTATTTTCAAAATGGGTTATAGCTTTGTCAATTATTACTCCAGGAATTATCGGGCTATCTCCAGAAATCCTGATAAATGAATCAGCTTTTTCATTAGCAATTACATGTAAAAACCTTTCAAACACATTCTTCAAGTTTCCCCTGTAACATTTTATTTTTAAGCGCTTACAATAATCTGAAATGACATCGTCTTCTTTATTAATTGATGTAGCTACAACTAATTTATTTACTTTTTTAGCACTTCTAACACTATTAATTACCCTTCCTAATAAAGTTTCCCCATTTAGATCCATTAGCATTTTTCCAGGAAGTCTAATTGAACTTATTCTAGATTGAATAATACACAGCATAAATAATATAAACTAAATTTAAAGTCTCATATCTACTAAATCTCTATTTAGAAAGGCCTTAAGATCAAAAATGATAGAGTCTTTATTTCTTTTTAGGTTTTTAAAATCTAAGGATAAAAATTCTTTATGTGATACTGCTAAGATAATCGAATCATATTTTTTTAAGGTTTTACTGAGTTTAATCTTTAGTTCCTTTATAGTTTCTTTATAATCGGCATGAGGATCATAAACATCTACTTTTAATCCAAAATCAATCAACTCATTATATATATCAAAAACTTTAGAATTTCGAATATCGGGACAATTTTCCTTAAAAGTTATTCCTAATAATAAAACTCTAGATCCCTTTAACTTCATTCCTTGCCGAATCATTACCTTTACCAATTTATTCGCAATAAATGAGCCCATGTAGTCATTTACTCTTCTTCCAGATAAAATTACTTGTGGATGATAGCCTAAGCTTTCTGCCTTATGAACTAAATAATATGGATCTACACCAATACAATGACCACCAACAAGACCAGGTTTAAATTTTAAAAAGTTCCATTTTGTACTAGCAGCTTCAATAACATCATTTGTGTCAATTCCAATTTTGTCAAATATTAATACTAATTCATTAACGAAGGAGATATTAATATCCCTTTGAGCATTTTCTATTGCTTTTGAAGCCTCTGCAACTTTTATACTTGGAGCCTTGTGTGTTCCTGCTTTAATAATACTTTTATAAATAGAGTCAACAAAATTTGCTACAGCAGGAGTTGATCCTGAGGTGACTTTCTTAATTTTAGTCAATGTATTCACTTTATCGCCTGGATTGATTCGCTCTGGTGAGTATCCACAAAAAAAGTCAGTATTAAACTTAAGACCTGAGCTACGCTCTAAAATTGGGACACAATCATCTTCAGTACATCCAGGATAAACTGTTGATTCGTAAATAATTGTATCACCTTTATTGATAAACTTTCCTATCATTTTTGATGCATTGAGAAGGGGGCTCAAGTCAGGGGATTTGAATTTATTAATAGGAGTTGGAACTGTAATAATATAAATATTGAAAAATTTTAATTCTTGAAAATTAGAACTTAATGTTAAGCCAATTTTCCCCTTTAGTTCTGTGAAATTTGAGGCCATTTTAAGGCTTTTTAAATTAGCCTCACCAGTTCTGTCATATCCTTTTAACAATTCATCAATTCTAATTTTATCTATGTCAAAACCTAAAACATGATATTTTTTTGATAGTTCAATTGCTAGTGGTAAACCAACGTAGCCTAAACCAATCACTGCTATTTTTTTTTCCTTATTTAACATAAATTCACTTTTTCATGAAGGTAATTATATCCTTTGCAATAGCAAATGCTGATGTGGCTGCGGGAGAAGGAGCATTAACAACATTATATATACCATTATTTTTGTCAATTAAAAAATCATCGAACAATTCGCCATCAATGGTCAATATTTGAGCTCTTATTCCCGATTTCCCAACTATCAAATCATTTTTCTTAATTTTAGGAATTAGTTTCTGTAATGAAATAGTAAATTCTTTTTTAGAAAATGATCTGTAGTATTCATAGATTCCAACTTTCCAAAACTTGATTGCAAATTTCCAAAAACCTATCCAAGATATTATTTCAAAAAAGTCCCTCCAATTAAATCCAAATTTATGATACCCTTTTCGAGAAAAACTTAATATTGCATTAGGTCCTGCTTCGATATTTTGATCCATAGTTTTTGTTAAATGCACGCCAAGGAAAGGAAGGTTTAAATCTGGTGCAGGGTAAATTAGCCCCTTTACATATTTATTTACAGAAGATTTTAAATAAAAATATTCCCCTTTAAATGGAAATATTCGGAATTTATTTTTTAAAGAATTTGATAAATATCTATCGGAGAATACACCAGTACAAAGCACAACTTTTCTGGATATAAATTTTCCTTTATTAGAAAAAACTATTTTTCTTTCATTATGATTTTCAATTTTTTTAGCAGAGATATTAAAAACTATTTCAGCCCCATTTTTCTTAATAATTTTTAATAATTTATACCCAACAGTTTTATAATTAATTATTCCTGCTTGAGGTACATAAAGAGCTTTTAATACACTTTTACAATACGGCTCAATCTCAAGAGCCTCTTTAGGATTTAAAAGCTTAATGTTGTTCAAACCATTTGATAATCCGTATTCATAGAGCTTATTTAAACTCGCAATCTGATTTTCATTATGAGCCACTATTAACTTTCCGGTAATCTCGTATGGAATTTTATGCTGATTTGCGAAGTCTATTAGTAATTTATAACCCATTAAACAATTTTTAGCCTTAGATGTCCCTGGTTTATAATATATCCCAGAGTGAATCACCCCACTATTCCTTCCACTTTGATGAAAAAAGATATCAGATTCTTTTTCTATAATTAGTATTTTTTTTGCCGGAAAAGCATTTTGAAATTCATATGCGGTAGTTAAACCAATTATGCCTGCTCCCACAATTATACAATCGTATTTTTTACAATTCTCATTCAATTTTAATAAACTTAACTTTTTGAATTAATAATTTTAATAAAAGATTTTCGATTTGAGAGGTAAGAAAACAGATTCTCTACCAAATTTTTTAAATTAACATTGTAAGAGATTTTACTCACTTCCTCATATTCATAATTTGTATATCCATGATAATAGTTTACTGGAATTTTATTTAATTGAATTATTAATTTTTTTAGATCAGGTTTAAAATTATTTTTAATTTTCTCCAATGCCAAATCGATATCTTTATTCGTTTCAATAGCAAATACACCATGTAAAAATTTATAATAAATCTCCCCAAAGCAGAGTACAGGAATTCCATTACATATAGCCTCAAGTCCCATAGTTCCTGTTACAATTCCAACAGCCTTGCTTCTCAATAAAATTTTTCGAGATGGTACATTATTTTTAATTAAAAAAACATTTTTTAAATTAGTTATTCTGGAATAAAAGTTAAAAGACCTTCCAAATAATGGATTTTGAAATGGATGTTCCTTTACGTAAATTATCCAGTCTGTTTCATTTAAAGCACTAGATATCATATGAATCATTAAATTTTGATACACAAAAATATCACCTTTTGGAGAGGTTGATGCTTCAGGCTGATAATGAAGAGGTATAAAAATGTAATTTTTGTTCAAATCAGGAGTAATCTGATTTTTCTTTAAAAAATTTAAAATCTTTCTTTTAATAAATATTCCTTTCAGTTTATATTTAACGTAATTAAAAAAAGATTTTTTGGAGATGATTTCATTTAATATGTAATTAATTTTTTTAAATCTTATGTTGAAATTATTTAAGTTATTTCCCCAATTTTTGAAATAAAATGGGGTGTAGCTAGGCTTTTTAAATTGAAAAACAGTTGATTTTGCGTTTTCAAATAAAATATTTTCAAATTTATACTTTTTAGGCTTTGTAATTTTTATGTTTTCCTCTATGGAATATGTGTCGAGGAAATGTAATTGCTCTTGATATAAACTAATTTTTTTCTTTATTTTCATTAATTGATGAATGATAAATGTTGAAGGTTCGTGAGGGACACTCATGAAAATTGACATTTCGATTTTATGAAATTCTATCATGTGATTCCAAAACTTTATATGATTGAAATACATATTCAATCTTTCATCATAATTATCAGACCCTTTAAATTTTCCTATTCTTTCAATCATTTTTAATGTATGTAATGAATCGAGATTCAAATCATTAAAAATTCGTTTATCAACAGGTTTCAATAAGTCAATATCGGTATAGTTTGAATTACTTGCCTCTTCTTTACAAATCGTTATAACTTCTACATCTTTTATTTTAGGCTGATCTACATCTAAATAATTAATCAGAAAAATTTTTTTAATTGATGGGATTTTAGAGCAAATCCCTTGTAGAAAATCTTTCCCAAGTTTCGATGAAGTCTCTTCAAAAAAAATATTCATAAATCTTTTTATTTAACTTATGGGTAAGTATTAAACTCTTCTGAGCGATTTAATTCATATTGTTTTAAAAATTTCTGTCTTCAACTTTTTATTTAACTCAATTTGACTTGAAATAAATTTTTCTTTTAGATTTGAATATTTTAACGGGTCTTCACCTTTTAATCCAATTTGTACTCTAAATAAAGACTTGTTCAATAAATATGATTCAATAATCATATTTGAAAACGATCCAATGACTATATCTGAAAAATAATTAATAAGTAATGGATCAATATGCTTTATTAATTTGATATTTATATTTTCATTCTTACTAATGTAATGGAGATATTTTTTCTCATTTTCTCTGGGATGTAACTTAACTAGCAATATAAATCCATCTAATCTATTTTTACTCTCAATCTGAATTGAACCTAATGATTGCAATACATTTTCAAAAATTGACAACTCATCAAATCCTAAATCACTAGTAATAGGTGAATACTTTATTTTGTCAGATACATAAAGAATAATTTTTTTTTCTGGTTTTATTTTAATGTGATTAAAAAATGCCATTCTTGAAATTTTTGGTTTAAAATTTTTTACTTTTTCATAGTATGGATTTTCACTTATTCTAATAATTTCCTCTGGAACTCCCTCAGATATAGCTATTTTCTTTGCTTCATCATTTAATAAGAAAATTGTGTCTGGGTAGACTAATTTATTTGAATGAGAGAATCTTTTTTTTATTCCAGTCCAATGATCTACAATTGACTCTACTCTTATTTTTTTTTTCTTACTTGAAATTCTCCAAAGATGTTCAAAATTATTTATTGAGGTTGCTGTAAAAATTATTTCAGGTAAAAATTTATCAATTTCATCTTCAATAGACTCTAAACTGTTATTGATAACCTTGATATATGGGGAATATTTCTTATCAATTATCCCTTCTTGATTAGTAAAAACTTTAAAATCTGAGTTAGTTTTCTTGTTTGCCTCAATTAATTTATCAATTATAGAGCATATTATATTGAATCCTGCAGGATCTGAATATGCCATAATTGTTTTTAAATTTAAATTCAAAGAAATTAAATTTTGGTAAGATTATTGAAAACCTTTTTGAAAGCAAATATGAGCTCCTGAATATTTTTTTCATCATACTCGTGAAGACATATTTCAATACCTAAAAATGTTTTGTCATGTAACTCTTCAGCAACAGGACAAATTCCTTTTTTATAATTTATATCTTTACGAGAATTCAAATGACTCCAGGGAAATCCATTAGATCCATATGCAATCTTTTTCTGGAACATGGGAAGTCGATGAATATTTGCATATCCATTCATTAATCCTAAAACTCCTTCTTTTTTTAGCGCATCAATAATTTTTATTCTACTTACATTCACAGTTTCTTTATCAATTTTTAGTGGGTATACATAATATGAATGGGAACAATTACTCTCCACAGTTGGAGTAATCAATCCATTAATATCCTGAAGGCCTTCAGTCAACATCTGAGCCTCAATTTGTTTCTTTTCTATTATTCCAGATAACTTTTTAAGTTGTTCAATTCCAATTGCAGCTTCAATTTCCCCCATTCGAAAGTTGTATCCTATTATATTTGTTAAATCTTGAAATTTCATGTCCCCCACAACTGCCTCTCCATGATTTCTGATTAGGATCATTTTTTTATATAAAGTTTCATTATCTGTTACTAATACCCCGCCTTCACCTGTATGAATATGTTTGTGATAATTTAAACTAAATCCACCAATATGAGATTTTGTGCTAGTAAAATTTGATTTATAAAATGCTCCTGGAGCTTGAGCAGAATCAGTAATTAAGAATAATCCATATTTATCACAAATTTTATTTAATGAATCATAATCACATGGATGTCCAAAAATATCAATTGCGAGTATAGCTCTTGTTTTGTCAGTAATATTCTTCTCTACTGACTTTGGGCAAATATTAAAAGTCTCTGGTTCAATGTCTGCAAAAACAGGAATAGCATTCCAATGGATTATCGATGTTGCACTTGCACACATAGTCCATGTTGAAACTATTATTTCCTCTCCTGGTTCTATCCCAGTTGCTCCTACTGCGCATATAAGTCCTGAAGTCCAAGAGTTGACAGCTATTGAGTATTTTACTCCAAAATATTTACAGCAAGACTTTTCAAATAATTTTACTTTAGGTCCACCAAAAAAATCTTTATCCCAACATCCTAGATACTGAGATAAAACTCCAGTTTTAATTACTTCTTTTACTGCTCTCTCCTCCTCTAATCCAATTGTATTAAATTTATTTAATACAGTTTTTACTGATTTTGGCCCTCCCAAAAATGCAGGTTTTGAATCTTTCATTTTATGTTTTATTAACTATTTCAACTAAATTTTGTATTTGATTTTCATTTTCGAAACTTGAATTATTTGATACCCTATTATTCAAAATTTTATATATTTTTTTTGTTGTATAAAGACCTGATTTGTAGATATTCGAATTTTGTGTTTTAATCTTTTTTAAAATTTTATACTCTGGAAATATTGGATCATCTACGATTGAAAAAAAATCAATTTTTTCTCCAAAATCTTTGATTTTGATTCTATGATTTAGAGTGAAAATATCAATCTCAATTATACTGTACATTTTTTCAGATAACCCTATAAAAGTTACAGGAAAAAAATTGTCTTTATATTGATGTTTGTATGAAAAGCTTACTGTGTGGTCTGATTTATCATAATCAATAAAACTATTAATTATTTTAAAATTTTTTTTATCAAAAGTATGTCCAAAAAAATAAAAAATTAAATCAATTAGGTGAGAACCATTATTTCTTAAACCCTTTGTGTAATAACAGTTAATTGACTGAATAGATCCAAATCTATTACTTTTAAATTTATTTTTAAGTTTTTGAAAGGCCGGTATTGTTTTTCTAAAATAATTTATAAAACAATTTTTAGGTGATTCTTTATTAGCCCATGCAGGTTTCTCAATCAAAAAAAACGCATTCTTACTTATCTTACTTATTTTATTGTATAACTTTTTATTTACAGAAGGTATTGAACAAAGAACGTAAAGATCTGTAATTGGTATTTTTTTTGAGAAGGAGTTGAAATAGTTAATTTCATTACCATATCTTTTTATTGCGAGTTTAATTCTTTCTTCTGATTTATCTATACAATTAATAACGTCAAATGATTTACTGAAAAAAAATGACTTTAAATGTGTCAAATAAATTTTTCCATCATTTTCGTAATCATATAATAAACCTATGTTTCCAAGGCCAATTATTGTAACACTATATTTTTTTTTCAATTTTATTTGAAGTCTTTTGGTAGGGATTATGGCTTTTTCTTACATCGTTTAAAAAATTTAATAATTTTTTATTCGATTTTAAAAAATCTATTATTTCAAAACATTCAAAATCAATCCCTTTTTTTGGATAAAACTCTTTTATTATGGCTTTGATTAATTTATAGTCACCGTAATCATCTAATGTTACCCTAAGGTCAGGCCAGAAATTATTTTCGTCAGCTATAATTGCTTTTATTTTAAAATTACTTTTCTGGTTGTCTTTATATATAAATGAAGTAACATTCTCCCTATCAAAATCAGAATATGCCAAAGAATTTATCTTCTTAAGCAATTCATATGAAAAAACCTGGGTGTCAAATCCATCAGGAAAACTTCTGACATGAGCGTTAGAAACATAATCAAATTTATTGTTTAAATAAAAATCAATACAACAATCAATAATCTTTGGATCAATTAATGGGCAATCACCTGTAAGTTCAACAACTACATTGGATTTAAAATATCTATGTGTCTCAAATACTCTTTTTAATACATCATGCTCACTCCCCCTATAAAAATCTATATTTAATTTTTCACACAATTGTACAATAGAGTTATCTAAATTATTATTTGAAGTAGCCACTACAACTTGATCAATCTTCTTAGATCTTAAAACTCTCTTAATCATGAATTCAAGCATAGGTATTCCATTTATTGATTCCATAAGAACCTTTCCTGGGAGCCTTTTACTAGCCATCCTGGCTTCAATCGATGCTACAACTTTATTTTCCATGAATTTAATTTTATATAATTAAATTAAACTTCCTTTTGCCTTTGGTAAAAATATTTTTTATTGTGAATTATTTCTTGCATCCTTTTAAACTTAGCCTCTGGAATAGGATCCCAGTAGTTAGCATTTTTCTCATCCTGAGGTTTTAAATCAATTGGTTTGATGTCATTATCAATTATAAATCTCAAAACCTTTCCTGCCAAAATACAGCCCTCTTTGTAGACCTTAATTCGAATCGACTTATAGTCGTCATTAGCAGAGAATTCATACCATTCACTTTTAATGATTGGTCCTTCATCATAACCCTCAGTCATAAAATGTGCTGTATTTCCAACTTTTTCATCATTATAGATTGCCCACTCAACAGCAGAGCAACCTCTATATCGAGGTAATATGCCAGGATGAATGTTTACCACACCATATTTTACAGAATTTAATATTAGTTTTGACAACTTTCTTGGAGTTCCAGCATTAAAAAGCCCCTCTAATGAAAGGTCATAAATTAAATTGAGTGTATTATAATCATTATGATTATTAACAAAATAAAATGGAATCCTAAGATCTTGTATTTCATAAATACTGTTATTTAAACTATCAATTTCAGAGAAGTCACCATTAGTTCTCCGAAGGAAAATCCTTCTGTCTCTTTTTGATATCTCTTTTGAGTCGCAGATTACAATAAGATCTCTCAAATCTTGTGATATAAGACTGGATATATAAAGAGGTAATAAAGGGTTGTCAATTGTAGAGAGTAAACCTATTTTGAATTTTTTTTTCATTGATTTATCTTAAAATTTCAATTTTCAACCATAGTAAATGACATTCTTGTGCCCTTCTTATAATTATTATTGAATTTCTTACCAAAAAGCTTTACAAGCTCTTTTGGATGTAAACCAAATCCAGGCCTAATTGATTTTACATTATCATTAGTAATCATATCTCCTTTTTTGACATCATTTATAACATATAATGATCTAGAAAACACCTTTCCTTTATTTTGTTTTTCAGTTAATTCATAAATAACGCTTCCTAAAGATTTTTCAGTATCTCTTACATTTTTAACCATAAGAGTAAACTCTTTTTCATCAAGAGAAAAAGAAGCGTCTGGACCACCTATAGAATGATCTAAAATAAAATGCTTTTCAATAACTTTTGCTCCCAAAGCTGAAGCAACAACAGGTGTAACTGTTCCAAGAGTGTGATCTGACAAGCCGGGAATGACATCAAATTTAGTTTTATAGTCTTGGATGGTAACTAAGTTAGCCTCTTCAGTTGGTGCAGGATAACTAGAAGTACATTTAAGCAAAATAATTTTATGATTATTATGTTTTCTTATGGTATCTAATGCCAATTGAATGTCTTTGTCATCAGCAATACCAGTTGATATAATAATAGGTTTGCCTTTCGAAGCAACATATTCAATAAGTGGAATATCTGTTATTTCAAATGAGGCTATTTTATATATTGGGTTTCTAAGATTTTCTAAAAAATCAACGGCTGTTTTATCAAAGGGAGTCGAAAAACAAATAAGTCCATCTTCTTCAGCTAAACTAAAAAGTTCTTCATGCCATTCCCATGGCGTATATGCTTTTTGGTAGAGTTGATAAAAATTTTGTCCATCCCAAATAGATCCATTATTGATAATAAAATCATTATTTGATGAATTAATTGTCATTGTATCTGCAGTATATGTCTGGAGTTTTACAGCATCTGCTCCAGATCTAGCTGCAGCTCTTATTGTTTCTTTGGCAACCTCCAGAGAACCATTATGATTTGCAGATAGTTCAGCAACAATGAATACCTTATTTGGATTTATAAAATCTTTAATTTCCATCTCTAAAAATATATTTTATTAATTGAAATGGCTCTGCAAATCTAACTCCAACAGTAACCCCCCACATCATTGACCTATTTTTTAAAGCTTCTGGAGATCGAGGATGCGGAAAAGTTCTTTTCTCAAAATTATAACATTCCATTGCGGTAATTTTTTTATCAATTTGAGTTTCATTAAGTTCAATAAAAATATTTGGATTAAACTTCCTTAAATCATTTGCAGGAATCCATTCGGAACTTGAAGGGGTTTCAAATGTTAAAATTCCCTTAAACTTCTCCCCTGGTTGTGACCTAAATGCTGTATTTACAGCTTTAAAAGTTAGTTGGTGATCAATATTAACATCTCCTAAATGGTGAGTAAATACTAATTCCGGGTCAAATTGTTTTTTTTCGTTTTCTATGATTTTGATTATAGAAAGTAAAGGTACCGTATCAAATTGATTATCTGGTAATTGATATGTGCTCAATTCATCATATCCTAAGATTTGTTTTGCTTCTAAAATATTTTGGTTATGATTCTTGAGTTTAACTTTATTAGCCCTAGTTGTTCTTACCAAACTTCGAGATGTAATGCCTTCTCCAAGTATTACAACTTTTATTTGACATTTTGATTGAGATTTAATTTTATAAATAGTGCCTCCTAATCCTAAAAGTTCATCATCAGGATGAGCAACAACAATCATTAACCGTTTAATCCTGCTTAATTGTAACATTTGCTTCTAACTTTTCATTATTTTTCTTGACATTGGTAAATTCATACTTTATCCCATTGAGTTTAATAAAAGCATTTGGATATCCCTCACAGTCTAACATTCTTATGTAATCATAAACTTTGTTTAACTCATCTAATTTAGAAATGTCACTTTGACTTGGATTTCTTCTCTTAAAGATTGTTGGTGAACCCTTTTGGGGAACCGGGGTAATAGGGTTTTCCATAATATCTACAATCATTTCAAAAATTACATTAGTACTTCTTAAAAATATTTCTTTTGCAGATCCTGAAAGATCTAAATTTTTTTTGAGAAATATAGGTCCTTCATCCAATCCTTTGGTTATACTAATTGCAGAAATTTTGGTTTGTTTGTGTCCGTTAATTATAAGGTTTTGAAGAGGACTTCCGCCCCTTCCATATGGTAGGTCTGTCATATGAAAAACAATACAGCTATAGTTTAAACGTATATCATCGGAAATTAAATCCGACCAATGTGGTATAAAAATCTTTTTAGGATTTATATTAGATAATTTCTGATTATTAAAATCTTTTTTATTATTAATTAAAATCCACTTTTGATTGGGATAATATTTTTTAAGCTTTTTATATAAATCTTCATGCCATTTTTTATTCGAAAGTAAAATATAACTATTCATCTTTATAAATCTTTGAGATATATTTTTGATTGTTTAAAATAAAATAAGCCAGATAAGGATCATTAAGAGAAATTCTTAAAACATTGAAATTATTTATCATTGATTTTTTAATATCTAATTTCCATTCTTTCATTTTAGTTAAGTCTTTTAAATCCAGAATGGCAAACAGGGTGTTTTAAAATTTCATCAATCTCTATATCTCCATTAATACACTTTGAAATATTAAACATTATCTCTTCAAAAACTTCAAAGTATTTTTTCATTATGCTGTCATTATGAGCTAAACTTGAATAAAATGTTGTTGATCCTAGATAATTTCTTTTAAGAAATTCCTGAGTTAAAAGAGTTTTTAATTCCAAACTATTTTCATGATTAAAACTAAATGTTGATAAAGCTGGAATTCCTTTAATAGTTATATCAATATTATTCTTTTTTGCAATTATTTTCCAATTTTTTTGAATTTGGCTACCAATTTCAGTAATCCGTTCCCACGATTTTTCTTTTTCCATTATCTCTAAAGATTTTAATGCTGCAGTAGGACCTATTCTTTCCGTCCAAAAAGTACTACTTATAAATGTTTTTTGAGCAGACTCCATAACTGACCTTTTTCCAACAACAGCAGTTATTGCGTAACCATTTCCAAGTGTCTTTCCATACATAGCCATATCAGGCTCAATATTATATTTTTGATGAATCCCTCCAAAAGTTTCTCTAAATCCTGAGGAACACTCATCAAAAATCAAAACTATATTTCTTTTAGTTGTTAGCGTTCTTACCTTACGCAAAAAATCACTTTTAGGAGGAGAGTTCCTAATAACTTCCATTTTGATGGTCCCAATTTCGTGCTCATCTACAATACTTAATAACTGATCATAATTATTATATTCAAACGGAAAAATGGTGTTTTTTAATTTTTTTGGAACTCCATTTGGATCTAATCCAGGAAGTAGATGTTCATTAAGATTATCACCTTCAGAATTATGATTAACAGATAAGTACCAATCATGCCAACCATGATAACCACAAATGGCTATTTTATCTTTCCCGGATGCTGCTCTCGCGATTCTCACTGCAATTGCATTCGCCTCGCCTCCAGATCTTGCATATCTTACCATATCTGCCCATGGGTTTATATGAATTAGTTTTTCAGCTAGCAAAACCTCCTCCGGACAGTTAAGGGTACTCATATTTCCATTTTTTATGCAATTTGATACTGCATTATCCACTTCAGGGTTTGAATAGCCTAATGTATTGGTTCCTATTCCCATGATACTAACATCAGTATATTTTTTCCCGTCCAAATCCCATACGTAACATCCTTTTGTTTTTGAATAATAAGAAGGCCATCCATTAGGTAAAAACATTTCTGGACGTTTTGAAAGAAGCATAGTTCCGCCAGGAATTATCTCTTTAGCACGTTTGTAAAGTTCTTGTCCTCGCCCCATTAAATATTATTTTGAGTTTTACTTGCTTCATTTCTAATAATTTTTTGATTAGAAAATAGTTTTGGGTTATCAATAATAAATTTAGTGTATGATAACCAATCAGAGTTACACTTTAATCTACTAATTAATGTTTTAATCGCCTCAAAATCCTCAATCTGATCAACAGTCATTCGTACACTGTTAAAATTGAATTCACAATTAAAATTTTTTGAAGTAAAAATTTTTCCGCCAAAAAAAGTTGAATTTTTTATAATGAAAGGGGTTACGTGTTCTCTTTCAAAGTCAGTATTTGCATTATGCCATGCATACTCCAAGGCATTCCATTTTATTACTTCCACATCTTGCCCGTCAGGAAAAGCCTCTATCAATGTATTTGAAACATAGTCAATGTTTTTATCCAAAGCATAATCTATGATTTCATCCAGAAGATTAGAATCTATAAGCGGACAATCAGAAGTCACTCTTACCACATAAGAGGGGTTATGTTCATTGGCTGCATTGTAGAATCTATCCAATACATCTTCCGTGCTCCCCTGGTAAAAAGAGATTTTTAATTTTTTTAAAATAGCTAATACAAATTCAATTTGATCTTCATATGTAGTTGCAACTATCAAATTATCTGAGTACTTTGATTTTTTTAATCTTTCTAAATGTATTTGAAGAAGGCTTTTACCATCTATTACTTTTAGAATTTTCCGATCAAATCTTTTACTTTGTAATCTAGCTTGAGTAATTATTATTACTTCGCCCATAAATTAGGATTTAGTATTTCAGCTTTCTTTATTTGAATTGAATCAATTCTACTAATAACTTCCTCAGAAATTCCTTCATTAATTTTTTCAATATTTGATTTTAGATGTTTCAATGAATCAATCCCAATAATTAAATGGTCTATGTAGTCTTTGCTAAGTACATAGTTTAAAGCTAGACCCTCCATGGAATAATTAGATTCATATGATAACCTATGCAAAAAGCTAAGATGTTTCTTTAGATTCATTAAATTTTTAGGTAATTTATTTAACGGTTTAAAAAAAAGGCCTTGTAAAAAGACAGATCTTACATCAATATTTTTACCATTTGATTTTAACCTTAAAATAATTTTCTCCCTAATATTTGAATTATCTAGCATGTTAAATGGGAGCTGTATCCTTTGGATTCTTCCATCTTTCATAACTGTATTAATTTGGTCATTACTATATACAGATATCCCCAATTGATCAAAATACTTTCCTTTATAGAGTTTTATGAAAGATGGTAATTTATTTTCAAACCTTTTATATAAATCAAGCGAATGAAAAAGGATAGTATCTGCCTTTTTGGTATTTAAATTCTCCAATGATTTTATCAGTTGCTCCTCTAGAGATAATTCAGTATTACTTATTTTGGTGATTATTTTAAAACTCTTCTCAGGGTTTTTTTTATTATACTTCCCTATTACTTTCTCTGAATTTCCGTAGGAGGACGCGGTGTCTAGAATTGTTATTTTTTTTTGATAAGCAAAATCCAAAATTTTAAACACTTCACTTTTAGGGATTTTACCACTGTTATTGTTGATTCCATAACTCATGCCAAATTGAGCACTACCTAATATGATTTTACTAAAGTCAGGCATTAAAAGAAGTTTTTTATTTTTTCTATAACAAATAAATATTCCTCTTGGGTCATTGTTGGGTAGATTGGTAAACTGAGACATTTAGAATAATATTCCTCAGTGAACTTAAAGTACTGACTTCCATATTTGGATTTATAATAAGGATGCTTATAAATAGGTATATAATGAATTTGAGTTTGAATATTGCATTGTCTTAGATAAGAGTATAGTTTATCTCTTTTGTCAGTTAAAATAACAAAAAGATGAAACGCATGACCCTCTGAAAAATTTGCACTAGGTATCTTTAGAGGTAAACCCGATAAATCTTTTAGATATTTTTTCGCAATTACTTTTCTTTTTTCTAGTCCCTCTTTTGCTCGTTTTAATTGTGAGTTTCCCAATGCACATGAGATATCTGAAATTCGATAATTATATCCTAATTCTTGCATCTCATAATACCAACCTGGTGGAGATTCATTCGATAAATTATTACTTTTCGAGATCCCATGCGTTCTTAGAAGTTTTATTTTATAGTACAAATCTTCTCTGTTAGTTGTAATCATTCCACCCTCTCCAGCTGTAATATGTTTTACAGGGTGAAAAGAAAAAATAGCAGTATCGGCAAATTTTCCATTACCGCATAATTGCTTTTTCATTGATGAGTCATAAAAAAATCCTCCGGGAGCATGACAAGAATCTTCTAGTAGCCATAATCCATATTTGTCAGCAAGTTTTCGAAAAGCCTCCATATCAATTGGAAATCCAGCAAAATCTACAGGAATAATTCCTGTGTAGGTTCCCTTTGGAGCATTTTCAAGTTTATTTTTAACTTTATTAATATCAAGACACAATGTTTCAGGGTCAATATCACAAAACTCTATTTTCCCTCCGCAATATTCAATACAGTTTGCAGACGCTACAAAAGTAATTGGAGAGGTGATTACTCTTGAATATTTATTTGTCCCTAATGCTAATGAACATAAGTGGAGAGCTGAAGTTCCATTTGAAACTGCTATTGCATAATCTGCTTCTACATATTTTGCAAAAGCTTTTTCGAAGTTCTCAACCTGAGGCCCTTGAGTTAAAAAATTACTTTTTAAAGTTTCAACTACTGCTTCAATATCTTTTTGATTAATGTTGTGTTTTCCGTATGGAATTACATAATTCATCTATCAATATTATTTTAGTTGATTAAATCTTTTTGATCAATTCTTTAATTTTGGAAATGGATAAAAAATTTTCATTATCTCCTGAATTATATGAGAAATCTTTTGGGACTGACCGACCATTTGAGAATTTTAAATATTCCTTAAGATCCCAATTTAAGTTATGAGGCAAAATCACAAAATAACTTCCTAAATCATATGTTGAATAGGAATCAGATTTCGTAATCATTTCTTCATGAAGCTTTTCTCCGGGTCTAATTCCAACAATCTTATAATTACAATCAGGGCCAATAGCTTTAGCTAGATCTGTTATTCTATATGAAGGAATTTTAGGAACAAAAATTTCCCCCCCCCACGCATTTTGAAGCGAATGTAATACTAAATCAACCCCCTCACTCAAGGTTATATTGAACCTAGTCATTTTAGGGTCAGTAATTGGCAGAGTACCTTCTTTTCTTTTATTTAAAAAGAATGGAATAACTGATCCATTTGAACCCATCACGTTTCCATAGCGAACAACAGAAAATTTAATATTACTTCTACCTCGAATATTATTAGCAGTAATAAAAAGTTTATCAGAAGTTAATTTTGTTGCACCATACAAGTTAATTGGTGCTGCAGCCTTATCAGTTGATAACGCAACTACACTTTTAACTTGGTTTTCTAAACATGCATTAATAACGTTTTCAGCTCCTAAAATATTTGTTTTTATACACTCCATGGGGTTATATTCAGCAATAGGAACATGCTTCATAGCCGCAGTGTGAATTACGTAATCGATTTTTTTCATTGCTTTGTTGACCCTTTTTGCATCTCGAACGTCGCCAATAAAATATCGAAGAGCTGGGTGTTTTGAGACAGGATACTTTTTTTCCATATGATATTGCTTCTGCTCATCTCTAGAGAAAACAACTAATCTATCAATATCAGGATATTGTTTTAATATTCTATTTACTAATGCATTTCCCAAACTCCCTGTTCCTCCAGTTATTAATAGAGATTTTCCATTTAACATACCAATTCTATTTTATTTTTATTTATTTCATAAACTTTATCACAATATTTCAAAGTTGATAGTTTGTGGGATATCATTATTATTGTTTTATGATTTGATATTAGTCTAATAGATTCAATAATTCCTTTTTCAGTTTTATCATCTAAAGCGCTTGTTCCCTCGTCAAGAAAAAGAATTGACGGATTTTTATAAAGTGCCCTGGCTATTCCAATTCTTTGTTTTTGCCCACCAGACAACTTAACACCTCTCTCTCCTACAATTGTATCAAGGCCATGCGATAACGAATTAATAAATTTTTTTAATCCTGATTTTTCAATTGAAAACATAATTTGTTGTTGATTGATTTCTTCAGGTTCCATACCTAAAATAATATTATTCTTAATTGTATCATCGATAAGTAATATACTTTGAGGAACATAACCAATATTTCTCGTCCAATTTTGAGTAGTTGTGGAATCAAAATTAATATTCATTTGGTCAACTAAAATTTTTCCTTTATTTGGCTTGTAAATCCCTGCTAATAAATCAATTAGTGTAGACTTTCCTGATCCAGACTCACCTTTCAATCCAATAAATTCTCCTTTTTTAATAGTTAAATTAATGTTTTCTAATATCCAATTTGATTCCATATCGTATTTAAAGAAAACATTTGTAAATTTTATTTTTTCATTTAAAGACACATTTTTTATCGGTTGTTTTATTTCAAAATTT
>MDSV01168512.1_pt1 | contig 34265 bp, 34 predicted proteins | sample 810851 | NCBI WGS metagenome assembly MDSV01 (sample SAMN05326640, study PRJNA326480) | marine metagenome | isolation source: seawater | place: Atlantic Ocean: North East | collected 2012 | reverse complement strand
TTTATTGTAGATTGGTCTGCACCAGAAGCAACCTGAGCTTTTACATCATTTAAATAATGTAAAGCCATACCAGCAACCATTTGTTTTACCTCCATATTGATAACATCTGCTTGTGCTAAAGCATCAGCTGTATTTCCAGCAGCAATAGCAGCTCTACCTGTTCGAAAAGCTAATGAAATGTCTGTAGCAGAACCTATGTTATCTTCTAAATATGATTTGTTGGCATATTTACCCCAGAATCTATCAGTTCCATTGGTTGGGTAATCTGGGGCATCCGTAAAATAACCATATGCTTCGTCCCAATGGTGTTCCATTTCGGTGTAATATTTACCGTCTACAATTTCAATATTATCATCTGAAGAAATTCCAGCTAAATAATTAGAAGTCATTTGACTAGCAAAACATGCACCCATCAAACCTTTTTCTATCACCTGTGTCCATTCTAACCCAGATGCATCTTGTAAATAGGATGTATTTGTGCTTGGTGTTGCAGCTGCAGCATCACTCATCCAACCCTCAAACATCGCCTGAACTCCACCATCTCCAAGTGCTGTTTTACTTTTAAGTTGCTTCCCGTTATTTACTAAATTCGCGTCTGACCAACCAGTGTAACTATTATCATACATTGCGAGTAAAGTTGAAGCATCTAATGTAACGTTAGGATCATTATTTGCAGTTTTTAAATAAGATACCATTTCTGATAACATATCCATCCTTGCAGTTTGTCCATCGTAAGAAACTGTACTATTACCATCTGAATCTGTAAACTCGTAATTTGATGGGACAGTATATGAGTAATCACAACCATCATCTTTTTCCGCTTCGGGATCATAATTGGCGGCTGTTGGATCAGTACATCCTTTTTTAGAGCAACTTACAAACAAAGTAAATGCAACTAAAACTATAGAAATTTTTTTTACTACTTTCATTATTTTGATATTAAAATTTAAATTCAATTATTTTTGATGCAAATTTAATTTTTGAATAGTGGTAGTACAATACCCTTTTTGTGGTATTTTAGAATGATTCTAAATAAGAGATTTATTTAAATTTTGATTCTAAATAAAAGTAAAATCCAAGAAGAAATTAAAAGTAAACCACCCATAGGAGTAATTGGAACTAAAAGAGTTTTAATAATATGATTTGAATTTAAAAATACGTTCGTTAGTGCAATGATGTATAATGAAAATGAAAAGAGTATAATCCCAAACGTTAATAATAAGTAGGGAGGGTTTTTAATAACTTCTGATTTCTTTAGAATAATAAAAGTCAATAACCCTAAACTATTAATAATTTGGTAAAAGATTCCTTTTTCCCATATATCTATCTCATAGCTCGTGAAAAATTCTTTTAAGGCATGTGCGCCAAAAGCACCAAAAATAATTCCTGTTGATATACCTAAAATAGAAATTCTTAAAAATAATCGATCTGAATTCATATATTGTCAGCAAATATATACTCAAAATGCCATTTATTTTGAAAGTGTATGTCAATATAAAAATCAAATATGAAAAAAATTCTTGTAATTGGTGCTGGCAGATCATCTACTTCATTAATAAGATATCTTTTAGATAATTCAACAAAAGAAAATTGGTCAGTTACCGTGGTGGATTTTAATTTGGATTTAGCTTCCAAAAAAACAAATAATCATCCTAATTCTAAAGTTTTTCAATTAGATGCAAACAATGAAGAGGATAGAAGAAAGTTAATTTCAAAAGTAAATATGGTAATTTCCATGCTTCCAGCTAGAATGCATTACCATGTGCTTAAAGATTGTATTGAATTTGGAATACACGTTATTACACCCAGCTATGTTACAGATGAAATTAAATTATTGAATGATGAGGCTTTGAACAAAGGAGTTTTAGTTTTAAATGAATTAGGTCTCGATCCCGGAATTGACCATATGTCTGCAAAACAAATGATTGATCAAGTAAAGAGAAAAGGGGGGGAATTAACTGGGTTTAAATCATTTACTGGGGGACTTGTTGCTCCTGAAAGTGATGATAATCCATGGAATTATAAATTTACTTGGAACCCTAGAAATGTAGTTTTAGCTGGTCAGGGAGGGGCAGCAAAATTCATAAGAGAAGGAAAATATAAATATATCCCTTACAATAAACTATTTAGAAGAACTGAAATTATTGAAATTGATGGCTTTGGAAAATTTGAAGGATATGCCAATAGAGACTCATTAAAATACCGATCTATATATGGATTAGAAAATATTCCTACGATGTATAGAGGAACTCTTAGAAGAGTAGGTTTTTGTAGGGCTTGGAATATTTTTGTTCAATTAGGCTTGACAGACGATTCGTATGTTTTGGAAGGCTCTGAAAATATGACTAATAGAGATTTTATGAATTCTTTTTTAAGATATAATCCAAATGACTCAGTAGAGTTAAAGTTGCGACATTATTTAAAGATTGAGCAAGACGACTATGTATGGGATAAGTTATTGTGGTTGGGTATTTTTGATAATAAAAAAGTAGGACTTAAAAATGCTTCTCCTGCGAAAATTTTACAAAAAATTCTAGAAGATAAATGGAGGCTTACAGCCGATGATAAGGATATGATTGTAATGTGGCATAAATTAAATTATAAGTTAAATAATCAACCACATGAGTTAATATCACATATGGAATATATTGGAAGAGATTCTCAATTTACTGCGATGAGCGATACGGTTGGTTTGCCTTTAGGAATTGCAGCTAAAATGATCTTGAGTTATAAAATAAAAAAAAGAGGAGTGGTTTTACCAACCCAAAAGGAAATTTATTCTATAGTATTACCTGAACTTGAATCCTATGGAATAAAGTTCATAGAAAATTTTAAATCTATTGACTTAAGTGTTTAACCATGTTCATAAAAATGTTGATTAACGTATAAAGTTTATCTATTACAAGACAATAAACCCCTATTTTTGTTTTAAATTACATTTTATGAATTTTCAACCTGTTATATTTGATAAGTCTAAATCTCTTTTTGTTAAAACACTTAAGAAAAGAGTAGATGATTATTTTAAAAAAAATAAAATTTCTAAGTATGCCAATTTTAAAATGTATTTCAAAAGTGTTTTTTTAATTGCATTTTATTTTGGATCCTACAGTGCATTATACTTTTATAACTACTCTTTTTATTCTATTATTCTTTGGCTTATGATGGGATTTGGAATGGCAGGAATTGGAATGTCTGTAATGCACGATGCCAATCATGGAGCTTACTCTAAAAATAAAAATATAAATAAGTTTTTTGGCTTCTTCATTACCTTTTTAGGAGGAAGTTATATTAATTGGAAAATTCAACACAACGTTCTTCACCATACTTATACCAATATTTCTTCTATGGATGAAGATATTGAATCAGGTAAATTATTTAGATTTTCACCAAAACAAAAACTATTGAAACATCATAAATATCAACATTTGTATGCTTGGTTTCTTTATGGTTTAATGACCATACAATGGTCTATTGATAAGGATTTTTTACAACTTTTTAGATACCATAAAAAAGGATTACTAAAAACTCAAAAAAAGAAATTATCTAAAGAATTATTTTTATTAATTATGTACAAGATCATTTATTTCGGTTATGTTTTAATATTACCACTTCTTTTTTTTAAAACATGGTGGTTAGTACTCATAGGCTATTTTGTGATGCACTACACATGTGGAATTATATTAGCAGTTGTCTTTCAGTGTGCTCATGTTATGGAGCCCAATGAATTTAAATCTCCTAATAAAGATAGAGTTATTAAAAGAAACTGGTTTGAACATCAGTTAAATACAACTTGTAATTTTGCAATGAATTCAAGGATACTTTCTTGGTTTATTGGTGGTCTAAATTTTCAGATCGAACATCATTTATTTCCTAACATATGCCATGTTCATTACAAAAAATTAAGTAAAATCGTTCAGTCTACTGCAAAGGATTTTGGGGTTCCTTATAAATCTTATAAAAACATGTTTATTGCAGTTCATCATCATTATAAATTCTTAAAGTATCTTGGATCTTTAAAAATTGCATAATCTTTCAACAAAATAAAATAATGTCATTTAAATACTTTTATTTACAAAAAAATTAAATTATCTCAACTATTAAAAACATACAATTTGACACCTCTACTCCTGAATTTGTTAAAGTTTTAAGAAAGAGGGTAAATGCCTATTTTAAGGAAAATAAAATTTCTAAAAATAACAATGCAAACATGATATTTAAAACAATTTTCATGCTAGCATTGTATATTGTACCCTATGTACTTATTTTAACCTTAGAACTATCTACGTTTACCACCCTAATCCTTTGGGGTCTAATAGGATTTGGTATGTCTGGAATAGGTTTATCAGTAATGCATGACGCTAACCACAATGCTTATTCTAAAAATAAAAAAGTTAATAAATGGATTGGATATTTATTAAATATATTGGGTGGATTTGATTTAAATTGGAGAATTCAGCACAATGTCCTTCACCACACTTACACTAATATTATTGGGATGGACGAAGATGTTGATGCAGGAATTATTTTAAGATTTACTAAAGACCAAAATTTAAAATCGTATCATAAATTACAACATATATATGCATGGTTTTTATATGGGTTATTAACTATTTCTTGGCTAGTTAGTAAAGATGTTATTCAATTATTTAAATACCATAAAAAAGGTTTGTTAAAAACCCAAGGTATATCTTTTGCAAAAGCTGCTATCTCCTTAATATTTTGGAAGACTATTTATGTTTTTTTTATTTTATTTCTTCCAACTCTAATTACAGGAAACTTAGGAGTTAATATTGCCGGTTTTTTTATTATGGAATTTATAGCTGGATTTTTTTTAACAACGGTTTTTTTATGTGCTCATATTGTTGACCAAACAGATTTTCCTAATCCTAACAGCGAAGGTGTGATTACCAAAAACTGGTATGTACATCAATTAGAAACCACAGCTAATTTCTCCAATTATAAATCATTTTTCTCTTGGTTTATTGGTGGTTTAAATTATCAAATAGAACACCATTTATTTCCCAATATATGTCATGTTCATTATCACGATATTTCCAAAATTGTTAGAAAAACTGCTGAAGAATACAATTTACCATATCATGCAAGTAACACTTTCATGAGTGCATTAAAACATCACTACCTTCATCTTAAAGAAATGAGAAATTAATCTACATCTTTTCTTTAATTTTTCTTATTGTTTGATAGTAATTTTTTGAGAAATCAATGTTTTTATTTATTTCGGTTCTATTTAACCCTTTAACGTAGGTGCTTTTAATATTACGAATATCCCCTGTATAAAATATCGTATTCAATAAATCTTCATTTTCACTCGATTTGATTAAAGGTCTTTCTTCGTCTATTTCAATAAAGTTTAAAGAACATTCTTTTTCAAAGTAGTTTTTTCTTTCAATTCCCATCGCTTTCATTCCATTAAAAAAAAATTTATTCATCACTAAATGAGAAGCATTAGCAGTTTCATTGTTATAAAAAGTTTTTCTACTATTTGTTTGGAGTCTTAACCCATAATCTAAAAGTCTTGTTTCTTCAAAAGGGGATAAACCAATATGACTGTCACTTCCAAGACACCAATTGCCTTTATTTTCTTGAAATTCTTTTAGTTTAAAAAAACCGTCTGCTAAGTTACCTTCAGTGGTAGGACATAAAATTACATTGGATTTATTTTGAGTTATAATTTTGATTTCTTTTTTGTTGAGATGTGTTGCATGTACCAAATGATGATTTTCCCCTACTTCAAAATTTGAATAAAGCCATTCTATAGGTCTTAATAAGTAATAGTTTAAGCAATCTTCCACTTCTTTTAATTGTTCTGAAATATGTAAATGAAATGGGTATTTATTTTGATTAAAATCATTTAATTCAGTAATCATAAAATCTTTTACGGCTCTTATAGAATGAATACCTACCCCTAAATTACTATTGTAAAGCTTGCATTTAGATAGGGTACTCTCTATTAATTTAAAATAATCATCAGAATTTTTATTGATAAACCTTCTTTGTTTTTTATGAAATTCAGTATTAAAATTACCTTGATTATAAAATACGGGTACCAGTGTTACATCAATTCCAGTATTTTTACCAGCAATTAAAATTCTTTCTCCCATTTCTGATAAGCTAGAGTAGGGCTGCCCATTTTTATCATGATGTAAATAATGAAATTCAGCCACATGAGTGTACCCATTTGATAACATTTCACTATATAACATAGTTGCTATATTTTGAAAGTCATCAGGATCAATATTTAAAGCAAAATCATACATATTTTTTCTCCATGACCAAAAATCTGATAGAGAATTTAAAGGATGATTTTCTGTCATTCCTGCCATGGCATATTGAAAGGCATGAGAATGAGCATTTGGAATTCCTGGTATTGCTATTGGAATTAATTGTTCGTAATCAACACCTTGATAATTTTTTTGAATTTCTTTTATTTTACCTTCTTTATCAATAGATATTTTGGTATTAAATAGCCAACCTTCTTTTTGTAATATTTTTTGAAAGAAGAATTTTTTCATTTTAATTGATTAAGTATTTTGATAAACGTATCTTCTAAGACTATTTTTATAGTTTCCGCTTTTTGAATATCGTATTTTCTCTCATCATAAGACATATATAAATCTTTGGACATTTCTAGTTGAACCGCATGAATATTTTTATTTGGAAGTCCTTTAGATCTGGTAATGAATCCCCCCTTAAAGGGTTGGTTAATTTGAACATCAAATTTTGATTTTTTTAAATTATTCAAAATAAGCTTTGTAATTTTTTCTTCACAGCTTTTATTATCGTTATTACCAATTATAAGGTCTGGAAACGATGTTTTATTTATTGTAGGGACATTTCTTCTTATTGAGTGAGCATCCCAAATAAATACCGAAGAATTATCTACTTTAAATTTTTTAATTAATTCATTTATTTTCTCATGATAAGGGTTAAAATAATTTTTAATTCTATTTGAAACTTCAGAAGTATTAATTACATGACCCTCTTTATATATAGGTTGACCCAAAAAATTCTTTTTTGGACATACCGAAGTTAGTATTCTTCCATCATTATATAAAGGTTTATTTTTTGGATTCCTATTTAAATCTACTACCCATCTAGAAATAGAAGCTTTTATAGTAGTAATTCCTAATTTAGGAGCAAAATCGTATAATTGATCTAAAAACCAGTCTGTATCGTCTTTTAATTGAAGTTGTTCAGGATTAAAGTTATTTAGTAAATAATTTGGAATTTTAATTCCACTATGCGGAATACTCAGTATAAATGGAAATTTTTCACCAATAGGTTCAATTATTTTATAAATATCCATACTCCATTTATTTACTTTTTAACAAACATTGGAAATATATACTACAAAATGCACATTTCAAAAACTTAATTTAATATATATTTATCAAAATTATTTTTATGTACAAATCTGATGTAGAAGCAGCCGATGCTTTTTTAGAGAAATTTAAAGTATTAAAAAAAGAAATTTCTAAAAAAATTATAGGGCAAGAAGAGGTTATAGACCAAGTACTTATTAGCATCTTTGCAAAAGGTCATGCACTTTTAGTGGGGGTTCCTGGTTTGGCTAAAACACTAATGATTAATACTATTTCAGAATCTATGGGTTTGTCATTTAATAGAATTCAATTTACTCCAGATTTAATGCCGTCAGATATCATAGGGGCTGAAATCTTAGACGAATCAAGAAATTTTAAATTTTTAAAAGGCCCAGTCTTTTCAAATATTGTTTTAGCGGATGAAATAAATAGAACACCACCCAAAACACAAGCGGCATTATTAGAAGCGATGCAAGAAAGAAGTGTTACTATTTCAGGAAAAAATTATTTGCTAGATGATCCATTTTTTGTGCTTGCTACGCAAAATCCTATAGAACAAGAAGGAACCTATCCATTACCAGAAGCTCAGTTGGACAGATTTATGTTTAATATATTGGTAAAGTATCCCACTTACGAACAAGAATTAGCTATTATCAATGAAACTACTGGATCAACCACCCAGAGTGTTCAAAAGATTATAACTGCAGAAGAAATACTTTTTTTTCAAAATTTAGTAAGAAAAACACCTATTGCTCCAAATGTAGTAGAATACGCAGTAAAACTTTCTTCAAAAACAAGACCTAACGAACCATTAGCTACAGAATCAGTCAAAAAATATATTTCTTGGGGTGCTGGACCAAGAGCTTCCCAATTTTTAGTAATTGGTGCGAAGTGTCATGCGTTATTAAATGGAAAATATTCTCCAGATATTGAAGATGTGAAGTCCATTGCCAAACCCATCTTAAGACATAGAATAGTTAAAAACTATATAGCTGAGGCAGATGGCAGGAGTATAGACGGAATTATAGAAGGATTATTATAAATTACCATTCAAATAAATAGTTAATTATTCTTCCCATCCAAGGGTTTGACTTTGATTTTAGTTCAAGTTCTTCTTTCAATTCTTTTTCAGTATAAGTTTTCTTAATTTTAATATCCGAGATGATTTCATCCATATTTTGATATTTTTCATTGACTATTTTAGCAAAATAAACCACACCTCCGTCTTCAGTAGCTAGTCCTAATATGGTTCCAGGTAATCCGTTAAAAGTTTCAGGTCCTGTCGAAGCAATGATTTGATCTGTATACCATGCATAAATTCTAGTACTGTCATTTTTAGACCAAATAGCTCTTCTGCAACTATAGCCGGCTATATTTCTCTTTCTCTCAGTTATTTTCCAAGTTCTTTTAACTAATTCATCTTTAACAGTTTTTCGGTCTCCAAATAGATTATATATAGAAACTCTTTCATTATTGTCAAAGTTTTGTAAAACGGTGTTTTTTGATGTTGCCCAATCTGCTTTAGATGGAACAGCAGATTCTACGGGCATAAAAACAGATTTTTCTGGTGAAAAATGAAGATTAAAACGATCTATTTTTACTTTTTCCCCTCTTAGCCATCTTCGAGACTCTGGGCTTTTGTATTTTTTTAAAAGGTTTGTTTTTCTTTCATATAAAATCACTCCATGGGTTATCTGTCCTAAAGTGATATTTATATTTAAAATCAGTAGTATTACAGAAATATTTTTAATGAAATGATTCATCTTGCATTTTAGTTTTATTATTATTAAATCGATAAGTTAACCTTGCTAAAAAGTATCTAGAGATTATAGTAGTTATATTATCAATAATCATATTATTCTGAATAAGTCTTTGAGCAATAATATTTTGATTGAGTATGTCATTTCCCTCAATAGATAATATTAAATTTTCATTTTTATTAAATCTCTTTTCTATGGATAGATTAATAATTAAAAAATTAATATTGTAACCTTCTGCTCTTTGGGTATTGATGGTATACTCAGATTCAGTAAATAATGTCATTTTCCATGGAAGATCAATTTCTGCATCTATAAAGAAATTTTGAGTCATAAAAGCTTGACTATTGAGATTTAAACTATTTGTTGGCTTAGAATAGCTAATTTCACCACCAATTTCAATAAATGCAGAGTCCGTTTCCCACTCTAAGGAAATTTCATTCGATTGTGATAGGGTAGTAGTCTCATTTTTTAAGTTTTCTATAATACTATTGGTGATATTATAGTTTGAAGCATTACTCAATCTAACTCCCAAAGGAGAATTTCCAATAGGAATTTTTCCGCCTATGTAGAATGATGCAAATTCATTTGTACTTGAGTCCAAATTTATTGTCTTAGAAATGGTTCTACCATATTCATCATATGAAATAGCATTAATAAATGGATTCATTACCCTTCTATAGGTTAAATTTGACCAAATATAGCTTCCAGTTAATCCTTTCCAATGGTTATAAGAAAGACTAATTTGGTGAGAATAATCTGGTCTTAAATCTGGATTCCCTTCTACTATTTTATTTGGATTTGAATTATTTTGTACAGGCTGTAATTGATTTAAAGACGGTTGTCTGGAGTTGGTTCGGTAATTAAATCGAATTCTTTGAGAGTTACTAAACTTATGTCTAAAGCTAACTTGAGGTAGTATATCCCAAAAGTTTAATGAGTCTGTTAGTGGATTATCATTTTCATCAAAACTTCTAAGTTGTACGTTTCTGATATACCCACCTATTTTTAGTCTGTCTTTTTTATATCTATATACCGTATAAATTCCTGCTCTGTTAGTAAGTTTCAGATTGTCAAAATAATTAGAAAATGCAGTGGCTGGCACATCGTAATCCCCAGTAATTAAGTTTCTGTCATTAGTATTTCTATCTTGATTTCCGAGATTTAATTTGTATAAGTGTTCTATGTCTAATCCCCATTTTTTACTAATGGGTTCTTTAAAAAGAAATTGATATTTATAGTTGGTAGAACTTGATAAAAAATCTTGCTTTTGATCAATGGTATCATTTAAAGAAGTGTTATTCAAATAATCATTTTTAGTTAAATTTAATTGATCTTCGTCATTTTTAGATTCTGAGTATACAAAGGCATATTTCAGTAGACGATCTTTCTTTTTAAACTCTCTTTTCAGTCTTATTTCAGTATTAAAATTATAAGTTTCAGATCCGTGATTTTGCTGAACAATCGAATTGGAGTTGATTATAGTGTCCTTTCCCTTAAATACATTTTTCAGAGTATAAATATTAGTGTCTTTTGAAGTACTGTAGCTAGGTAAAATTTCCAAAGTTGTTGCGCTATCTAATTTTATCTCAACTCTAGCATTTATTAGTTGGTCTATACTCTCTTGGTTAGATACATTTCTTTCTTCGACAAAAAAAGTAGTATCCCTTAGTAAATACTGTAAATTTCTATCAGAATTTGCGGTAAGGGTAGATTGATTGTAAGTGTAGTTGAAACCAACTTTTACTTTTTCTCCAATTTTATCTGAATAAAAAATCCCTGATTTTAATGTTTGGGGTATACCATTATTATTATACCCATCGGAACCTCCCCACCAACCTCTATTATCATCGCTAAAAAAGTTTCCATTATCAGTACTTAATCCAAATTTCTTTATATCTCCATATCCAAAATTCGCTCTAGGAGTGTTTGATGTCAATGAAAAAACCGATAATTTAAAATCCTTATTGAATCTATTAAACAAAAATTCTCCTTCGTAAAAATCAGTAAGATCCGATGCTGCCGATAATCTACCAAAATACCCTTTTTTGGCATCTTCTTTTAGTCTTAAATCCATTACTTGAATAGTTTCATCTGCAGTTTCGTCAGAATCGGTGTTTTCTTCTTCATAAATTTCTACACTTTCAATGCTTTTAGCCCCTAAGTTTTTAGTAGCTATTGTAGGATCACTTCCAAAAAACTCATCCCCATCCACTAAAACTTTATTGACTTCCCTTCCTTGAGAGGTTATACTTCCGTTTTTGTCTACTTCTACGCCTGGCAGTTTTTTAAGTAAATCTTCTACCACGGCATTGGCCTTTGTTTTGAATGAATCTGCTAAAAAGACTAAGGTATCTCCCCGAAAAAAAACAGGATCTTTGTATGCGTAAATGGTGACTTCATTCATCATTTCACTCTTTTCAGGTAAAATAGTGTTATTTAGATTTAATGAAAGTCTATCCTTGGAGGGAAAAAAGAAAATAATTTTATCATCGTTCTTGTGGTGTGAAATGATAATTTCCACTGTATCAATGGGTATATTAAAATAAAAACCCCCGTTATCGTCTGTTCTTTTAAAATCAATCATGACAGAATCTGAAAGACGAACCAACATCACGACTGCATTTTTTTTTGGAACATCATTTAGAGTATCAAGTACATTCCCGAAAATAGACATATTTTGCCCTGATATACTAGAGCTTATCAATATTAGTAATGTAAAATATAAATAATTGAATTTCAGTATTTTCATCATATTGATTTATATTTACGTAATATTTATTTTCTGATTTATCAGATTTCCATAGGCTTCAATATCTGAACTAATTTTCTCAATTTTAACTTTTTGAATAGTATTCAATATTCCAGGTTTATAAGGTACCTTAACTTTTATGTAATTTTCTGTAAATCCAATTAAAAAATTACCTTCATGGGTTTCAAATAGTACATTTCCAATATATCCCACATTGTCACTATAAAATTTTAATTTCAATTTCAAGCTTAATATCCTTAATTGTTTACTTCTCTTTCTTCTAATTTCCATTGGAATTATCTGTTCCTTTCTTGGTGCTGTAGTGTTAGTTCTTTCAGAATATGTAAATACGTGAAGGTAAGATATTGGTAAGGATTTTAGAAAGTCTACAGTTTTATTAAACTCTTCTTCTGTTTCACCAGGGAAGCCTACAATGACGTCTACACCAATACAGGCTTGAGGCATTAATTCTTTGATTAATTGTATTCTTTTGGCGTATAAAGTAGTATCGTATCTTCTTCTCATTTCTTTTAAAAGTGTATCTGATCCACTTTGAAGAGGAATATGAAAATGAGGTGTAAATTTATTTGATTGGTACACAAATTCAATAATTTCATCTTTTAATAAATCAGGTTCAATGGATGAAATTCTATATCTCGAAATGCCATTTAAAATATCTAATTGCTCAATCAATTGTTGAAAATTTTCATTGGTTCCATTTCCGAAATCACCTATATTAACACCTGTTAAAACGACTTCTTTAACCTCAGATCTTCCAATTTCTTTAGCTTTTAATACCGTTTCTTTTATATTTCCACTTCGGCTTTTCCCCCTTGCCAAGGGAATAGTACAAAATGAACAGAAATAATTACAACCATCTTGAATTTTAAAAAAGGATCTTGTTCTATCTCCTAAGCTATATCCAGGATAAAATGTTTTTACATTTTTAATTGGTTCGTTCATTAAAATAGTCTCATTAATATCCAAATTACTTTTTAAATACTTACTAATATTGAATTTCTCTTGAGCACCTAGAACTAAATTAACTCCTTGTATTTTAGATATCTCTTTAGGCTTAAGTTGTGCATAACAACCTATTACAATAATAAATGCTGAGGGATTGTACCTCAATGCCTTTCTAACAATATTTCTACATTTTTTATCTGCTTGATCTGTTACAGAACACGTGTTAATTATATAAATGTCTGCACCTATTTCAAAATCAACTTTTGCAAATCCTTCAGACTCTAAGTCTCTAGAAATTGTACTTGTTTCTGAAAAATTAAGTTTACATCCGAGAGTGTAAAATGAAACAGTTTTGGTGTTCATAGATTCCTCGAAATTAGTTTTTTTTGGTACATATTTTAAACAATTTTTAGGAGATCAGTATAAAATTAATATATTTGTTTAACTTTTTACTAATTTAATTAAACAAAAAAATGAAAAATGTTCTTTCTTTTCTTTTATTATTTAATATTTTAATTATGAATGCTCAAAATTCTATTTATGATTTTAACATTACTACTATAGATGGTAAAACAATGTCATTATCTTCTTTTAAAGGAAAAAAAATGCTACTAGTTAATACTGCCTCTGAGTGTGGGTTTACCCCTCAATACCAAGAACTACAAGAACTTCATCAAAATTATGGTGAGCAATTAGTTATAATTGGTTTTCCTGCTAATAATTTTGGAGGACAAGAACCTGGCACTAATAGTGATATTAAATCATTTTGTCAAAAAAATTATGGAGTTACTTTTTTAATGTCTCAAAAAGTTAGTGTAAAGGGCGAAAATGTGGATCCTCTTTTTAAATGGTTAAATAATCAAGAAAATCAATCGTTTAAAGGTAATATAATGTGGAATTTTGAGAAATATTTTATAGACGAAAAGGGTCAATTATTTAAAAGATTTCGTAGTACAACTAAACCAAATTCCTCTAACATTACATCTTTAATCTAAACATTAAGATTTCTTAACATTTTCTATAATCCTAATTTCGTATATTTATATTAAGAAATATGGGAAACATATCTGGAAAAAAGATTTTAGTAACTGGAGGAAGTTCAGGAATTGGAAAAGCGACTGCCAAACGCCTAACAAAAAAAGGTGCGATTGTTAGTATCACTGGAAGAGATAAAGATAAATTAGATAGAATTGCAAGTGAAATCAATGCTATCCCAATACATTTAGATGTAAGTAAATACAATACTATTGCTGTGAAAACCTTGGATGCATTTCACTCAATGGGAGGCATAGATGTACTTGTTAATAATGCTGGAATTGGAGAGTTTTCTAAATTAGAAGACGTTAAAATTGCACAATTTGAGAAAGTATTTGCTACCAATGTTTTTGGATTAACCATGTTAACTCAAGAAGTTGCTAAATTTTTCAAAACACAACAGCATGGTACGATTATAAATATTGGATCTTCAGCAGCTTTAAATGGCTTCCCATCAGGTTCTGTTTACTGCGCATCAAAATTTGCCTTAAGAGGTCTCACAGAGTGTTGGCGTCATGAAATGAGAAGGGATAATATTAGGGTAATTTTAATTAATCCTAGTGAAGTAACCACTGCATTTAATAACAAAAAAAGAATTGAAAGAGAGAGTGAAGCTAAAAAATTAACACCTAATGAAATTGCTCATTCAATTATTGCAGCCATTAATATGGATAATAGAGGATTTATTCCCGAACTTAACGTTTGGGCTACCAACCCATTTTAGTTTTTTCTATTGGATGATGATCTAATATGGTTTGTTTCAAATAATTTTTGTCTAAATGAGTGTAAATTTCCGTAGTGGTAATGGACTCGTGGCCCAACATTTCTTGAACAGCTCTTAAATCTGCACCTCCTTCTACAAGGTGAGTTGCAAAGGAATGTCTCAATGTATGTGGAGAAACATTCTTAGATATTCCAGATTGTTTGGTTAATTTTTTAATGATTTTAAAAATCATAATTCTAGAGAGATTACTTCCATTTTTATTAAGAAAAACATGGTCTACAAACTCTTTATCTATTTTTTGATGAATTCTGACTTCATTTAAATAAATTTTTAAATGTTTAGTAGCTGTTTTACCAAGTGGAACTAATCTTTCTTTATTTCCTTTACCTATAATTCTAATAAAACCTTCCTTCCAATAAATTTCCGAGATTTTTAATTGTAACAATTCTGAAACTCTTAATCCACAACCATATAATACTTCTATAATAGCTAAATTTCTTTCGCCGTCTGGTTTTGATCGATCAATCTGATTTACCAGAAGATCTATTTCTTCAATAGATAAAAATTCAGGTAATTTTTTTCCGGTTTTAGGAGTCTCTAACAAATCACTTGGGTTTTCAGAAATAATATTTTCTAGGATCAAATATTTAAAAAAAGACCGTATACTTGAAATTACTCTTGACTGAGATCTCGCATTTATTTTTGATGTATTCAAAAAAGATAAATAGCTTTGAAAATCTTCATATTTAATGTCATTAATCTTCGAATTAGTTTCTTCGTTATTAAAAAAAGCATTTAATTTTCGGATATCTCTTAAGTAGGCATCCACTGTATTTTTAGAGAGAGATTTCTCTATTTTCAAATAGTTTTCATATCCCTTTATATAGCTTTTCCATGACATAGTGTAAAAATAGTTATTATAAGTTTATTTTATTTTTAAATAATACTTGCTATAAAAATGTTTTTTCTATTTTTGCCCATCTCCAGGAGAGTTGGCAGAGTGGTCGAATGCGGTAGTCTTGAAAACTATTGTGCCGTAAGGTACCGGGGGTTCGAATCCCTCACTCTCCGCTAAAATTAAAACCTCGTATTATCGGGGTTTTTTTATTTTCAAACTTGCAAAAAAGTACTTAAATTAAATAAATGATTATTGATCAATTAAAATATAGAATTATCATTTCTATTTCTTTTACAATATTAATTATTGTTGTTTACATTTTTTTTTTTAATAGTCCACGTAGTGGGAACAAAGCACCAATTTTTTCTGTTAAGTTGATTGATCAATCAGATTATTCTTTATTAGATTCAAGAGGAAACTATATTCTATTAGATTTTTGGGGTTCGTGGTGTAGTAGGTGCTTAAGTGAAATACCCGAATTAATAAAAATAAAAAATAAGTTTAAATCATCCTATTTTGACCAGAAATCTAAATTAGATGTTCTTACAATTGCATTTGAAAAAAAAGGAGATAACTGGAAAAAAGTAGCTGAAAAGTTCAATTTTGATTGGAAATTACAAGCTGTCCAATTTCATAATTTTATCCTTAACTCTCCTCTTTCCAACCAATATGGAGTTACTGAAATACCCAGTAAGTTTTTAATTGATCCTAATGGATTAATTATTCTCTCTAATACATCTTACTCAGAAATAGAAAAATATCTTGATAGTAAAAAGTTATAACCTTCAGCAACTATTTTTACTCTTTATTTTCTAAATAATATTGATTTAAATTTATACTTTTAAATTCTATGCAAAAGCCTTCCATACCTAAAGGAACGAGAGATTTCTCTCCAGATCAATTGATTAGAAGGTATTATATTTTTGACATTATTAAATCTAAGTTTAAAAAATTTGGCTTTTTACCTATCGAAACTCCTTCTATAGAAAATTTATCAACTTTAACTGGAAAATATGGCAGTGAGGGTGATCAGCTTCTATTTAAAGTTTTATTACGAGGAGAAAAATTTAAAAAAGCGTTAAAAAACTCCAATGAAAACTCTACAGATCACGACTTTTCTCTCGAAGCTCTCAGATATGATCTTACCGTACCTTTTGCTAGGTACATAGTTCAGCACTTAAATGATCTTACATTTCCATTTAAAAGATATCAAATTCAACCCGTATGGAGAGCAGATCGACCTCAGAAGGGAAGATATAGAGAATTTTATCAATGTGATGCTGATATAGTCGGAACAAATTCTTTAATATGCGAAATTGAATTAGTTAGTTTAATTACAGAAATTTTGAATGAGCTAAATCTTTCAGATCATACTATTATGATTAATAATAGAAAAATTCTCTACGGATTGGTAGAAACATGTAATTCTATTGAATATTTTTCAAAAATAACAGCTATTATTGACAAGATTGATAAAATAGGTCAAAATAAAGTAATTGAAGAACTTAAAAATAATATTCCAAATCAAAGTTGCTGGGAACTCTTTAATGAACTGTTTTCATTAGATAATTCAACTCAGATTATACTCAGTTGGTTAAGTAAAAAGTTAGCATCTAATCACGAAGGTTTGAAAGGCTTACAAGAACTTAATTACATTGTAGATAATGCCGAGGAATTGGGAATCAATAATCTTAAAATAAATATTAGTTTGGCTAGAGGACTTGATTATTATACGGGTTCTATATTTGAAGTGATTTTAAATAACCATTCAATGGGTAGTATTGTGGGTGGAGGTCGATATGACAATTTAACCGAAGTATTTGGACAAAGTAATTTATCGGGAGTGGGTATTTCTTTTGGTGCAGAAAGAATTTTTGATTTGATGAATGAGTTTAGTTTATTTCCATCTAACCTGGGGATTTCCCCAAAATATATGATCATTGATCAGTCTGATCAACCGTCTAATGGACTTCAAGTACTAAAATATTTAAGAGATAAAGATATTTCTGCTATTTTATATCCTGATAGACACAAATTGAAAAAGCAATTAAAATATGCCAATTCGGTCAAAATACCTTATATAGTATTTATAAAAGACAGTTTTAATTCAAAAATGAATATTGAACTTAAAAATATGGAATCAGGTCTACAAGTAAATACGGATATTTCTAATTTAAATTAATGAAAATTTGAGCGCTGAATTTGTTATATCAAAAGAAGGTTTGAAACTTCAAGACATTAAAAATATTTTATTTAATAAACTAGATATTACCCTTTCATATCAAGTGGTCAAAAAAGTAGAAAATAACAGAAAATACCTCGATGATAAATTAGAAAATAATAATCAAGCATTTTATGGAATAAATACAGGTTTTGGTTCTTTATGTAATGAACAAGTGTCTTCCAAAGAATTGAAAAAATTACAAATTAACTTAGTTAAATCTCATGCTTGTGGAGTAGGAAAGGAAATAGATTTACCTATCGTAAAGTTGATGTTATTATTAAAAATAAATGCACTTTCTTTAGGTTATTCAGGTGTAAAATTAAAAACAATTGAGCAACTAATTTTCTTTTTTAATAATGATATTTTACCCGTAATATATGAATCTGGTTCTCTTGGTGCTTCGGGGGATTTAGCTCCATTAGCCCATTTATCACTAGCATTGATTGGAGAGGGCATGGTAAATTATAAAAATACTAAACTTAAAACTAAAGATTTACTTAAAGATCTTTCTAGAAGTGTTATAGAACTGGAATCCAAAGAGGGTTTGGCTTTGCTAAATGGAACTCAATTTATGTCTGCACATGCAACGTATGCGTATTTAAAATTAGAATCACTCTTTCAATGGTCATTTAAAATATCTGCAATTTCTCTAGATGCATTTAACTGCAGGCTCAGTCCATTTGATCCTAAGCCACATAAAGTTCGAATTCATCCTGGACAGCTAGAATCTGCTAATACAATCACAGAGCTTTTAAAAGATAGTGAACTAAATAATGTAAAAAATAAATCTGTACAAGATCCGTATTCATTTAGATGTATTCCCCAAGTTCATGGTGCCAGTTTAGATGTATTTAAAGATTTTACTAATAAATTAACTATTGAAATTAACTCTGTTACAGATAATCCGATAGTATTTGATCAAGAGGATGAAATAATTTCAGCTGGAAATTTTCATGGACAGCCTATAGCTTTAGCAATGGACTTTATGGCTATTGCAGCTGCAGAACTTGGAAGTATTTCCGAAAGAAGAATATATAAATTAATTTCTGGAACAAGAGGTTTGCCGCCATTTTTAACTCATAATCCAGGATTGAATTCGGGATTTATGATCGCTCAATATTCTGCAGCAAGTCTAGTAAGTAAAAATAAAATACTTTGTCATCCTGCATCAGTTGATAGTATAGAGTCTTCAAATGGTCAAGAAGATCATGTTAGTATGGGGTCTATTTCAGGTGTGAAATTAGTAGAAGTAGTAAAAGGTGTTGAAAGTATTTTAAGTATTGAGTTGTTAACCTCATCGCAGGCAATGGAATTTAGAAGACCAAGAAAATCTTCGACTACAATAGAAAAGTTATTGAAAAAATTTAGAAAAGAAATACCTTATATTAAAGAAGATACGATCTTACATGATTTAATTAAAAAATCAGAGGCATTTATTACTACAGAAATTTAATTATTAATGATTATTTCAGAAAACTTTTTATTTCCTTTCAAAAAATAATTCCAAATAATAGATTTCTTAGAATACCCTTTATGTAAATGAAGATTGCTTTTTTTTATAGCTTTTCTTTTTTTATGGATATTTCTTAAGGATTTTAAATATTGAAAATGTGCTTTTTCAATAGCAAGAAAACTTTTTATTTTTCCTGATATTAATAGTCTCAAAGCGGAAATCTGGTCAAGAAAAAGTCTAAAAGAAATAAAATAGAATAAAGGACTATTTGCATGGTAATTCTTATGAATCATCCAAAGATTATTTCTATAATTGAGAAATATTTTATTAGGGGAGTCGTAGTTCAGAGTACCGCCACCAACATGATAAACTAAAGATTCGCTTGTAAAGAAAATATTTTTACCCAAATTTTTAAATCGCCAACAAAGATCAATTTCTTCCATATGAGCAAAAAAACTTTGATCAAATCCACCAATTTTTTTAAACTCCTCAGCTTTAACTGCTATGCACGCACCTGAAGCCCAGAAAATTTCCTGACAATCATCATATTGTTTTTGATCTCTTTCAGTAAAATTAAATATTCTTCCTCTGCAAAAAGGATAACCAAATCGATCTATGAAACCTCCAGCTGCTCCTGCATGTTCAAAATGCTTTTTATTTTGATAGGACAATATTTTCGGCTGAACAGCAACAATATTTTGATTATTCTCTAGTACTTTAATTAGTGGATTTATCCATGATTTAGTTACTTCTACATCCGAATTAACAAGAACATAATATTTAGAATTAATTTGCTTAAGACCTTCGTTGTAGCCACCCGCAAAACCCAAATTTTTTGAAAGTGAAATAATATTTATTTTTGGATGATTTTCTTTTAAAAATAAAATTGAACCATCCTTAGATCCATTGTCTATTACATAAATAGAGGCATCGTTTTTTGAATATATCTCAAATGTTGGAATAAATTTTTCAAGCCATTTAAGACCGTTGTAATTTAATATGACAACAGATGTATCTATAATTATGGATTGGTAAAAAATATATTACTATTACTTCCCCATTGTCCATCATTGGGGTTTTGAAGATTATCTACACTTCTTCCAGGAGTATTTCTTCTATGTAAATCAGTTTTCCAATTTCTGTTAAAATATTCACCTTGTAATGTAGAATGTAGGGTAACGTATTCATTAGTGCCTAAATCAGGCTTATAAAAAATGAATCTTTTATTATTGAATTTACCAATTTTATAATAATGCCAAATTTGGTATGGATAGGCACTAGGTTCATTGGGTCTATCGGTTATGGTATTTGGAGGACCATATTTCAGAAAAATTCTTCCCATATCGGTTTGGTATCCTCTTCTAACTTTGGTTGAAAATAATTGGTCTGCTTTAGCTATCTCTACTTTATATTTTTGCCATGCTAATTCAGGGTTGTCGGGTTGTCTGTTATACCAAAAGCTATATAAAAATTGTCTTTTTAGAGTATCATTAATATTTTCAGATTTTTTATCAATAATATTACTTTCCATTCTCGAAGCAATAGGTGATAGACAATTTATAAAATCAGATATCGAATCTGATGGAATATTAGAAACAAATGTGTGATTTATAAGAACTGCATTTAATCTATCAAGTTGCATACTGTTATTTAAATTAGTTCTCTGAAAATCTACAGTACTTTTAAAAATCACACTATTTTTTTGGTTAATTAGTTCAATAGATAGTTCGTAATTTCCAGTAGGTAAATTATTTAAATCAAAAGTATTTATTACAGGATATATAGATTCAGTTGGAACTTTTTTAATTTTATTATATTGACCTGCTATTTTTTGTGTACTCTTGATTTTAATAGATTGTTTTAAAAGTAACATCCCCAAAGAATCCGAAGGAGAATTGTAAATTTCAAAATAGTAAGCTAGTTTATCAAATTCAGGTCCAAAATAATTAGAAACTAAAGGAATCATATGATAGCCAGATTTTGTTAGTTCATTTTCTTCACTAGCTTTCCAGTAACTATCTAGTAATTCAATATCAGAAAAACAAGGGAAATTTGTATAATTCATTGTAAATTTTTCCTGATGTTTTTCTATGTTAGATGGATTGTTTATATCGATAATTTCAATAAATAAGGTATACTCTCCCTCTGTGATAGGAAATCTTTGTAAATCTATGATACCCTCTTTTTCAACATAATCTGAAACTTCTTTTATTATGTATTTTTTATGACTTATAATCTGTTTGTTCTGATTTTCTATGTATTGTAAAACTTCAATTCCCTTTTCTGTGTTGTTGGTGTCGCTACTTTCAAATAAAGTATTACCAAATACATATAAGTAGGTTTCAATGTAATCACTATCAGTAGAATGAAATTTTTTTATATCGAGTAGGGCTTCAATTTGAGATTGAGCAATTAAAGAACAAAAAACCAATATATTGATAAGAAAAGTTTTCATTACTACAAATTTAAACTTTAATAAGTTAATATTTATTAAAAGTTATTTTATCATTTAGAATTATAAATTTTATATATAAATTGAAAAGGTGAAATATAGTTTATTAATCTTTTGTTTTTTTTCCTTAATCAATGGAATATCTCAAAGCCATGACATAGAGAAAAAAGACTCTTTATTGTTTGGACATTATCTTCCAGATTTAGAAGTTACAGTTTCCAACGCAGATTTTGTAAAAAAATGGAATAGAACAAAATTTTATGTGAAAAGTGTATATGACTATGCTAAAATTGCTTCTGCTATGTTGACCTCTTATGAAGATACTTTATCTAAAATAGATGGTCGGTATGCTAAAAAGAAATATCTATCAAAATGTAATAAAATCTTAAAAAAAGAATTTGGTAATGAAATTAAAGAAATGTCAATCAATAGAGGTATTTATTTAATGAAATTAATATATAGAAATACAGGATTAACCGCATATGATATTATTCAAAAATATAGAGGAGGTGGAACAGCCTTTTGGTTTCAAACACTATGTTTAATAAGTGGTCAAGATTTAAAAAGAGGGTATGAGCCTAAAGATGAAGACATTTTAATTGAAAGAGCCGTTAGTTTAATTGATGCTGGTAAAATGATTTATTACAAAAGAGTTCCACTCACTGATGAAGCAAGAAAGGCTCTTAAAAAGGCTAAAAAAGAGAAAAAGAAAAAAGCAAGAAAAAATACTAAAAATTAATAATCGTGTTTTCTTTTATTTAGAAGTAATTTTTTGTTTTTATAAAAAGTTTCAGTTGTATTGGTTTTGTTAACCTGTAGATTTTCCAATTCAGGTTGACCTGCATTGATCCATGCTGTATACCAAAAAGAGCCAACAGCTTTTATAGATGCTTTCATTCTTCTTTCCTGCATTCCATTGAGTCTTTTTGAATATTCATTGCTAAAGTCTCTACTGTATACTTTCATGGTTACTTGTCCTCTTTTCTCAAAAGAAAATTTTCTATCATCTGGCCATTCAATCGACAATTCTCTTTCAAATTTCAAAACAGAGTCTACCGCAAAGTAGCTCTCTTCAATAAAGCCCCATGTATGAGAGAGTGGTTTTTCAATGTAGATAGCTTTTCCAGTAATTAAATCGTATTCATCAAAAAAAAGTTCTGGAACCCTAGACTCCCAAAACCCATGTATACCTTTTTGATTAGTAAACTGTCCATTATAATTTTCGGTAGCATGAAGTGGAACATGTGCATCTGAAATATAATGACCAATTTCTGCAGAATATCTTAAAATTTTACTTAAGTTTTTTTCTTTAAAAGCATTGGTAAGTTTATATAACATTATCTGAATATTCCAGGGAGAAATTCCATATGCTTTTATAGTATCCTCAGTAAATTTTTCAATTGCGTCGTTCCATCTTCTAGGCATAACATTAAATGGGTTTTCCCCTTTTTTTATGTAATGATCTATGTCTATAAAATGCTTTTCTGCTTCTCCGATTACTGCATATCTTCTCTTATCAGGATCAATAGCATGTTCGGTGACATAGTCAATATTTTGTTTGTAAAATTGAAATAAAGAAGATTCTGGAATAGTGAAAACAGCAACTCTGTTAATTTTCTTATGTCCAAAAAATCCCCAGCCACAATGAAAGGTTGATGGTGAAAAAAAAACTAAAAAAATTACAATATATCTTCCCATCATAAATCTTAGCTTCTAACTTTAATAGACCAGGTGAATTTAAACTTACAAATAGTTTCATTATTTTCATTAAGTCCAGTGGAAAAAGCTTCAATAATTTCAGGCTTTTTAGATTGAATAGCGGTTTTGATCTTTTCTTTGATTATTAAGCCATCATGACAAATAAATTTTGTTATTCCTGTGGCTTTTTTAAAAAATTCACCTTCACTTTTTAATGGAAGAGTAGATATAGAGGGCTGATGTTTATAGGTGTATTGCAGAATCAAAGCTGCAGTATTCATTTCTGCTCCCATTCCTAATACAGCCCAAAAAGTTGATTTGAATGGATTTTTATTAATCCACTTAAAGGGAATAGTTACTTCGCATTGGTTTTCTTCTAGCTTCTTTATTTTCATTCCGCTTAAGAAACCCATTGGTAGATTAAGTAATAAATAAGTTCTAAAAAAAAATGACTTCACAGCAAGTTCTCTGATTTTTGAAGATGGGCTGTTGCTCATGTGATAGTCTTTAAAAATTAAATTTATTCTTTTGCATTAAGATACTGACTTCTCCATTCTGGTTTTTGAAAATCAGATAATAAATGAAATAGGTTTTCACCATAAAAAAAGTCATTAATATAGGTTATTCCATATTTTTGGAGCATTTGAATCTGTGGCCAACTTGGTCTAAATTTGTGCTGACCAAAACCATTAACTAGCATATTTTCTGTGGGAGTGCAATCAGGTGGGCAATAAGGGTTTCGATTGTATCTAAGTGCCCATAAATCAAACAATTTTAAGTCGGGTTTTTTTAAACATTCAAGGGAATCAAATTTATATAAGCAGTCTTTTATATTAAATCTTTTAAATAGATTTTCTCCTTTTGTATTTGCTTTGGAAGGTTGCTTGCCCATGCCAATTAAAATAAATTCTCTTCCAGTAATAAATCTCGTCTTTACAATTCTGCCGCCCGATTCAGTGATTATTGCATAATTTACGTATTGAGAATTACAGTTTGGATTAATGGATATAGCAAGATGTTGATTTATATTAACAATAGGTTTAATTGAAAATGCATAAACCTCTGAGTAAAAACAACTTATAGTAAATAATATAGAAATAATAATTCTATTCATTTATCAATTATTTGTCGAAATTTAATTGTAAAATTAGGGATTTTATTCGAATCTATGAAGCACAGTTGAGGTTTGACAGTAGTCTAAAGGAATATCATGTTTCTGAAAATCTATCAATTGATCAGAACATTCTAAGAGTGAAACGCCAATTTTAATACAGTTCTTATTTAGAGAATAAAGAATCTTGTCATAAATTCCTTTTCCATATCCAATTCTATGGCCCCTAATATCAAAAATTAATAAAGGAATTATTATTATATCAATTTTCTTGTAATGATCTTTTTGATTATTCTCAGGATAAGGGATTTTATATATTCCTTTTTTAAATGAAGTTAATGGTGAAAAACTAACACAGTCCCATTTTTTTAAATTTTTGCAATATATGGAAGTGAATAGATTCTTTTTATTTTTCAACCTATTATGTATTTTCCAAGTTTCGACTTCCTTGTTATCATCAATAGGATAAAATAAATGAATGTTTTGGTGGTCGAAATTGAAATTTTGAAATAGTTGTTCAGTAATTTTTTGAGATCTTAAATCAACAATTTCATTGTTGAGCTTAATTCTTTTAAGAAAAGCATCTTTCCTTAGTTGATTTTTATTTCCATTTGATATTGCAGCCAATTGATGGTTTTTGATCGAAATCTATTTTTTTATTTTTGAGAATATAATCTAAAACTAATCTCAAATCTTTGCCATTTACAGGTTTATCATTTCCAGGTCTAGAGTCATCTAGTTGTCCTCTGTACATACATTCTAATTTATGATTAAATACACTAAAATCAGGTGTGCAAGCAGCATCATAACTTTTAGCTACCATTTGAGTTTCATCGTATAAATAAGGAAAAGTAAAATTTTTATCTATTGCAAGTTTTTTCATTTTTTCAGGACTGTCATCTGGATAATTGATAATGTCATTGCTGCTTATGGCTACAAATCCAATGTCTTTTTTTTGATATGTTTTTGCAAGCATTACAATTTCGTCTAAAACATGAATAACAAACGGACAGTGATTACAAATAAACATTACCACCAAACCATTTTTTTGAGCTATTTCGTTTAAGCTTATAAGCTGTTGGTCAATTACATTGGGTAATTTGAAATTGGGAGCTTTAAAACCTAGAGGAATTTGCGTGGTAGGAGTTCTTGCCATTTTGATTAAATTAGTCGTATTAAATATAACAGTAAAATCGTAAAATGATGAAATATTTTTTAAAGATTTATTTAATTTTTCTTTCATTTATTATTTCTGGACAAAAGAACGATTCTCTTCGGTTAAAAGAAATTTATAATTATAATTTGACTAAAAGTAATTGTTATGAGAACTTACGATCCTTATGCAAGGATATTGGCAATAGATTAAGTGGTAGTGTTTCAGCTCAAAAAGCAGTAGAATGGGCTGGAATAATTATGAAAAAAACTAATTTAGATACTGTTTATTTCCAAAAAATCATGGTTCCTCACTGGGTTAGGGGGGATGTGGAATCCGTATTTTGGAAAAATCAAAATGGTGATATAGAAAAGATTAATTGTACTGCTCTAGGAGGTTCAGTTGGTACAAATGGGACCTTAGAAGGTCAAGTAATTGAAATTAAAAACTGGAGTGAATTAGAAAAATATGGTAAAAAAAATATAAAAGGGAAAATAGTTTTTTTTAATAGAGCAATGAACCCTACTTACATCTCTACGGGAATGGCCTACGGAAGTTGTGTCGATCAACGTCACAACGGTGCTTCTAGAGCAGCAGAGTATGGAGCTATAGCTGTTTTAGTAAGGTCAATGACTTTAAAATTTGATAAAAACCCGCATACAGGCTCTATGTCTTACACAGATTCTTTAAAAAAGATACCTGCGGCAGCTATAAGCACTTTTGATGCCCACAATCTAAGTGAAGCCCTAAAAAATGAAGAGTTTTCTAGTTTATCTATGAAGCTATCTTGTAAACAATTATCAGATACCATTTCTTATAATGTAATTGGAGAAATAAGAGGCACTAAATTTCCACAAGAAATTATTTTAGTTGGAGGCCATTTAGATTCTTGGGATATAGGTGAGGGAGCTCATGATGATGGAGCAGGTGTTGTTCAAAGTTTGCAAGTTTTAGAAACATTTAAAAAATTGAATATTTCACCACAAAGAACCCTGAGATGTGTAATGTATATGAATGAAGAAAATGGAAATAGAGGAGGAAAACATTACGCAAAAATTGTAAGAAAAACAGGTGAAAAACACATATTTGCTCTTGAATCTGATAGAGGAGGTTTTTCGCCAAGAGGATTTAGTATAGATGGAACCAAATTACAATTAGGATATTTAAAAAGTTTTAAATCTTTATTCGAACCCTATCAACTTCACTTATTTTCTATAGGATACAGTGGAGTAGATATTGGTCCATTAAAAGATGGTAAGTTATGTTTGGTAGGATTAGTACCAGATTCTCAAAGATATTTTGATTATCATCACTCTAAAGAAGATATTTTTGAAAATGTCCATAAAAGAGAATTAGAATTAGGCGCATCTGCAATTACTTCCATGGTATATTTAGTAGATAAATATGGATTGCCTAATAATAATTTAATTAAAAAATAAAATTATGATAGATATATTAGCATTTGGAGCTCATCCGGATGATGTTGAGTTAAGTGCAGCAGGAACTTTAATAAAGCATGTCAAAAAAGGATTTTCTGTAGGAATTGTAGATTTAACATTAGGCGAGATGGGAACGAGAGGAACTCCCGAAATGAGAAAAAAAGAAGCGGATGATGCAATGAAGATAATTGGAGCAAAATTTAGAGATAATCTTCACCTCCCAGATGCATTCATAGATATTTCAAAAGAGTCAATTTCTAAAATAGTTCATAAAATTAGACTATACCAGCCAAAAATTATTTTATGTAATGCGATTAAAGATAGACATCCGGACCATAGCGTTGCCTCGAAATTAGTATCCAAATCATGTTTTATTTCTGGATTATCAAAATTTGAAACTTTTGAAAAAAAAATTCCCCAACCTTCGTATCGACCCTTAAACATTTACCATTATATTCAAGATCAATGGATTGATCCTGATTTAATCATTGATATTTCAGATGAGTATAAACAAAAAAATGAAGCCATAATGGCATTTAAAAGTCAGTTTTATAATGCCGATAGCTTAGAACCCTCAACGCCTATCTCCAGCAAAGAATTTTTAGAATCTATAAAATCCAAAGCTATACTATTAGGTAGGTCAATTAATAAAAAATACGGGGAAGGTTTTACTGTTGAACGACCCATAGGTTCTAATAATTTATTTAATTTATCTTAAATATGAAAAATTTCAACTATTTCTTTATATCATTATTTTTTCTTTCTTGTGTTTCTAGTTCTGAATCGGTTTCTGATGAAACCAAAGCAATAGATAGTTTACAAAAAGAGTTGAATTCAAAAAATGAAGCTCTAATATCTTTAGAATTCGATAAAGTGAATAATGATTCAATTGTAAATCTTTATGCGCTTTATCTTCAAAAAATTAAAGAAAATATAAATGAAATCAATAGGCAAGAACTTTTAATTAATAAGACTAAAAATAATCCTGATTTTTTTGAAAAAGACACTAGTGATATTATTGAATCCATTAAAATTTTATCAAAAAAATTACAAGAAAATGAATCTATGATAATGGCATTGAATAATGCAGTAAGTCAGGAAAAAAGTAAAAATTCTCAATTTGCTTCTAAGGTATCAGTATTAAATGAAGAGATAGCAAAAAGCAATAGGGAAGTTTATTTTTTAAGAGAAGAATTAAATAGTTTGAATGCCTCATTTGAATCGGTATTTAATAAATATAAACTCCAAAATCAAACCATAAATAAACTAAATAAAAAACTTAATGAAGTTGCATATGTAGTTGGTTCAAAATTGGAACTTTTAGAAAATGGGATTTTGACTAAAAGCGGTGGAATTATAGGAATTGGTAAGACCAGAAAGCTTAATTCAGATTTGAATACGGATTATTTTACCTATGTTTCTAAATATGATTTGAAAAGTATACAGCTAGGTTACAAGACTGTGAGAATAATCACTTCTCATCCCTCAAATTCTTATAAGTGGTTTAATAAAAATGAAGTCATAGATTCTTTAGTAATACTTAACCAAAAAGATTTTTGGAATAACAGTAAGTTTTTAGTTTTAGAAGTAAAATAACTTACATTAAGGCATTTCTAATTTTCATGGCTTGTTTTAAAATTGGATGAAGTAAATCTAATTTTAACATTGTATGAGGATCACTTTTAGCATTTTCTGGTTGAGGATGAGTTTCAATAAAAAGTCCATCAACCCCATTTGCAACTGCTCCATTCACAATGGAGGAGATTAGTGATGGATCTCCACCGGTTACCCCACTTGTCTGGTTGGGCTTTTGTACTGCATGAGTACAATCCATTAATACCGGAACACCGTGTTTTTTTAATTTAGTGATTGCTGTAGCGTCAACTATTAAATCTTGATAGCCAAAACTATTACCTCTCTCACAAATCCATGCATTTTTATTGCCAGTTGAATGAACTTTGTCAACAGCAAATTTCATTGAATCATGAGACATAAACTGACCTTTTTTTATGTTTACGGGTAATCCAGTTTTTCCTGCAGCTAAAAGAAGTTGTGTTTGTCTACATAAAAAAGCAGGAATTTGTATATGATTTACATATTTAGCTACTTTTTCAGCTTCATGACTCTCATGAATATCTGTAATGGTTCCTACATTTAGTTCTTTACCAATTCGCTTAATAATTTCCAAAGCTTTGGTGTTACCAATTCCGGTAAAACTATTTTTTTTAGATCGGTTTGCTTTTTGGTAACTTGCCTTAAAAATATAGTTGATAGAAAGATCTTTACAGATTGATTGAACTTTCCTAGCAATTTCTAACCCAGTAAAGTCATCTTCAATGGCGCAAGGACCAGCAATTAATGTAAATTGATTCATTCTTTAGCTTTTTTTCCTAAATAACCACTATGGTGTCTTTTGGCATAGTCTTCTTTAGAAAATTTAATTTTTTTCATCATACTTACCACAAGAATATCTCCAACAACAGTCATTACTGTGGTAGAAGTAGTAGGAGTAAGCCCTAATGGACAAATTTCTTTTGGATTTCCAGTAAATAAGCACTCATTAGAAACTTTTGCTAGAGGACTATTTTGGTCACCAGTTAGAGAAATTACAGGAATATTGTTGTAAAGATTTTTAGCTAAATCAATAAATTCTAATATTTCCCTAGTTTTTCCCGAGTTGGAAATTAATAATAGTACATCATTTTTTTGTAAAAGACCTAAATCACCATGTTGCGCTTCACTTGGGTGAATAGAAACTGCAGGAGTCCCGGTTGATGACAGGGTAGTAGCGATATTCATACCTATTTGCCCGGCTTTTCCCATTCCACTAACTACTACTTTTCCATTTTTTAAATGAACATTTTGAAAAATAACATCGATTACATTTTCAATAATCCCATTAATAGGAATATTTTTTATGGCCTTTACTTCTTGATCAATATATTTATTTATAATGTCTTTCACTACTCAAAAGTAAGTATTATAGTTGATGTTTTTTCTCATAAATTTTTCTTACCTTTTTTAAATCATCTTCTGTATCTACCGGATGAGATAAATAATTAGTTATACCAACTTTTATTTTTCCTCCGTTTTCAAGCCATCTTAACTGTTCTAGATTTTCTGACCTTTCCAAAAAAGATGGATTCATGCTACAGAATTTTTTTAAACAATCTTTTTGATAACCATAAATGCCAATATGTTGGTAAAATTTACCTTTTAGTTCTGTATTTTCAATTTGATAATTTTTTTGGTAGGGGATAATATTTCTAGAAAAATAAAGTGCATAGTCGTTAACATCTTTTACTAAAAAAACCTTCCCCTTTTTAGGGTAATTTTGACTATTAATTTCTAATGCAACAGTTGCAAAATCAGTTCTTGAATCATCAAAACATTCGATTAATTTATTTATATGATCTTCATGTAATAATGGTTCATCACCTTGAATATTAATTACATAGTCGTATTCTAATTTGGTTTTATTCGACCAATTATTAACGGCTTCTAAGCATCTGCTAGTACCATTTTGGTGGCTATTTTTAGTTAAAACTACATTTCCTTTAAAACTTTCAACACATTTTAAGATTCTTTTATCGTCTGTAGCTACTATCACATTTTGCAAAGATTGGCATGCTTTTTCGTAGACATGTTGAATCATTGATTTTTCACCAATTAATTTTAATGGTTTCCCCGGTAGTCTAAAAGAATTATATCTGGCAGGAATAACACCCAAAATTTTAGATGTATTATTTTTCATTTTTCTAAATATATAAACAGTTGAAAGAAAACAGGTTATTTTACGTATTATTATAAATAGGTTACATTATTTAGGATGTTTTAATATATTTATTTAGTGTCAAGCAAAAAAATAAAAGAATATATCAACTCCAACAGGAGAGATTTTTCAAATAAACCATTCAACAAAGAAATGGCTCACGATGATCCTATTAAACAATACGAAAGTTGGTTTGAAGAAGCTCTAGAAAGTAAAATATTAGACCCTTATGCAGCTTGTCTTTCAACTGTTGACTTTGAAGGCAGACCCTCTTCAAGAATATTATACATAAGAGATATTTCTAAAAATGGATTTATTTTTTACACTAATTTTAATTCTAAGAAAGGGAATGATTTAAATAAAAATAAATATGGGTCATTAAATGTTTTTTGGCCTGATTTAGAAAGACAAATTAGAATTCAAGGTGTAATAGAAAAGGTTAACAATTCAACTTCTGATAAATATTTTAATGCTAGGCCTAGATCTAGTCAAATAGGTGCTTGGGCGTCCAACCAAAGTGAAAATCTTCACAACAGAGCTGAATTAGAAGCGAAAATTGAATTTTTCAAAGAAAAATTCAAAAATATTGAAGTCTCTAGACCTCCTCACTGGGGTGGGTATTGTTTAGTTCCATTTTTAATGGAGTTTTGGCAAGGTAGACCAAGTAGATTACACGATCGTATAGTTTATAATAAAGAAAGTAATAAATGGATAAAAAGTCGATTGTCTCCATAATTGACCAGTATTTTCAAAGATTTCCATTTAGAAAAATCGAAATTAATGATCCAATTTCATTAGATCTAAAAATAATAGTTGTAATTCCTGTTTATAATGAAGATGCTATTGAAGACACATTAGAATCCATTTTTTTGAGTCAAAAAGATTTTTCTTTTAGTGTTGAAATAATACTACTAATAAATAATTCTACTGATGCACCATCTTCCATAATTAAAAAAAATCAAAATACTTATAATAATTTAAAATTATTTGCACTTCAAAACAACCATTGTCATATACACTTAATCCCTGTTTACTTAGATGACTTAGACCCAAAACATGCAGGTGTTGGTTGGGCAAGAAAATTAGGAATGGATTTGGCTTTACAAAGATTTAAAAAGGTTGGCTATAATGGAATTATTGTTGGTTTAGATGCAGATACTAAGGTTGCAAATAATTACTTTAATGAAATCAATCAATTTTTTATAAAAACAGATTTTCAAGCAGGTTCTATTCATTTTGAACATCCTACTAAGGGAGTGAAATACCACCAATTTAATTATGATCAAATAATTAACTACGAATTACATCTAAGATATTATAAAAATGCATTATTGTATATAGGACTTCCTTTTGCCTTTTATACTATTGGTAGCGCCTTTGCATTAACTGCAAAGGCCTATGCAAGACAAGGAGGGATGAATCGAAGAAAGGCAGGGGAAGATTTTTATTTTATTAATAAGTTAATCAAAGGTGAAAAATTTGGAGAAATTAATAAAACAATGGTTTTTCCATCTCCAAGAATATCCGACCGAGTACCATTTGGTACAGGAAGAGCTATTTTAGAAGCTTCAAAAAGTAAAAAAGACTTAAAGCTTACCTATGATTTCAAATCTTTTCAGGTGCTGAAAGAATGGATAGAAATTATTAAAAGAAAAAGTTATAATTATAGACAGTTTCCTCCATTAATAAAGCAATTTATGACTTTCAAAGAATGGGAAGCTCATCATCAACTATTTTTAAAAAATAGTTCCAATAAAAATAGCTATCAAAATATATTTTACAAAAAATTTGACGCATTTTGGATTTTAAAATTTATACATTTTTCAAGAGATAAATCCTACAAGAATTCTTCCTTAGTCAAAAACACCAATTTTTTGCTTGATAAATTAGGCTACAAAAATTACAGTTCAGCTATTGAGCAACTTAATTTTTTAAGGACAATAGATAAAAAGGGGGCTTAGCCCCTTAAAATTTTATAATAGATTAAGTTACTTTAGAGAATCCACTACTGCTTTAAAAGCATCGGGATGATTCATAGCTAAGTCCGCTAGTGTTTTTCTGTTAAGTTCTATGCCTTTAGAGTTTACTTTACCCATGAATTCAGAATAACTCATTCCATGGAGTCTAGCACCAGCATTTATTCTTTGAATCCATAAGGCTCTAAAATTTCTTTTTTTCTGTCTTCTGTCTCTGTAAGCATATTGAAGGCCTTTATCAACTGCATTTTTGGCAACAGTATGAACATTTTTTCTTCTTCCGAAGTATCCTTTTGCTTGTTTTAGTATTTTTTTTCTTCTAGCTTTTGCAGCTACACTATTTACTGATCTTGGCATAATTTAAATTTTTAACTTAAAGCGTCTTGGTGAACTTATCTTTTGACATGACTTTAAGTTGGGTTTTACATTTAATAACCGTGAAATTTTAAGCGCAAAGTTGCAACTTAATACTTTTCACATCTGACTTACTTACCAAAGTAGCTTTAGTCAGATTTCTTTTTCTTTTTGTTGACTTCTTGGTCAAAATATGGCTTTTGAAAGCGTGTTTTCTTTTAATTTTTCCACTGCCAGTAAACTTAAATCTTTTTTTGGCACTGGAGTTGGTTTTCATTTTAGGCATAACTAATTAATTGATATTTATTTCTTTTTTGGATTAATAATTATAATCATTTTCTTTCCTTGAAGTTCAGGCATTTTTTCTAAAACCCCATATTCTTCTAATTCTTGCGCAAATTTTAGTAACAAAATTTCTCCTCTGTCTTTGTAAATAATAGATCTTCCTTTAAAAAAAACAAAAGCCTTTAACTTATTTCCATCATTCAAAAATTTGATAGCATGTTTTAGTTTAAACTGAAAATCGTGTTCATCTGTGTTAGGACCAAATCTTATTTCTTTGAGTACAATTTTAACTTGTTTTGATTTAAGTTCTTTCTGCTTCCTTTTTTGTTCATACAGAAACTTTTTATAATCTATTACTTTACAAACTGGTGGATTTGCATTAGGGGATATTTCAACTAAGTCTAAATCCATATCTTCTGCCATTTTAATAGCTCTATGTGTTGGGAATATACCTTGTTCAATTCCTTCTCCTACTACTCTTACTTCTGGAACTCGAATTTTTTCATTAATCCTATGTGGATCTTCTTTTATAATTCTTCCTCTGTTGGGTCTTCTTGGTCTGATAATCCTCCTTTTTAAGTCTATTAATTATAATCTATAAAATCTTTTTCTATAAAACTTTTAATAAGATTTGAAAAATTCTCAACTGTGAATTGTCCTAAATCTCCTTTACCTTGTTGTCTTACAGAAATCACTTTATCTTTAATTTCTTTCTCACCAAGTATAATCATAAAAGGTACTTTATTAAGTTCAGCATCTCTTATTTTTCTACCTATTTTTTCTGATCTTTGATCAACAAGACCGCGAATATCGTAATTTTTTAGAAGTTTTAAAACTTCTTGTGCATAATCATTGAATTGTTCACTTAAAGGA